>Ga0206127_1001908_pt1 | contig 21719 bp, 28 predicted proteins | sample Helgoland_Spring_6_FD_148646 | JGI IMG/M metagenome (GOLD analysis project Ga0206127, IMG submission 148646) | Pelagic subsurface seawater microbial communities from Kabeltonne, Helgoland, North Sea - Helgoland_Spring_Bloom_20160419_1 | ecosystem: Environmental > Aquatic > Marine > Epipelagic ...
TGCAATCCATCTACATTGGCGATGACATGGGCATGGCTGTCATCCACTACAGCGGCGGTGATGGTGACATTGGCAGACCCATCGAAGCTGACCGAGCCCGACAGGTCCCCGGCGAGGGTGATCGACCGCGCCGTCGCAAGCTTGCTGGCCGAGACCGCATTGGCCGTCGCGCCAAGCTTGCCATCGAGTGCGCCTTGCAGGCCGGTGACATCTGCGAGGGCATGGCTGTGGCTGAGCGCGGCTTTCGTGGCGAGGCCGGTATCCAGTTGCGATTTGCGCACGAGATCAGTGGCAGCACTGGCGTCCTGCGATGATTTCGGGACGAGGGAGAAGGTTTTCGACCCGCCGACCGTCTGCGTGCCGATAAGTGCCAGGAAACCGCCAACACCTGCCATAGGGACGATCGACGTGGCATTGCCAGAACCGTCATCACCTTTTCCCACATAAAGCGTATCGTCGACCTCGTTGTGCGCAAGTTCGCCGGATTTTAGCGCGGCAGGCGCGCCCGCCACGCCCGATGCGCGGCGTTTCAATTGGATTGTATTCGCCATCAGAAAAATCCTCCGTTGATGGGAGCGTCGGTAGGCAAGATCGTGATCCCGGGCGCGCCCTGATCACCCCTGTCGCCTTGCGGCCCGGTTGAACCCTGCGGGCCTGGCTGGCCAAGCAGGCGGATCCCTATTGGCCCAGTGGACAGGCGCAGTACAATCTGGGTGCTGGACGCAATTGCAATGCGGATCGGCCCCGTGAGAGGCCGCAGATCAAGCGCATTCGTCATGGCCTAAAGCCCCCGTGTCACCGGCAAGACCACGGGGATTTCCAGAAGCACGCCGAGATGCTGATCCGGATCGAGATCAGTGCGCACGAGATCAAGCGTCACGCTGCCGGGGCTGAGACCCGCCGTGATGTTCGGGACCAGAACGATCTCGATTGTCCGCTCGTCGTGGCGCAGCACCCCGCCATTTTCAGTGGAGATGGTGGCAAGGATCGCGCTGTCATTCACCGCGCTGCGTAATTGTCCGGTGAAGCTTGCCGCCTCGGAGAAGAGGTCGGCCGCTGCCTGAAGCTGAAGGCGGTATTCGTAGCCGATCAGGATGACCGGGCCTTCCTGGAGTTCAGAAGGGGTCATGGCATCCACCCGCAGAGCGCTGCGCCAGTTTCATTATGGGTGAGGATCTGGCGCGCGGTGCCATTCGTCAGCTGATCGCTGGGTGAGGGACGGATTGGCACGGCCCAGTCACAGTCCGAGCCATGCCCCCCCTCAATCCCGCATCCAGCGATCAAGACGGCGATTATGCTCATCATCAGACAAGTTCTCAATCTCATGGGTGACCTCAAGGGATGTGCGCAGCGCCCGGATGCGGGCGTCAGCTGCGCGAATAACAAACTCGGCCTCTGCCGCCTGCCGCCCCTGACGCGTGGCAACACGCAAGGCAGCAAGAAAGATCACTATGAGGCTGCCCCATAGAGCCATGCGTGTGCGAAGGGTCGGAAAAATTCGGGCAATCAGCATCACGGCGTCTTCCCGGTCCGATGATCTTCAATCCGGGCCGCCTTTGCTTTCAGGGCAAAATAGATCACTGCGACGAAGATCAGAGCCCCTAGTGCTGGCGTGACCACGCCTGCATAAGACCCGAACCCGACAAGGTTAAGGATGCGGCTCGCGAGGTCCTGCCCATCTTCGGCTTTCGTGATCAAAGGCGCTATATCGTTCAAGGCAAGCCCGACAGAACCCGCAGCCCCAAGCGCAATCTGCGCATTGGCTGCAGAAACGATCCGTGAGCCTTCAGGTATGCCCGCAGCCCGCTCGGACGAGACCGGGCGGGACTTTGCCACAAGCAGTGCCTCTGTCAGCGCGAGATCGATGATCGGATTCAGTGGCAGGCTGTTGTCATCACGGTAGGCCAAGATGGCTGCGCGCGTTCGTGGGCCGATCCTGCCATCCACCTCGCCAACCTCATGATATCCAAGCGATCGCAAGCGCGACTGCACGTCGCGCACAGACATCGTTGCATTGCTGGTCACGTCACCCGCGCGCCGGATACCGAGAAGTTTTGAGACCGGGTAGCGCTTGATATTGACCGCATCATCCTGATTGCCCCCGAGCCCCCAGACCCAAGCGCCCTCGATACGATCGATGAAGAACACGTGGCCCTGCCAGCTGGATTTGCCGCGCGGGATGATACCGATGTCCCCTTGCTGGGCGTCCGCTGCCTCCACCGGCACACCCCAATCGAGATAGGATCGCGCGGTCAGCTTACGGGTCGACCGGATCCCTGCCTTCTCGAGGCAGTGTCCGACGAAGGCTGCGCACCAGGCAACGCTATCGTGTTCAACCCAGTCGTGGCCGACTGAGGCGTACATCTCAAGGATTTTGGGGTTGTCAGCAGGGCCCGGACCTTCGGTCATACCGATGTAGCCCCGGGCGATGTCGAAAGGTGTCATGGTAGTCTCCCATGTAATGCAAAACACCGACCCAAATGGGACGGTGTGAATGAAGCTGGTTGGTTCGTGGGCTGCTTATTTCTTACGGCAAAGCCAGGCGGCAAGCAGCGCCTCAGCCCCTCGGGGCCCAAGATAGGCCAGCGTCGCCACGAACCCTGTCGAAATGGGCTGAGAGAGACCGATATAGTGGGCCGCCGCCTCGCCGATCAGCGCCATGCCAACAGCAACAGGGATTTCCCAAAGAAGTTCTTTGCCAAAGAAGCGACGGTTGCCGAGTTTTACCTCGCCCGAATGCCACATGAGTCGGCCCGTGAAGGCACCGATCAGCGTGGTGACGGCACCACCGAAGACGGCATTGATCGTATCGATAAATCCACCATCGTTCATGGGTGGTCCTCCTCTAATGCGGCAACCCGAGCGGTCAGTTCCTTGACGGCCTCGATCAGAAGGCCGGTGATATTGCCGTAGGCGACGGACAGTTGCCCTGCCTGATCCGCCCGCACGACCTCGGGCAGGATCGGTTCGACCTCTTGCGCCACAACCCCGATCTGGCGGTCCCCATCCATCGTGAAGCGCACGCCACGTAGCGCGCAGATGAGGCTCAGAGCATCGGCGATGGTCTCGACATCGGATTTCAATCGCGCGTCCGACGAGGAGACGAAGTTCGGCGCGGTCACCACGCCGGTGAAGGTCGCGCCAGACAAAGCCGCTTTCGCCGCAATTACCGCGTCATAATCCGCGGCCGACTTGGTCGACATCGTGCCCAACCCGAGGTTCGTGCGCGCCACTGCCGTGTTGGCCAGCCCGGCAAGATTGCCCGCGGCATCCAGAAGCGCATCCCACCCGGTGTTCGTGGCATTGCGCCGTCTGAGCACCGGCGGCGAGATCGAGGTGTCGACCCAGAGCATGCCCGCGACAGTCGCCGTGGGAGCCGAAGCGCCGGCACTGGTCGATTGCAGCGCTGCGATCACCTCGTTGATGCGGGCCCGCACAGCAGCGCCTGCGTCGTTGGCTATGACGAAGTTCGACGTTTGCGCCATCTCAGAGTTTTCCATTCTCAATCAAAAAGGCTTGCGGGCGCTCGCGTTTAAGGCGGAGCCTAGAGGCAGCGAAGGTCTGTGCCTCATGAACGCATAGCGCGTTCATATCACCTCATCGGCATAGAGCCGCAGTTGGCTGACGGTGGGCGTGTGGGACGCATCCTTCGTTGTCAGGTATGCCCGCGCTTCCACCGCTCGGGCCTCGATTTCATGGTTGTCCAAGCGCCCCCAAGGCCCCCAGAAGGGATTTCCACTTGGATCGTCATCGGTTTCGCGGATCTCAAAAAGCACGTCGATCTCAGCGCCGGCGGTGCCGTCAAAATCGGCCCAGGTATCCATCAGCGCCGTGCGCGCATCGATCCGGTCGTTCAGTGCAAGCGCTGCAACGCCGATTTCCGATCGCAAACGCACGCGTTTCACCGCGCCGAGATCAAGCCCGGCGGCAAAGCCATATTGACCCTCCATCGCCGTAACCTGTGTAACCCCGCCATTGGTCACGGTTGCCAATGTCAGGTTTGAGCCCACAACCTGCAAGCCCGCTTTTGCCCCAGTGAACCCCGGATCAGCTTGCAGGTAGGCCAGTGTTGAGAAGGCCAAGACCTGTGCGCCCTTGGTCGAGACCCGCGTCTCTGGTCCCGCACGACCACCGCTGTCCTCAGCCCGGATGAGATAGGTACCGGGTTTGAGCGGCACGACAGCAATGGCCTCACCGCCCGACACCCGGTCCATCGAATAGCTGTCCGACCACGTAGCCGTCGCCTCTTTTGAGTGCCTGATCGCAATATTGCCGCCCACCCGTACGTCAGGGTCAGAAGAACGGGCCCATTTCAGGATCGCAAGACCGCCTGCAGTTTGAAGTGTGATATTGTCCAATCCCGCTGGGGGCGCAGTCAGGCCAAGGATTTCTACGGCAGCCACCTGCCAAGCTGACGAAACACCCAAGACCGATATTGCTTTTACGCGGAACTGCCATGGTCCGGGTGCGATGTCGCGGATCTCGAGACTGGTGCCGTCGGTGCGGCCATAATCCAGCCAATCGCCCACGTCTTGCCGCGCCTGCAACTGATAGGCGGCGACAAAGCCCGAGGGAGCTGCTTCCCAGGCAACGCGTGCCAGAACCTTCAGCCCGCCACCATCGCGGGTGACATAGAGATATTCGGTCGCCGTCGGTTGCCCTGGTGCTGGAATGTCATAGGCATTGGGCAATGCGGTGCGCGGGGCCGCTGCATAGATCTGCTGCTCAGAGGCTGACCAGTCATAGACCAGTGGCGAGGTCTCGCGCAGGACAAGCTCTGGAAGCAGGAGCGCGCTGTCGCCCGAGGCCGTCAGATCAAGGCTGACGCCGTACACCTCAAATGGCTTCGCTGCAAAGCCCCACCGGGCGTAAGACAGCGTGACCACATCGCCGACGGTGGCAGCCCAGGCCGAGAGTTTCCCCGAGAGCCGCACCGTCATTTGCCGCCGCGCACGCTCCAACTCGATCTTCGCGAGCCGCTGCGCCATGGACGCAGAGATCGTGAAGGGCAGCGAGATATCGCGCCATTTCTGCTCTGCGCCGTCTTCTGCGACATAAGTTGCACTCGAATAGGCCGGGAAGTCGTCTGGCTGCCAATTATTCTCGGGGCTGACAAACTGGCCACGCACGCCGTTGAAGTTGGACGACATCGTCACGCGCGTGGCCAGCGTCAGCCCACCCTCACGAACATGATCGGAGGTCAGTGCCACGTCAGGCGCGCGCCAAGCACCCGCATGGATGCGCCAGGCCCCGCCAGAGAAAGCGCAGCGCCCAGCGAAGGACGACAGCATCCCCTCAATTATCGTCTTCGGGACCTCGGAAAGAGTGATCACCCCGTTGCAAGCGTAGCGTGGCTCGGACCCACCGCCCGCCAGCGGCACCATCTCATCGCAGATATTGGCGGCCTCCATGAGCGAGAGCTCATCAATCCCGTCGGGCTGCCCAATGCGCGCGCCGATGCCCCAGGTCGAATTTGCCATATAATCAGCTAGGCAAAGAGCTGGGTTTTCCGAGTAGACGGCCAATTGCGTCCGCGGGTCCCAGATGTCATCCTTGCCCTCAACATCGACCGTAATGTTTGGAATGCCGCCGGGAAAAGCATCCTGATCATAGGTCAGCCGCAGACGGATTGCAGCGCAACCCCTCAGCCGATGGTTCTCGGTCCATTTATCTGGAAGTGCTGCCATAAGCCCCGCGAAAGCGCTCTGATTGGCCTCTCCGAGGTTCTTTTCGACCGCAACCTTTCCTGCCCAGCGGCCTTGCGCCACGCCCGCAGAGTCGAGCGCCATTTCACCCTCAAAATAGATGGCCCCGATGGATTTGACCTGATGCGTGGCCAACACGATCACCAGATCGAGGAATTTGTTGTCCGACCCCGAGGAATGGAGAAAGACGATAACGCCACCCTTACGGGTACGGCCGTAAACCAGATCGCGCGGCACAACTGGTTCACGGATCGTCACGGTGCGCGGCTGCAGCGTCGTCTGCGGTTTCGGCATCAAGGCCTGCGCCGCATAGGACAACAAGAGCGTGCCGCCGATCCTGAGAAGCGCCGCTCCGATCCCGCCTGCGGCTAAAACCCCGCTGATCGCCCCCGCAATCGCGGTGACGGCTGTGACAATAAAGGGCATTTAGGTAATCCGGTTTTAGATTGGCCAGGCGAGCTGACAGGAGGTGAGCGGCACAGTCACAAAACCCTCGGGTGCCATGCCGACGGCGCTGGCCCCATTGCAAATGCCAAAGCCGAGGCCCGTATCTGCCAGAACGATATCGCCGCGTTGGGCGAGCAGCGCGGTCGCGCGCGGCTCCCCCAAGAGGCCGCGTCCCATCTCCTCAATCGAGGACCAGTCGAAACGCCGCATGACACGCTGGCCGCCAAGCGCCGTCGTGTAGCGTCCACGCCAGAGGGCAGCTGTATCCTCACCGTCCGTCAGAAGCATCCGTGCTTCAAAAGCAAAGGTTGGGCAATCATGCAGGCCCCAGATAAAAGGTTTTGCCCGTGCGATATCAATCGCCTCCGCAAGGACCCGTTCCCAATTTTCAACGCGTGGCATGTCGAAATCCTTGTCTGTGTCGCCTTCACCGGTCATCATCGCGTCATGCGCGCATTTGATTTTCCATATGAACACGTCGAGATCAGTTGCCCCGTGTGCGGGCGCTTCGGACGTTACACCAAGGACCGCTTTTGCGAACTCGTAGGAACCAACACTCCGCTGCCGACGGCGCTCGACATCATCTCAAAGGATTGCCCTGAAGACCGCCCGAGTGTGACAAACATGCAAGGCCGCTGTCGGGCTGGATACCCACAACTTGTCGAGATGAATGCGACACCACGCGGCAAAGCGCCCTGATCAATGCCAAGACCTATCCCCGCCCCCAAGTGATCTCGCGATCCTGGATCGCGGTCACATATTCAAATCCGAGATCGCCCGGATAAAGCACCTGCTGGCTTTCATGGGTGTAGCGCCAGGTCCGCGCCACTGTCAGATCAATCAGACGGCTCTCGTAGCTGATGGTGATCGTGCACGTATCTGCATCATCCTTGATTTCCGGCACATCGAGGCGGCCAGAGAAGGCCTGAACCGGATCGGCGATGATACTTCCATTCTCCGTCAAAAGCCCAAGCCAGATCCTCCCTGGAAGACCCTGGCGCGCTTCCTCAATTGCCATCTGCACCAGATCAAGCGGCACACCTGACAACGAAACCGCCGTTCCACCGGCAACAACCTCGCCAGTTTCATCAAGCGAACCGAGGCCCAAAAGAGATCCGGCCCCGGCCCAAGCCTGTCCGTTCCAGCTGATCTCGCCCAACCCCGACCAGATCCGCACCCAGCCGGTGGCGAACTGACCCTCAAAGAAGATTAAGGGGCGCAGGTTCTGGTCGGCCAGCGCGGTGGAAAATGCCACTGTAATATCGCGGCTCATTTCACAAAGCCTCCCTGGCCGAGATCGTAAACCGGTGCTGATCAGCGCGACCAATGACCGTTGGCACGGGCCCTGTCAGTCGCAGCAGCACCGAGGGTGCGTCAAGCCCGATGGGCGTGCCAACCTGAACTGCGGTTCGCAGCGGCGGGACAAAAGCCAGCGTGGCCTCACTGCCCAAAGCCGTTACATCCTCGGTCAGCTGGTAAAGCCGCGTTGTCGTATCAGACCCAAGCTGGAAGAAATCCCCCGCCCGCAATCCAAGGCCCCAGCCAGCTGTCTGTAACACCAATGCGCCTGCCGGCTCCGCCTCGGTGACGTAAGGGTTGCCGACGGCGATGGGCACTTCGATCGACGGATCAGGAAAGAGGAACCGTCCACGCAAACCCCCAAGGGCTGTGAAGAAGGCGGAAAGCCGCCGCGCATTCGCCCCTTGCGTTACCGCCATGTCGATCTGGTATTCCCACCACGACGCGCCCCAATCCTGGATCTGGGAGGTACCGGTAAAAGGCGAGCGGGCCTCGGCCACCGATGTGGCCAGCCGCCGCTCCACTGAGGACACCAATGTCAGCGGTAAAACCGGAATGGACATCAAATCACCTGACCTCTGCGCCGCCCATCGGCGACACTTTCTTTTGCGATGCGGGCGATTTCCGGGATGGCCGCCCGCAGCTTGGCATCGATCTGTTCGGCGACGCCCATCTGTGCCCCACGGGCATCAATACTGACAGTCACGCCAGACCACGAGGTGCCCGCGCGCCCATAGTTGGCTGCCTCACGCCGGTTCAACACACGTTCGCCACGTTGCAGAATCGTGGGGACCTCATCGGGCCGCAGACCTGCCCAGCCACCGCTGTGCATGCGCGGCGCTCCCATAAAGGCATGCGCGGGTACCTGTCGCTGATGCCCGGACAACCCCACAATACCGCCCGCATGAGAGACGGCCGCCGCAACCGATCCGCCGCCAAAGATGCCCGAGAGCGCGTTGGCAATGGGGCCCAAGACAGCTCGCTTAAACGCCAGCACCGCCAGATCGGCAAGGATGGAGCGCACCAGCCCCTTGAAGTCGAACTTGCCCGTTTCCACAAAGCTTCGGAAGGCAGCCTCGGCACCCGTGAACGCCCCCGTCAGGGTTTCACCAAGGCCCTTGCCCCAGTTCAACGCATCCGTGGCATAAGACTTTAGCGCTTCCGAGACGGCCCGCCAGCCGGTGACAATCTTGGTACCCGCATTTCCCGTGGCCCCGCCCGCGCGGCCCATGGCATCGGCCAAACGATCCGCCGAGGTGGTGGCGTCATCAAGTGCGGCAGCGCCTTGCTCGCCGGTGCCTGCAACCGCATCACGCAGCGCACCCCAGCTGGTCAGCGGGGCTGTGGCACCAGCCGCAAGGTCAGTGGCTGCTTGCCGATAGGTATTGGCCGTGGCCAGTGCCTCGGTCGCAATGCCGTCGAGCCCAAGATTAGGCGCGATCAGCGGGTTGTCCTCGAAGGCGCGGCGGAACGCATCCGCAGCTGCGGTCCCCGCATCCGCTGACGCCCCTGCAAAGGGGTTCGGAATGTCGTCGAGTTTAATATCGCCGATCTGACCAAAGCTGGTCTCAATGCCAACGGCCGCTAGAGCATCGCGGATGCGGCCAGTGAAAGCGTCGATCCGGCGGATAGCGCCGTTCAGCATGGCCTCTATGCCGTCGAGCATGCGGTTGGCTGCCGAATAGACCAGATCGCCAATCACGGCGGGCAGGCGTGACCAGATTTCTTTCACGGCCAAAAGCGCGCCCTCAAAGGTGTTGGCTGTCGCGTTGCCAAAGCCCACGACACTCTCGATCGCTCCCGCCATGCCAGTCGCGGCATCTGCTTTGAGATCATAGAACATAGCCGTGGCGCTGGCTCCAGCGGCGGAAGCCCCCATCTTGATCCTGTCCCAGACCTCAACAGCGACATCCTTCAGCAAGCCCATCGCTTGTCCAAAGCCGCCTGCGCCCGAAGCCAGTCGGGTGAACCAGTAGACCAACTCGCCAGCGCCAACGATCAGCGCGCCGATGCCGGTGCGAATCAGCGCACCCTTGAGGACCACAAGCGTGGTCGCCAGTCCCCGAACCGACAGCGCTGCCACAGCCATCGCCGCCACCCAACGACCCGCGATGAAGGTGGCGAATGTGCCGGCATAAATGAACAGGCGATCAAGATTTGCCAGCACCACGTCAAAAGCCCGGCTGATCGGGCTGGTCGAGGAGGCCAGTGCCACAAAAGCGTTGGCCACGGCTTCAAGCGAGGGTGCTAGAGCCACCGCGATCTGGTTGCGCACACCTGTGAAGACCTGGCCAATGCTGACCAACGCCAGTTCAGACCTGCGCATGGCGGCAATGGCGTCAGCATCGAGCACCGCGCCCAAACGTTGCGCCTGCGCGCCAAGCCGTGTCATTTCCACCCCGCCGTTTTGCAAGAGCGGGATGAGCCGCGTAGCATCCGAGGCCATGGCCTCGAGATAGAAGGTCATCTCCTGTTGGCTGACGCCCGCTTTTTCGAGGGAGGAGACATAAAGCTGCAGCGCCTCAGGCCCCGAAAGCCGCGCAAACTGGTCGGCCGTCACGCCCACGCGCGGGGCAATGGTCTCAAAAAAGTCCGCCATCGGACCACCGCCCGTTTGCAGGAAATCCCCGACCCGGTCATTCACGTCCTTCAAGATATCGGCGAGCTTCTCCTGCTCAATGCCCACGGTCGCCGAGGCGGCCGACCAGCGTTGGAATACTTCCGGACTGGCATTGGCCACCTGGGAAAGCTGATTGATTTCATTAGCAGCAGCTATGGTGGAGCGCGTCATGGAAACAACAGCGACGGATAACGCGGTTGCCGCCGCCGTCGCCGCGATCTTCGCACGGCGGGCAAAAGCAACCATACGCGCATTGGCCTGTTCCATCTCGCGGCTCAGGCGGCCAAAGCCGCGCTTGCCAGCCTCGCCGACGCCCTCTAACTCAGCACGGACCTGGCGGCCGCCTGTCGCGGAGAGGCGGACGGATACCTTCTTCTCAGCCATGGCGGTGTTCGATCTCTTCGTTGGTCTTGCGTACCATCACCGCCTCAATAGGGGGCAACAGTTCCGCAATGATAATGGGCGAAAGCCCAAGGGCACGCCCCAGCTGTAGGGCCGCGCTCATGTCCCAGCCGGTGACGGCACCACCGCTCATACCGCCTACAACCCGCATTTGCCCGCCAAGGCGCTGGACCAGATCCCAGACCTGCCAGCCCTCGAGGGTTTTTGGTGCGTTCTGCTGCTTTGGGCATTGTGCGCAAACAGATGGACACGCCGCGCAATACTCACCGCCCCCGCCGAATTCCCAATCGGCGAGAGCGGTCAGACGTTTTTTTCCGCGTCCAGGATCAAGGCTCCGGCGATGTATCTGGTCTGGAAGGCCTCAAAAATCGGCCAGATTTCCAGGAGCGCGTCGATGCCCTCGGGCGTGATAGGCAGCGGTTTACCGTCTTCGTCGCCGATGCTCTCCCAATCCTTCACAACAATGCGCGCGACAGCCTTGGCCACGATGCGCGCGAGATCGTCGTTTGAGGGACTATCTTCAACACCTTCGCCTTGTGTCGCGGCCAATATTGCAGGATCACTGCGTGCGGCGAGCATGACGGCGGTGCTCAGAGGCTCCACGAACAGACGCACGCCATGGCCAAGATCGAGCCATTGCGGTTCCGTGGACAAGTTCAAGCGCAGCATCAGTAAGTTCCTCGTTCATTGCTGAGGGTAACAGTGCACATGCGCCCCAAGACCGCGTCGCTGGCCGCCTGCCAGTCGAAGGTCGCCTGCACGCCCTGCGGTCCCGAGATTTCGATCCGCGGCCGTGGTAAATAAACGGCATGTGTGGTCAGGGTCAGGGTTTCGCCACTGGCGAGCGTGTAGGCGAACTCTAATGCGCAGGCCTCGCCGTTGATGGCTTGGCTGACCAGCGTCTGGTCGGCAAAGCGTACGACGACGTTGCCCGTAAGTGCTGCGATAGACGGGTCCGCACCATCAATTTTACCATCGGCCCGGATGGTCTCGATGCGATCGAGATTGTTGGAATAGTTGATATCGGCGGAGACCACGTTGCCGATGTTGGTGCCGTTTCGCGTGATCGACCCGTTGAAATGCCCGAAGCGTTTCAACCCGATATTGGAAGGTGCGCCAACTGCAGTTGTCGTTCCGATCGTCTCGCCCTGTGCCACAATACTGGCTGTTGCGGTCAGGAGCCCCGAGCGCGCCATTTGCCAGTTGAGACTGTCGACCATGCAGCCCGAATACATCGCAAACCGCGGCACCTCCGGCATGCCCGTCTCGATCGAGAGCGACGGCAGCGACCAGTTTCCGGAGCGGAACTCGTGGGTGTAGGGTGCCTCGGCTCCGGTGGTGGTTGGTGCCCCGAACGCTGCCTTCAACCAAAAGCCGAAGGCCTCCGCATCGATCGGGATCACCGCATCGCCATCGGCCGTCACAGCATCCTTGATTGGGGCCTGCGGATCTCGGCCGTAGCCTAACAGTTCCGACGTCTGCAGCGGCTGCTCTGCGCCAAGCGTCGTGCTGGCGAAGGGCATCTTCGTAAAACCGCCCACCGGCGGCGTGCCATATGTCGTCTCGAACGCAAGCGCCATTTGCGCCCGCGCCCCTTGGGCTCGCGCCATCGTCTTCTCCTTGAATGTCAGCTGTGGTGTCAAACCAGTTGGTCGGTCGTGGAATAATGCAGCACCACCGGAATGACGGCGGCCTTCAGGCTGGCCGCGCCCTCAACCGGGAGGTCTACAGGCTGTGGGGCTTCCGCCTCGACCCAATCGCAGAGGCCGCCCAGCGTTCGATCAGCCGCAATGGCCGCGCCGATGCTGGCGGTCAGTGTGTCGAATGCCGTGTCACGGTCCGTGCCCTGCACGACGGCCTCGATCTCGGCCCGGTGCTGGTAGTGGTGGCGCAGCGGCGACAGTGTCACCTCGGGCTCGCCGGGTTCGCCGTCGCGCAGGATCAGCAGGCCAGAAGCTGGCACGCGCTCGGGCAGCACCTCGCCGCGCAGGGCGGTGGCGGGCAGCAACGAGAGGCGCGCGTGCAGCGCGGCGAGGATTGTTTCGCGCGCGCTCATAGTTTTGCCTCCACCCAATTCGCCACGATCAGTCCCGGAACCGCTGCCTGCGCGCGCTCCGCATCCCGCGCCAGATCCAGCCGTTTCGCGAGCTTCACCTGCGGCACCAGCAGGAAGATCGGCACCGTCGCCTTTCCGCGCCCCGTCTTCGAGCGCGACGCCACTCCCAGTCCTCGGTTGTTCAAACGCCCATCCGCGACCAGCAGGCTCGGGCCGCGGCGACGAAAGACAAAGCGCAGGCGTAACCCGCGCCGCCGCTCCCATTCACCGGGGGAGAGACGTCTGCCTCGCGCGCCCTTACCCGCAGCAGGCGTCGGGATTGCCAGCCAGAACCCATCCTTCGAGCGGATCAGCGGACCTGTGTCATGCGTGCCAATAATCACTGGTGCCTTTGACCAGACGAGCGCTGCTGCATTCAGACTGGGCTGGCCCTTGGGGTAGTTTGCTGCGCGGATGGTGCGTGCCAGGCGTTGGCCGAGACCCGCACCGGTGATCTGTCCGCGCCAATCCGCCTTGAGGCCCGCGCCCGCGTCTTGCATCGCTGTGGTTACAGCTTTTTCGCCTGCGAGGACTTCAGCGCGCATTGCCACGACGATGTTCCCGGTGATGTTGAGGTCAAGCTTCATGTGGGCTGGCCTCAATGGTCCAGATCAGCCGGTCTCTATCCCGCATCGGCTCGCCCTCGATCAAAAAGGTCTCGTCCCCAAAGAGGATCTGGTCATGTGGGCGAGGTTTTGGCAGTTCGGCGGTTCGGACATCAAATAGGAAGGTTTCCGACCAGATCCGTGTGGTGCCAAAAGCTACATCGGCATCGGCGCGCCGCGGGATAATATGAATGCGGGTAAACTGTCCCTTGCTGTCGCGATGCCAAGCTTCATGAGCGAGGTTCGGATCAGCGAAGAGCAAATCGAGCGCCACGGCGAAGGCCGTCATGGTGCATCCGCCTCAGTTCGAGCTCAGAAGTCGGATCGCCATGCACGGCCGCTTGTTGACCGGCAGGATCGAGCTTTCGGTCATCAGATCGATCCAGCGCCCCTTGGCGTCTATCATCTGGCGGGCGTAAAGCGGCAGGCCGATAGTATTGGCGGTTTCCAGCAGATTGGCGGGCCCGCCATAGGTGGTGAAGGTGTCAAACGTGCCCAGCGGAAACGCGATCCCTTCGCCTGCTGGAATCAGCCGCTCGGATGTTCCGTTCGATAGGGTTACAGAGCCGTTGTATTCCTCGAACAGAATGCCTGCGAAGGGGAAAGCGCGACGCATATCTTCGCGCAGGGGCTGGCCACCCGTGGCAGAGAAGAACTTGTAGGCCTCTTCAGTCTTGGGGTGGCTGATAAGCTTGTCGAAGTATTCGGAACTGACCAGCGCATGGGCTGTGGTCATGGTCTCGCCCAGCAGATTGTCTTCCATGGCGCGCAGCACGCTGCGCACCTTGCCCTGCACATTTGTGCCAGCAGTCCCAAACACAAAGTCGATCGAGATCTTCTCGAGGCCAAACTCGGTGAAATAGTCGTAAAGCGTGGTGCCTGCGCCATCCTTGACGATACCGCGCAGGGCATTCATCTCCATGTATTCGCGGGTCTGGGCATGTTTGCGGCGCATCAGTGTGAGCTTGCGGTTCATCACCTCAACCAGCGGATCGGCGGCGTCCGACAGGCCCAGTGCGGGGATACCCTGAATGTCGGCAGGCAGGATCACATCGTCATGCGGGATCCAGGGCAGGGCAAAGGATCGCATGGAGCGCTGCTCGCGGTTTCCAACAGTGGCGGGCGCGCCGAGGGGTACTGAGGGCAGCAGGCTCAACACGCCTTCGCGCTGCTCGATCACGATGGAGCGCTGTGTGACCCCCTCAAAGCGGAACAGGCCAATCTGACCCAGGCGGGTGTAGAGGTTGGGCAGGATGTTGATCGCCTGTGTCATCTCTGCGAGCGAATAGCCGCCCGCGTCAAAGGGATTACGGGTGAGGGTCATAGGAAACTCCGGGGGAAAGAGGAAAAAGGGCTGGCAGGCTGCTGTGAAGGGTCAAATCAGGCAGTATCGCGCGGCACGATGCCGAGGGCTGTGAGTTGGCCGTGTTTGGTGGTGGTCTTTGCGGCATCATCGACGGTTGCATCAAAGACCAGCGCAGCCTTGGAGATGATGGCAGGGCCGCGCATGACGACCAACCCTGAGGCATCAGCGGCAGTGGCATCGACGGCGTAAAGCAGTACGGCGGCCGCGGTCTGCGCCCCATCGGTTCCACCGGAAGTGGCAAGCTTGTATTTGCCGCTGGCCGTAGTGCGGCCAAGAACAGCACCGACAGGATAGGCGGTCCCTGCCAGCAGTGTGATGGTTTCGCGGGTGAAGTTGGGGTTCAGTTCGTATTTGAGAACATCGCCCATGCTGGGCGGCTGTGTCAGGATGGGCATGTCAGGGATCCTTGTGATCAGGGGGCAAAAAGAAATCCCCTGCCGGGGAGGTGCGGCAGAGGATCAGGTGGCAGGGTTTCAGGGGTGAGAGGGCTTTCAGCCCTTTGCACCTGCAGAGGCCGCGCGTTTTGCGGCGACCACGATGGGGCTTTCGGCGCTTTTGGGGATGACCGGCGATGGCGGCGCTGCGACGATATCGCGGGCATCCGCCGCGGCGCTGGCACGTTCCAGAACCAGGCGGCGCAGGGCTTCGGGGGCTGTGCCGTCGCGCAGAGCTTTCGCCGCGTCTATCGCGATGCCAAGCCGTCCAGCTTGTGCTGCGATCTCAGCAATATCTGCGGCCTCGTTGCGTAGTTTTGCCGACAACTCTGCCAGATTGCCCGGCTGCGCTGCGTCCGAGACCGGCGGTGCGGGTACCGCAGGGGGCGTGGCCGGGGCGGCAGGTTGATGATCACCGGCAGTGGAAAGACAATCCTGCGGAATTGTTGCCTCATCGGGAGTCTCTTCTCGCAGGGTATCTTCAGCATCATTCTCTGCAGTGCTGTTTGTGATGTTTCTGGTGTCAGTTTGGGTGGCCATCTGTGCCTCCTTTTTCGGTTGGGTTGGTTCGCGGGACTGGAGTGTTGTCGCGCGCGATGCGCGCGCGGGTGCGAGTGTCGGCGTGTTTGCGAGGCGCTGTCGGAACGCAGCAAAACCTCGCTGCAGATCGATGACCTCATCGGCGAGACCCGCGGCGACAGCGTCTGCCCCGCGATAGGTTGCGGCTTCGGTCGCGAGGGCGGCCTCCTGGCTCAACCGTTCCGCACGTCCCGCCGCGACGGTCTGCGTAAAGAGGAACCGCAGCACATCGATCTCCCGCTGGATGTCATCACGAACGGCATCCGGCAGGGGCTGATACGGATTGCCATCCACTTTATGCCGCCCTGAATGGATCAAGGTCACGCGCACACCATCGTGATCAAGCTCGCCACTGAGGTCGGCATGCATCACGACCACACCGATGCTGCCAACGGCCCCGGTGCGGGGCAGCAGAATGCGATCAGCCTGGCTGGCCAGCGCGTATCCTGCCGAGAAGGCGTGCTCAGCCACGAACGCCCAGACCGGCTTGCTCGCCCGAATTGCACGAATGCGATCTGCGAGGTCGAATATCCCCGCAACTTCGCCCCCAAAGCTGTCGATTTCCAACGCAAGGCCGCGCACAGACGGGTCGCCCGCTGCGGCATCGATCTGCGCCGCGATCCCTTCATAGCTGGTCTGGCCAGAGGACTGGCCGATCCAGCCGCCGCGGTGGATCAACACACCGGAGATCTCGATCACGGCGATGCCGTCCACGACCGGATAGGGCGCGTCGCCATTTTGATGCAGGCGCACAGCGAGGTTTCCGGCGAGGATGCTGGCGCGGGCGGGTAGGCGCACTGCGCCCTCGTTCGCGCCATCCTGCTCCACCATCTCGACCTGTCGCCCGAGAATGCGCGGCCCGAACCCCGACAGAAACGCCATGGCTTTGGAGGGCTCAACCAGCAGCGGCGTGTTGAAGGAGCGCGTGGCAATGCGGGCATGGAGCATCAGGGCTGGTCCTCAGGCTTGCGCGAAGGGTCATCCGCGTCATCAGTTTCATCTGTCGATTGGGTGTCTTCGCCGTCATCTTTATCCGAGCTTGGCACCGCTGCGATCCCTTGCGCGGGTGATCCTGGTCTTCGGAAGTCCAGTCCCAGCAATCGCTCGCGCTCCCGCTCCGCCGCGATTTCACGGTCGACCTGTTCTGCGTCATAGCCACGCTCGGCGATGGCTTGTGTGCGGGATTTGAGACCAGCTTCGATCTGGGCGATTTCAGCATTGGCGTCTTTTAGTGGATCGACCCAATCCCATTTGGTTGGCAGCCAGTTTGCGGCAAGCAACCGCGACCGGTCGACCTCATAGGCGGGCAGAACCAATGCGTCCGACAGCACGGCCGCATCCATCCAGCGCGTATAGACAGGACGGCACAGTTGAAAGACCATCACCGAATGCTGCCAGGCCGAAACGCGACGCCTAAATTCGATAAGTGCAAGACGCGAGTTCGAAAAGTTACCTTTCACCATGTCGTTTGTTAGATATGGATAAGGAATACCCAGCGCCGAGGCGACCTGAAGCAGCGTGCGGTATTGGAACGGCTCATAGGTCGCGCCTGAATCTGCAGGTTGGCCCACGGTCACATCCTCGCCCGGATCCAGTCGCACAACCTGGCCGGGGCTGATCTCGAAGCCGCCCAGCGTGTCGTCATCCTCGGACGGCAGCAGGGGGTTTTCTGGTGCGGGCGAGGTGACGAACATCGCGTACATCGCGGCGACCTTTTTGCGGTCGAGCTCGGCATCGTCATACTGATCGAGCAGAAACAGCTTCACGATGGCCGGTGCCAGCTTTGAGACCCCACGCAATTGACCAGCTTCGACGGGGTCGATGACATGGATGACCTCTGAGGCGGGTACGCGCACCATTTCGCCCGCCAGCCCTGGATCGGTGCTGTCGCCCGGATGTCGGCGCAGGAAGTGATAGGCCACACGGCGTCCGACCCGGTCGAACTCGATCCCTTGACGGATGGCATTCCCATTGCCAGCCATACCCGTTTGATGCAGCGGCAACATTTCGGCGGGCAACATCTGTAGCTGCAAGGGAACAGATAATCCGTCGCTGCTGCGCCGTGGCCTGATCCGAAAGAAGACCTCACCGGCCAGAAACACTTCGCGCGCCGCGCGCCGTTGCAGCCCATAGAAATCGGTCAGGCCTTCGCTGTCTGCTTCATCGGTCCAGGCCAGCCAAAGGCGTTGCAGTTCTTCCTTGTGCGCCGCATTGGCAATTTGCGAGATTGGTTTGATCCCGTCGCCTACGGTATTTGCGGCCCAGCTCTCAACCGCATTGGCCGCATAGCCATTGTTGCGCACCAACCAGCGGGCGCGCGCAGTGATATCAGGTCCAGACGCCGCAATCAGCGCATTCACATGGGCGCGCGTCGCCTGGAACCCGCGCAGGCGGCGATGATGCTGGCCTGCATCAAACCCACCGACAAAAGCCCCGAGGCGCTGCCTCCAGTTCATCACAGGTCCTTTACGGCATGGGGGCGAGAGATGCGCCCAGTGCCGCGCTCGGCCTTTGCGATGCGCCGTTCGATGTCGAAGACGGCGGCCGTTAATTCAGCATCGGTACCATAGGTCAGGGTCTTGCCATCGTAGCTCACAGAGCGCGTGCCGCTATACCGTGCGACCAGCAACGCGCTGTGGCGGGATTTGAGATCATCGAGGGTCATAGGTCATTCCATGTATTTTGGCGTGCTGACCCGCCAACCGCGCTTGCGCGGGGCAGCAATCCTTCCGGCTTGAGGCTCGGACAGTGTGTCAGTGTCGGCTTTGGTGGCCGCTGGGATGGTCTCGACCCCGGCCTGTTTTTCCAGCTGTCGCCACATCCGCTCATCAAAGCGGTCGGCACCGAGGATCCAGGCCGCGGCGCGTGCATAGACACGGGTATCCAGCGCCTCGTTGCGTTCGCGCATCTTTTGCCATTCCTGACGCGCGTAGCCCCGCTTGTTGCGGATCGTCACCAACTGTTCGCCCACCAGCTGTTTCAACCATTCGCTGTCGGCCCAATCAGGCAGGTGAATGGTCCCGGCAGGCGATGCCACGCCCAGCGTGCGATCTTCATCCGACAGCTTCTCGATCCGAAGATAACGATAAGTCTCGGCCTTGAATGTCGCTGTGGCCACTGTCCAGAGCCGTGCGCCGCGTTTCAGTTTCCGCCCATTAACTGTGGCATCAACGAAGGTCGGGCCCGACACGGGCGTAGCCCGGTTGAAGCCTTCCAGGCCCTTGACGGGTGCCACCTGCGCGATCCCTTGCTTGCGCGACCAAGCGTAAACCGCGGCAGACTCGTAGCCGGTGTCGATCGCCAGCTTCGCCAGCGTCATGATCGCGCCGTTCTGGTGCGTCCAGGTCTGGCTCAGCAGCGCCGTCAGCCTCTCCCAGCAAGCGGGATCGTCCGGACCGCCCGGGATCACGATGTGATCGACGAGCCAACTTTCCAGACCGCGCCCCCAGGCCCAGACATCGACTTCGATCCGGTCCTTCTGCACATCTGCCCCGGCGGTCAGAAACAGCCCACCTGCGGGGATCTGCGCCGGGAAGGCCACGCGGCGATCCGCCAGGCGTTGCCATTCCGGGGCTTCGCCGCTCTCAATCCAGGTTTCGCCCAGCAGCGTGTTGCGCGCGGCGCGCAGCATCTCGTCGGAGCCCTGCGCTGCCAGCCACTCCCGCGCGACTTGTTCCCAGCTTTTCCAGCCGATCGGCGAATAGAGCGCTGAGAGATGGAAGCCGATCGCGTTCGGATCGGAACTGACAGCGGTTGCCCGCCATTCGCCCCGCGCCAGCATCTCCGTTTTATGGTGCTCCGAGATCGGGCGCTCGCAGCCTGCGCAGTGATAGGCTGCGGTGTCAGGCTGCCCCTTGTCCCAGCGCAGTCGTTCAAACTGCAGCCATTGCATATGGCTGCAATGCGGGCACGGGACAAAATACCGCCGCTGATCACTCGCCTCAAACTCGCGTTCAATCCGGCTCAACCCCCGGATCGTCGGCGTCGAGACCATGAACACCTTGCGCCTGTGCGCGAAGGTCGTGGTGCGCGCCTCTGCCAGACTGACAGGATCGCCTTCCTCGTCGGCCGAGGCCGGATAGGCATCGACCTCATCGAGGAAGACATAGCGCGCGGGCATCGAGCGAAGGCCCGTCGCCGAATTCGCCCCGGTCAGCACCAGAATGCCGCCGGGGAATTCCTTGGACAGCATCGAATTGCCCGCATCGCGCGAGCGGGCTGGACTGACGCGCTCCTTTAGCGCCGGGCTTTCTTCAATCAGCGGATCGATCCGCCCGCGTGAGGTCCGCTTCGCCATCTCTACCGTGGGCAGCACCGCCAGCATCGGCCCGGGCGCATGGTGAATGACAAAGCCGATCCAGTTGTTTCCTGCCTCTGTGGCCCCGACCTGTGCGGCTTTCATAAACGTGATGCGCTGCGCTGGATGACCGGGCGAAAGCGCATCCATGATCGCGCGCAGATAGGGCGTCCGCGCTGTCCGGTATTGACCTGGCTCAGCGGCGGCCCGCGACGACAGCTTGCGGTGCTTGTCGGCCCATTCCGACACCGTCAGATCCAGATCGGGCCGCATCCCGCGACGCCAGGTCCGCAGGATGTCCTCCGCACCTTCGAAGCCAAGGTCGAGACCCTCGGTCAGGTCACCGTCGTTCAGGTTGTGATCATGATCACCCTCATTCAAGCGAGACCCTGAGGTCTGCCAGGGCATCGAGCTGCTCTCGGACATGGGTTTCCAGCACCCTTTGCAGGATTGCAGTTTCGATCGTCACGGGGGTGCCAGATACCTTCTCCATTTCTGCGGATAATTGCGCCGCCATCAGGGCGGCCACGCGGGTGGGCCAGGTGACCCATGTGTCGCGCTCCTGGCGCGCCAGACGAAACACCAGCGTTTCTGCCCGTGCGCGGTCGACCAGCACGCCTTTCTTCTTCTGGATCGACAGCTGCCGTTCCTGCGCCTGGTAGACCGTCAGCGCCGTCCGCGCCTTCAGATAGGACGTGCTGTCGCCGGGACCGGAAACGCTACCGCCTCCGATAGCTCCGCCATCACCCCCAGCGCCCAAACCACCTCGCGAGCGCATTTGCTGATCTGGATCGGTCATCACTCCGCGGCGCGCATCCGAGGCGGCAGCGTTGATCGACCCGTCCGGGAACAGCACCAACCGCCCGTTCTTGCGCGCCTTTTGCACGGCCCCGCGCGAGAGGCCGGAATGGGCGGCATAGGCGCGTTCAGACAGACCTTCCATGGCGCTGTGAATATCCTCAACATATTGAATCTAAATGAAAATAACGATCTTATTCAGTTGATTACACTTCCGCATAGAGCGACTCTGGGTGCAGGAAAGCGATGCAACTCAGCCCTGGAGACGACGCCATGACCACCAAGACCAAAGCCCCCAGCGAAGCCCTGCTGCTGGAGATCGCAGCGAAGCATTTCCACAGCATCGAGACGCTGGAAACCCGCAACCGCGATCGCCTCGACTTCCACGATGTCGCCGTCTGGTCCATCCGCGCGGCGCTCAAGGAGGCTTTCGAGGCCGGACGCCGCGCCGCTTAAACCCCCACACCCCACTCCTGAAAGGACATGCAAATGGCCATCGCCACCACTTCCGACACGACACGCATCTTTATCGACTGCAGCCGCTTCAGCCAGGTCATGACCGTGCCCGCGCTGCAGGGCCACTTAAACGACATCAGCCTGAACGCTGAGGTTTTCGAGATGGCGGGCCGGATCGGGATCGACTGCCTGACGATCGAGCTGGCCGAAGTCGTCCTCCTCCTGAAACAGCACGGGCTCATCTGAGCCCGCACCAACCCCGCAACAAGGAGACAGTCATGAGTACGCGCGCGCAGATCGCCATCGAGATCGGACCGGATCAATGGGCCCACATTTATTGCCACTTTGATGGTTACCCCTTGCACATGCTTCCCGCGCTGGCGCCGTGGACGCCCGAGGACATCCTCGCGGCCAAGGAAATCCGGCAGGTCCGCGCGGATGCGCTGGACTGTTTTGATCCGCCCCGCGAGCCGCCGATCCTGCCGCGCCCGACCTGCCAGCTCTGCCATCTCTACGTCTGGCGGGACGGGGGATGGATTGAACTCGACCCCGAAGCCCACGCCCCCGAGGGAGCAGCCCAATGACCAATCCCTCCCTGAACTGCCTGTCCGAAGGC
>Ga0206127_1001910_pt1 | contig 21707 bp, 16 predicted proteins | sample Helgoland_Spring_6_FD_148646 | JGI IMG/M metagenome (GOLD analysis project Ga0206127, IMG submission 148646) | Pelagic subsurface seawater microbial communities from Kabeltonne, Helgoland, North Sea - Helgoland_Spring_Bloom_20160419_1 | ecosystem: Environmental > Aquatic > Marine > Epipelagic ...
CTATAGCCAATACTATTTCTATAAACTATCGTTCAATACTCAATTATTTTATCAATAGAAGTACTAATGCTTCTGCTGAATCTTTCAATGCCAAAATTAAAGCCTTTAGAGCACAATTTAGAGGTGTCAAAAATGTAGAATTTTTCCTGTATAGATTGACAACAATTTTTACCTAAACACAACAATTAGTCTTGATCCGGTATAACCCTTGTGATTTGATAAATGTTTTTCTAGCCTTTTTGTGATATCTTGAGTACTCCCAATATAATAACGATCAAGTAGTTTAGAATGTAATATGTAAACGTAGTGTTTTTCCATAAATAAAAAAAGACTGTCTAAAGACAGTCTTTTTTGGTGGGCGCGAAGGGATTCGAACCCCTGACCCCTTGGGTGTAAACCAAGTGCTCTGAACCAACTGAGCTACGCGCCCTTGCTTGTTAGCGGTTGCAAATATATAATAGATTTTAGGTTTACCAAATAAAAAACGAAATTATTTTTAAATAATTTCCGCAACCACAAAGGTACTTCCTACTACATAAACGATATCTTCTTGATTTGCATTTAGTAAGGCTTTTTGAAATGCTTTTTTTACTGATGAAAAAATTTCACCTTTTAAATTAAAACTATTGGCTTTTAATTGTAATTCTTTTTCTGAAAGCCCTCTTGGCACATCTGGCTTACAAAAATAATAGGTTGCTGTACTTGGAAATAAAGGTAAAACCTTCTCCAATTTCTTATCTGCAACAACACCCAAAACAATATGTAAATTTTTATAATTTTCATTTTGTAGTTGGTTTAAAACAATTTGTAAACCTTCTTTATTATGAGCTGTATCACAGATTACTTTTGGAGCTTCTTTTACTATTTGCCACCTCCCTTTTAAATTGGTGTTTTTTACAACATTTATCAATCCTTTTGCGGTATTTTCTTTTGATATTTGAAAACCTTGTAAATTCTGAATTGCACTCACTGCAGTTTTTACATTTGATTTTTGATAATTACCCAATAAATCTGTTGCATAATTTTCATCGCTTTCGGAAGCAAAAACAATTGGCGCATTCATTTCACTGGCCTTTTTTAAGAATACAGGTGCAACGACTGCTTGTTTTTCTCCAATAACCACAGGAATATTATTTTTAATAATTCCTGCTTTTTCAAAAGCGATTTCTGGTAAAGTATCCCCTAAAAACTGTGTATGATCTAAACCGATATTTGTAATTACAGCAATTTCTGGAGTAATAATATTTGTAGAATCTAATCTACCTCCAAGACCTACTTCTATAATGGCAATATCTACATGTTCATGCGCAAAATAGTCAAAAGCCATACCAACGGTCATTTCAAAAAAAGACAACCCTTGGTTTTCTAAAAATAACCTGTGTTTTTTGATAAATGAAGCAACTTTACTTTTGGGAATTTCTTTGCCATTAATTCGGATGCGCTCTGTAAAATTTTTTAAATGAGGTGATGTATATAAACCTACTTTGTAACCTGCCTCTTGCAGAATTGAAGCTAACATATGACTTGTAGATCCTTTTCCGTTCGTGCCACCAACATGAATAGATTTGAACTTTTTTTCTGGATTAGCCAATTCCTTGGCAAAAGCAATACTATTTGTCAAGTCTTTTTTAAATGCTGTTTTACCCACCCTTTGATACATGGGCAATTGTGCATACATCCATGCTAAAGTTTCTTTATATGTCATCATAAATTAAGTTAGGTTACTAACCTTTATTGAAAAAGCAGCGCAGACACAAATGTAATAATTATTTAGAAAGGGAAAATTTATAAATAATGGTTCCTACTTGATTGGATGGGGCTTTTGAATCGGCATTCCATTTGGTTTTTAAAGCTGCTTCTTTGGCAGGTTTTAACAAACAAGGTGCGGTGTTTGTGGAACCTTTTACTCCCGGTTTTGCATAGATTACTTTTCCATTTTTATCAACAGTGATACTAACGACAACAATCCCTTCTTCCTGACAATCTGGATTTTCAATAGGTTTTGACAAAGCTTTTCTCCCTGCTAAATTGTAATTACCTCCAGAACCATTTCCGGTATTTCCATAATATTTATTGGCATCAGGATCTCCTTTTTCATTTCCTTTTACCCCTTGTTTTGCGTCATCTCCTTCTCCTTTTGGTTGGCCGTCTGAAGTATTTCCATTTAAAAGACTGTTTAACGCATCTGTGGTTTCTTTGGATGGTTTGGGTTTTGTTTTTTCTTTGGGAATCTCTTTCTTAACCTCCTCCTTTACAGGTTCCTTTTTTACTTCTTTTATTTTTTCAACTACAGGAACATCTTCTGCAGTATCGTTTGTGATCATTTCTTCTTTGATAACTTCTTTTGGAGTTTCTTTTACCTCTTTTACTACCTCTTCTTTTTCTGCAACTTTGGGAGTTGGCGCTTTTTTTGTTTTTTGAACAGCTGCCCCACTTCCAAAATTTGAATCTCCAAAATTAATCGCCAAACCATATTCCTCTGGAGGATCTAAATACTGCATTCCGTAATTTAGGATTCCGAAGATCAACAATAACAAAATTATACTAGTAATAATTGCTGATTTACGTTTATGTTTGGTATTTAAAACTTCCATTTTATTTCGTTTTCGATACTATTTTTTTTTATATTTCAAAGAAAAGGAATCGACCTGAATTTATTTTATTTGCCTTTAACGGCTAAAATCATTTTTAATTTATTCTTATTTGCAATATCAATCACTTTCATAACATTTTTATAAGGAACATCTTTATCTCCTCTAATGATAATTGTTTTCTTTTTATCTGTGCCTATACTTCTTAGAATTTCACGCTCTAAACTTGATGCACTTACTTTTGTTTTATCAATATAAAAAAGAGAATTATTGGTAATTGTTACAGCTATAGCTTTACTATTTTCAGTTTTACCGCCTGCTTTTGGCAATAGCACATCTATTGCGCTCACCGTTACCAAAGTTGATGTGAGCATAAAAAATATCAACAACAAAAAAACAATATCTGTCATTGAAGACATGTTAAATGTTGGATCTACTTTATTTCTTCCTCTTAGATTCATTATACAGGTTCATTTAATAAATCTAAAAACTCAACAGATTTTGCTTCCATTTGATACACCACCTTATTGGTTTTTACCACCAAATGATTGTAAGTAATATATGCTATTATCCCCACAATTAAACCGGCAACAGTGGTAGTCATTGCTGTGTACAAACCATCTGAAAGCATTTTGATATCTATTTGTCCACCAGCATTTGCAATTTCGTGAATAGCAACTATCATTCCAATAACCGTACCTAAAAAACCAATCATTGGTGCTGCCCCCGCAATTGTAGCTAAAACTGAAACGTTTTTTTCTAGTTCATAAATCTCTAACTTCCCAGTAGTTTCTATGGCTGTATTGATATCTTCTAAAGGTTTTCCTATTCTTGAAATTCCTTTACCTATTAATCTTGCTGTTGGTGTGTTTTTACTTTTACAGAGTGCGTTTGCAGATTCTAATTTGCCATTAGACACGTAATCTTTAATCTGATTCATAAAATTCTTATCGACTTTAGAAGCCGATTTTATAGCAAAAAAGCGTTCGAAATAAATATATAAGGCCACAGCTAATAATACAAAAAGCAATGCAATAATAATTTGACCTCCTAAACCACCTTCCATAATTAAATTATAAATAGAAAGTGTTTTTTCTTCTTGCACAGTTTCCTCTAACAGGTCTTTATTTTCTTGAAAAAATGATATCATTCAACTATTTTTAAGTTTGTATTCATAACGATTGTTCTTTTTTAAAATTGTTTCAGACTAAAAAAGAATCCATTTTACTTTATCAAAAAAAATGCCACTTTGTAATTTTACAAAATGACATTTCATATTTTTTACTGAATTACCTTAAATAAAAGATCTGATTACTACAAAAGCCAAAGACCCCACTAAAAAACCAATTAGTGCTAACCAGGATATTTTTTTAATATACCAGAAAAAATCTATTTTTTCCATTCCCATCGCAACTACTCCTGCCGCAGACCCAATAATTAACATAGAACCTCCCGTACCAGCAGAAAACGCAATAAAATGCCACAGAGGATTATCTAAAGGTTCAGAGAACATCCCTAAACTTGCTGCCACTAATGGTACATTGTCTATAACTGCAGAACCGATTCCTAATAAAATTACTACTAAATCAGAAACTACTGTTCCTTCTAATTCTGAGCCAATTAAAGGAACACCCTCCTTTAAACTGTCGGCAAAATTAAATAAAATACCTAAAGATTCTAAAGCAGCAACTGCCATTAATATCCCTAAGAAAAATAAAATACTAGGCATTTCAATTTTTGATAACGAAGAGTGCACAGGACTATGATGAGCGCTAGAAGCATGCTCTTCTGCTTGTTCACCTTCTATGGTAGAAATAGAGAATTTAGAATTGCTGTACATCTCTGCAAATGTTGCCACTATTGCCAAAGATAACATCATACCCACGTATGGAGGTAAATGAGTAACTGTCTTAAACACTGGTACAAACAAAATTGCTCCCAATCCCAAATACAACATTCTTGCACTATGTATACTTTTTGGTTTTTCAACCTCATTCTCATCAAAGTCTATTTCACCTTTAAAAGCGGGTAAAAAAGTAGCAATAAAAGTTGGCACTACCATACATAATAAAGAAGGAATAAATAAGTATTCGAACAACATTAATGTACTTACTTTATCGCCAATCCAAAGCATTGTGGTTGTTACGTCTCCAATAGGAGAAAACGCCCCTCCAGCATTAGCTGCAACAATAATTAAACCTGCAAACCAAATTCTGTCGTCTCTAGTTTTTACAATTTTCTGTAAAATTGAAATCAATACAATGGTTGCTGTTAAATTATCAATAATTGCAGAAAGAATAAATGCTAAAATAGAAAACATCCAAAGCAATTTCTTTTTACTTTTAAAGTTTACATAACCCTTTATTGTAGAAAAGCCATCAAAATAATCAATGATCTCTACAATTGTCATAGCTCCTAGAAGAAATACTAAAATTTCTGCAGTTTTACCTAAATGATGTAATAAGGTTTCTTCAACCAGATGCAACTTATCATCATGTGCCATTGTTGCAAAACCATCTACTAAACCATGATTACTGGAATCAAACCAATTGGAAAAATTGTCAACCCCTAAAGCAACTAATGCCCAACAAACGGCCATCATAATTAAGGCAGGGATTAATTTATCTAATTTTAAATTATGTTCTAGTGTAATGGCTAAGTACCCCATTACAAAAACGATAATAATTACTGATTCCATATGTATTTAATTTAGTTTTAAATTAGTTGTTTTAGTGCGATTTCAAATGCTGTTGAACAAATTTTTGTTTTTGCTGCACTCTTTTTAAACGTTTTTTGTAAGGCTTTTTTAATAATATTAGAAGTATCTTCAAAAATGGCTTGGTCTTGCATTGGCAATTGCACTTTGGCTTCCATTAAGTATGCAAAAACTCTAGCAATGCCACAATTTGAAATAAAATCAGGTAATAAACTTAAATGATTATCTGTGTATTCCATAATTGGCCCAAAAAAGATTTCTTTGTCTGCAAAAGGAACATTTGCCCCAGGAGAAATGACCTCTAAACCTGAGTCTATCATTTGTTGCACTTGATCTTGAGAAACCAATCTAGAAGCTGCTGCTGGCACAAAAATTTCAGCAGGCAAACTCCATATTTTATCATTAATTTCATCAAAAGAAATCATATTTTTTGATACTAATTTATTCCCGTCTTTCGACAAAAATAGAGCAGTCATTTCATCCATTGAAAAACCTTCTTCGTTAATCAATCCTCCATCTCTATCAATAATACCAACAACTTTTGCGCCTAATTGCGTTAGATAATAAGCTGCTGCTGAACCAACGTTACCAAAACCCTGAACAATAGCTCTTTTACCATCAACTTTACCACCGTAAATATTGTAGTAATGCTTTACTGCTTCTGCAACTCCGTAACCTGTTAACATATCAGCTACGGTATATTTTTTTGATAAATCAGGTGAAAATTGTTGGTCTTCAATTACTTTAATAACTCCTTGACGTAATTGACCAATTCTGTTAATTTTATCTGCTTCCGTTGGCTTAAAGTGTCCGTTAAAAATACCTTCTTGCGGATGCCAAACTCCACAACTTTCTGTAATTGGAATTACATCTTTATCGGCATCAACATTTAAATCTCCTCCTGTTCCGTAATAATGTTTTAATAATGGCGTAACGGCTTTATACCATCTTTCTAAAACTCCTCTTTTTCTTGGATCGTTAGGATCGAAGTTAATTCCGGATTTTGCACCACCAATTGCCGGTCCTGAAACTGTAAATTTCACTTCCATTGTCTTAGCTAAAGAGAGAACCTCATTCATGTTCAGACCTTTACGCATTCTTGTACCCCCGCCTGCAGCACCACCTCTTAAAGAGTTGATTACAGTCCACCCTTCGGCATCTGTTTCTTGGTCTTTCCAATGAAAAACAATTTCAGGTTGTTTATTTTCGTATATTTTTAATAATTCTTTCATTTTTAAATTTTTTGAATTTTCAACATTAAATTACTTTTTCTAATTTCATTTTGCACTAATGTTTGTCTAAAAAAAGTTAAAGTTGATTCATATTTAATTTATTTTTTGAATTATTGTAAACAACATACTGTGGTCTACAAACTTACTGTAAAAAAAAGGATTTTTAAAATTTTTTCTATGTAAAAGAAAGTAAGAAAACTATGGACAAAATATGATTCCTGAAGAATGATTTTTACTCGCTCCAGTTACTGATTTTAAGCAATTTACTTCATTTTTCAATCGTAATACTCCCAAAAAAGCAAAAATTAAAGCCTCTTTAAAATCAATAAGTTTTGGTGATGGCAAAGTAATTTCTTTATGCAACAATTCTTGAATTCTACCCATTAAAAAAGCATGATATGTCCCACCACCTGTGCACAATACGTTTGCACCAGGTTTTATGGATTCTGAAATCTGTGCAGCAACATGCTCTACAAAAGTTCTTAATATTACTGCAATATCTGTTTCCAGTTCATCTATTAAAGAAAATATTTGTTTTTGCACCCATTCTAAACCTAAAGACTTGGGCGGGTCTTTTTGATAAAATTCCAGTTGATTCAGTTTCTCTAAAAGAACTGAATTTACTTTACCAGTAGATGCTATCTTCCCTGAATCATCAAATTCTAATCCTAATTTTTTCACATAATGATTCAATACAATATTCACCGGACAAATATCATAGGCAATTCTTTGGTTTTCCTTTTTAAATGAAACATTAGCAAATCCACCCAAATTTAAGCAATAGTCATATTCCGAAAACAACAACTCATCTCCAATAGGAACTAAAGGTGCTCCTTGTCCACCTAATTTTACGTCTTGGGTTCTGAAATCGCAAATTACTTTAAGGTTTGTAATTTTTGTAATTTCTTTACCAGCACCAATTTGTAAAGTATATCCTTTTTCCGGTTGATGAAAAACGGTGTGTCCGTGAGAAGCTATAAAATCAACGGTATCAATTTTATACTTTAAAATAAATTCCTTGGTAACGTTTCCCAAATACCTGCCGTATGTTTTATCTAATTGATGTAAATCGTCTTTACTAGAAAATATTGCATTTTGCAACAACTGCTTCCAATTGTTAGCATATGGTATGGTTTGCGCATGAATAATTTTAAATTCTGAATAATTATTATTATTATTAAATGAAACATATACCAAATCTACCCCATCTAAAGAGGTTCCTGACATCAAACCAATTGCAAAAATGTCTTTTTTAATCATATGTGTAAAATTAACAAAAGACTATTAAAAATATATCACGAAATCGATATATTTGCATTCTAAAATTAAGAATTTAATAAAATTATAAAATGGACTTTAACCTAACAGAAGAGCATTTAATGATTCGTGACGCCGCTAGAGATTTTGCACAGACAGAATTATTACCCGGCGTTATAGAAAGAGATAATAAACAAGAATTTCCACAAGAATTGGTCAGAAAAATGGGCGATTTAGGCTTTATGGGAATTATGGTAGATCCAAAATACGGAGGAAGTGGTATGGATGCCATTTCTTATGTATTGGTAATGGAAGAACTTTCTAAAATTGATGCCTCTGCCTCTGTTATGGTTTCTGTAAACAACTCTTTAGTTTGTTACGGTATAGAAGCTTACGGCTCTGAAGCACAAAAAGAAAAATATCTTACTAAACTTGCCACTGGAGCACAAATAGGTGCTTTTTGCCTAAGCGAACCAGAAGCAGGTTCTGATGCAACATCACAGGCCACAACAGCCATTGACAAAGGTGATCATTATGTAATAAACGGAACAAAAAACTGGATTACAAACGGAGGACGTTCTGATGTGTATTTGGTAATTGCACAAACTGACAGAGACAAAGGTCATAGAGGCATTAACGCATTTATCGTAGAAAAAGGAATGGAAGGATTCCATATTGGCCCAAAAGAAGATAAATTAGGCATACGCGGCTCAGATACGCATACTTTGCAATTTAATGATGTTAAAGTACCTAAAGAAAATAGAATTGGTGAAGATGGCTTTGGATTCAAGTTTGCCATGAAAACACTTTCTGGTGGACGAATTGGTATCGCTGCTCAAGCATTAGGGATTGCTTCTGGAGCCTACGAATTGGCATTAAAATACTCAAAAGAGCGTAAAGCTTTTGGTACAGAAATCTGCAATCATCAAGCAATTGCTTTTAAATTAGCAGACATGTATACTGAGATTGAAGCAGCTAGAATGTTGGTCATGAAATCGGCCTGGGACAAAGACCAAGGCAATAACTACGACATGTCTTCTGCAATGGCAAAATTATACGCCAGTAAAGTGGCGATGGAACAAACTGTAGAAGCTGTGCAAATTCACGGTGGAAATGGTTTTGTGAAAGAATATCATGTAGAACGATTAATGCGAGATGCAAAAATTACCCAGATCTATGAAGGAACTTCTGAAATTCAAAAAATTGTGATTTCTAGAGGAGTCATTAAAGGATAATTTTATTTTCACCTATAACAACAATCAAAATCCATCTTTTTAAGGTGGTTTTTTTGTGCAACCTTTCAGGTCAGGCTTTTCGCACTCGCTTCCCGATAAAAATCGGGAGAGCTCAAACAATTACTGCAATCCTTTGCACTGGATATTTAAGAAACTATAATTTTAATTCAATATTATAGAGTTGCAAACCAGAAGCCTGCGCAATATTTCTCATGTATTTTCTGTCATTAGTTTCTTTCAATGAATTTTTAATAAAATCTAAATCTAGATTCCCTTTTCCAACCTCAAACAATGTCGCCATCATTAATCTAATCTGATATCTTAAAAAACCTTTTCCTTTTACTTTTAAAACATAAGATTTACTAGGGAAGAAACTCGCGGTTAAAATAGTATTCTCTGCAATTTCACAATAATCAATAGTTCTTTTCAATATTGTGTTTTGTGAGGGTTTTGTGCAGTATTTATGAAAATGATGCTCACCTTCAAATAATTTAGCTGCTTTTACCATCATTGTAAGATCAAGATTATAATCTACATTAACCAAAAACGGGGCTGCAAAAGGATGATTATTTTCTCCAAAAGAAAAATAATAATGATATTCTTTTATTTTTTCTGCATTAATTATATTAAAACCCCTTTCTACTTGCTTCATTGAAATCGCTTTAAAATCGGAAGGAAAGTTTGAGTTTAAAGATTTCATAAATATTTCCTCTTCTAGAGCATCATCGGTAAAAAGCTGAAGACAATAGGTATTCGCAGACACTTTAGCATCTGTTCTTCCAACTCCAATAGTTTTGTAAGCATCGTTTTCCAAAACAAAAGACAAGCTTTTATCTACAATATCGTGTAACGTTTTAGCATTTTTCTGTTTTTGCCAACCAGAAAACCTAAACCCTAAAAACTGTAAGTAAATAATGTAAGAATTTGAATATTTCATAAGCGCAAATGTACAATAATTGCATTTTTTTTTACAAAAAGTGCATTTTTATGAATATCTCAAAATAAATACTTAATTTTTTACAAACCTATCATTTTACATCTTTAAATTATAATAAAATACATTTATCTTAAACTTACCCTCTAATTTTTGATGGTACTCGGGAAAATTACATCGTTTTCGAAAAAACACCCCCTTGTTAAACTAAAATAAATATTTACTTTTGAGGCATTCAAATATTAAAAATTAAAACAAACATTAATTATGAAAAAAATTATTTTTACTTTTTTATTAGCAAGTAGCTTGTTAGTAAATGCTCAAGAAAAAGAAGAAAAAACATTTTCTTTAAGCGGTAGTGTAGACACTTATTTTAGAGGCAATATTAGTGGTGGTAATTTTGACACTGCTCCTGGAAGTTCTTTTGCAAACCAAGCAGGTTTTGCTTTGGGTATGATTAACTTAGTTGCGGCTTATGAAGGTGAAAAAGTAGGCTTTGTGGCAGATATGGTGTACGGACCTAGAGGTGCAGATGCGGTTTTTGGCTCACCAGCTGGAAGTGCACAAATAGTAAACCAACTTTATGCCTATTGGAATGTAAGCGAAAAAGTAACCTTAACCATTGGTAACTTCAATACCTTTTTAGGTTACGAGGTAATTTCTCCTACTGCAAACTTTAACTACAGTACTTCTTATTTATTCTCTTATGGGCCATTTAGCCATACAGGTTTAAAAGCCGATATTGCTTTAGGTGAAGATACTTCATTAATGCTAGCCATTATGAATCCTACTGACGCTACAGAATTCAACCCTAATGGAAGTTATGCATTTGGTGCTCAATTCGGTTTTTCAGGTCAGTATTTAAACTTTTTATATGATCAAGGCAATTATGAAATTGACTTCACAGGAGGTTTTGATTTATCAGAAACTTTTTTCTTAGGCGTTAACGCTGCATATTTTTCAGGAGATGATGCTCCAGGTTTTTATGGTGCTGCATTATATCCACAAATTGCTACTTCAGACAATTTTAAAATTGGTTTAAGAGCAGAACTTTTCCAGGAAACTGATGGAGATTTCGGAGCAATTGGAACTGGTGTTGAAGATTCTAGTGTTTTTGCAACAACTTTAACAGGAAACTATTCAATTGGTTCTTTAACTATTATTCCAGAATTAAGATTAGATGCTGCTTCTGAAGCTGCCTTTGTAGGAGATAAATCTTTAAGCACTTTTCTTCTAGCAGCTGTATACTCTTTCTAAGAAAACACAAACTATTACTAACTAAAATTAATATAACATGAGTTTATTTTTAACATTATTTCAAGAAGCTCCGGTTTCTGAAGCTGCCAAAGTTTTAGAACAAGTAAACGGAGACATGGGAATGCTTTGGATGCTTATTGCTGGTATCTTAGTATTTTTAATGCAAGCAGGTTTTACCTTAGTTGAATCTGGTATGACAAGATCTAAAAACGCAGTGAATATCGCAATGAAAAATTTGTTAGACATCTGTGTAGGTTCTATCACATTTTGGTTAGTAGGTTATTCATTAATGTATGGCGACACTTCTAACGGATGGTTTTTCTGGAGTGGTTTGTTTCAAGGAGAAGGAGCTGACTTATTCTTCCAAACAATGTTTGCCGCAACCACTGCAACCATTGTTTCTGGAGCCATTGCAGGTAGAACAAAGTACTCAACCTACATTATTTTCTCATTAGTAATGACCGCTGTTATCTATCCGATATCAGGCGGATGGGAATGGAATGGAGGATGGCTAAATGATACTGATGGTATTATGCCTGCCGAATTTATAGATTTTGCTGGTTCTTCAATAGTACACTCTGTAGGTGGTTGGGCTGCATTAGTAGCTGCATTTATGGTAGGTCCTAGAATTGGAAAATTTGTAGATGGAAAAGTTTTACCAATACCTGGCCATAATCAAATTTTAGCAACTTTAGGTGTATTTATACTTTGGTTTGGATGGTTTGGTTTTAATGGTGGATCTCAATTGGCTTGGGGTGGTGCTGACGCAACAGGCGCTTCTAATGTAGTTTTAGTTACAAATTTAGCTGCTGCTGCTGGAGGATTAGGTGCATTAATTACAACTTGGATTTGGTACGGAAAACCTAATTTAGCACAAACCTTAAACGGTGCATTGGCTGGTTTGGTAAGTATTACTGCGGGATGTGGCAATATGACTGCGGGTGGTGCTGTACTAGCCGGTTTAATTGGAGGTATTATAGTAGTATTCTCAATTGAACTTATTGAAAAGAAACTAAAAATAGATGATGCTATTGGTGCCGCTTCAGTTCATGGAGTTGCTGGCGCTTGGGGTACTTTAGTAATTGGACTTTGGGGAGTAGACGGTGATACTGGAATTGGTTTATTTAATGGAGGTGGAGCTGCACAATTAGGTGCACAAGCAATAGGCGTAATTGCCTATGCTGTTTGGGCCATAGCTTTATCTTATATTGTATTAGCAATCTTAAAAAAGACGATGGGATTACGTGTAACCAAAGAAGTAGAAATAGAAGGTTTAGACATCTCAGAACATGGGTCAATTGCTTATCCCGGAAAAAGAGTTAGAGATTTTGATGAAGACAAATAGGGAATATTCTTGATTTTTATTGAAAATTAAAAAAACACATAGCTTATGCTATGTGTTTTTTAGTTTCTACAAAATTGATATTCATTTTTTATAGAAATGGAAGAATAAGCCATTAAAAAAAGAAATAATGAAATTTAACAAAAACCCACGGTATATTTTTTTTTCTATTTTGCACCTCTTTAAACAATATAATTAATTTTAAATATGAAGAAAATAGAGGCAATTATTAGAAAATCTAAATTTAGAAGAGTAAAAGAAGCATTACACGAAGTTGGTGTCAACTTCTTTTCTTATTGGGATGTTACTGGTTTAGGTAATGAAAAAGAAGGACACGTTTATAGAGGGGTAAGCTATAGCACTAGTGATATTCAAAGAAGACATATTGCTATTGTTGTTAACGATGATTTTGAAGAAATTACAATAAACACAATATTAAAATCAGCGGCAACAGGAGAAATTGGTGATGGTAAAATATTTGTTAGCGATATAAAAGATGCCTACAGAATAAGAACAGGAGAAAAAGGAGGACAAACTTTAAATTAAATATCTACAGAATTTTATTATGGAACAATTATCAATTAATAATGTATGGATGATGATCTGTACAGCTTTAGTTTTCTTTATGCATTTAGGTTTTGCCCTATTAGAGATAGGATTAACTAGACAAAAAAATACGCTTAATATACTTTTTAAAAATATCTTTATCATTACAGTTGGTCTATTATTATATTGCCTTATTGGTTTTAACTTAATGTATCCAGGAGATTTTAATGGATTTCTTGGTTTTGCTGGTTTTGGCTTATCATCACCTTTAACAGAATCTGAGGTTTTAGACTTAACTTACAACGAAGGTTACACTTATTGGACAGATTTCTTATTTCAAGGAATGTTCGCAGCAACTGCAGCAACAATAGTATCAGGAGCTGTAGCAGAAAGAATGAAAATCTTACCTTTTATGATTTTTACTTTAGTTTATGTAGGCTTAGTGTACCCAATTGCAGGTTCTTGGAAATGGGGAGGCGGTTTCTTAGATCAATTAGATACTCCGTTTTATGATTTTGCAGGTTCAACATTAGTTCATTCCGTTGGTGGTTGGGCGGCTTTAGTTGCAGTATGCTTGCTAGGTTCTCGAATAGGAAAATTTAAAAACGGAAAAATCCAAGCAATTCCTGGTCACAATATTCCATTGGCTACTGCCGGAGTTTTAATTCTTTGGTTAGGATGGTTTGGCTTTAATGGAGGCTCTGTTTTATCTGCAGATCCAAGTTTAACATCGCTAACTTTAGTAACCACTTGTTTGGCTGCTGCTGCTGGTGGAGTTTTTGCAGCTACAGCATCAACAATAATATTTAAAAACCTAGATTTAACAATGTTTTTGAATGGAATTTTAGGAGGTTTAGTTGGAATTACTGCCGGAGCAGACCAAATGTCGCCAACAGACGCTATACTAATTGGGGCAATTGCAGGAGTAATTATTGTTTTTTCTGTGAGCTTAATTGATAAGTTAAAATTAGATGATCCTGTGGGAGCAATTGCCGTGCATTTAGTTTGCGGAGTTTGGGGTACTTTAGCAGTCGGACTTTTTGGTAACCTTGCTGGGTTAGCTCAATTTAAAAGTCAACTAATTGGAGTTACTTCTTATGCCTTTTTCTGTTTATCTACTTCTTTTATCATCATTTATACCTTGAAGAAAACCATAGGTATTCGAGTAAGTGAAAGAGAAGAATTAGAAGGTTTAGATGTGCATGAACACGGAATGGATGCATATCCAGACTTTAGACTAAAAGAATAGTAAAATTGTAATTTTTAATGAAATCCATCTTAAAAGATAACATTTTTAAGATGGATTTCTTGTTTTTATGAATATGATAATTAAAAGGATTAAAATTATCATAATTATTATTTTTTTATTTAAATTTTACTTTCATCATAAAAATTACATCAAATTCATTTAAACAGTGAATTATAGTTAACAAAATACATACTTTTGTGAACATAATTTAATACCATATGGAGAAACAAGGACTATATTTACCGGAGTTTGAACATGAAAATTGTGGAGCTGGTTTTATATGTAATCTGAACGGAGAAAGGACGAATCAAATTATTCATGATGCGCTAGAAATCCTAGTAAAACTAGAACATAGAGGAGGTGTAAGTGCAGACGGAAAAACAGGTGATGGAGCTGGATTATTAATTGATATTCCTCACGATTATTTTACAAGAGTCTGTGACTTTCCTATTCCCGAACAAAGAGAATATGCTGTAGGTATGGTTTTTCTACCTAAGGTTTCCAATCAATATAATTTTTGTAAAACTACTTTTGAAAATCAAATAAAATCTCAAGGACTTGCTATTTTAGGATGGAGAGTAGTTCCTGTAGATTCTTCTCAATTGGGAGAAATCGCGTTAGATTCTGAACCAAATATAGAACAGCTTTTTATTGGCAAAAAAGATGATATAAATGAAGCTACTTTTAAAGCCAAACTTTACGCAGCACGTAAAATAGCAGAACACGAAATCAGAAATTCTAAAATTTCTGAAGCTAACTCTTTTTATGTACCAAGTTTATCCATAACAACCATTATCTATAAAGGTATTATTATGCCAGAAGATATTGGGCCGTACTATTTAGATCTTCAAGAAATAGATTTAGTAACAAGGTTGGCATTAGTACATCAACGTTTTTCAACAAATACGATGCCAACATGGGAACTAGCACAACCATTTCGACACATGTGTCAGAATGGTGAAATAAACACCCTACGGGGAAATGTAAGTAGAATGCGTGTTCGTGAGGAAATCATGAAAAGTGATGTTTTTGGCCCACAAATAGAAAAACTATTTCCTATTATCTTACCAGGAAAATCAGATTCTGCTTCTATGGACATGGTTGTAGAATTATTAACACATACAGGCCGTTCATTGCCTGAAATTATGATGATGATGATTCCAGAGGCTTGGGAAAAGCACAAGACAATGTCCAAAGAACGTAAAGCTTTTTACGAATACAATGGATGTATAATGGAGCCCTGGGATGGACCTGCTTCTGTACCTTTTACGGATGGAGATTATATTGGAGCTTTATTAGACAGAAACGGTCTAAGACCATCAAGATACACCATTACCAAAAGCGGAAAACTAATTATGTCTTCTGAAGTTGGTGTGGTAGATATTGCACCTTCCGATATTAAAAAACATGGCAGGTTAGAACCTGGAAGAATGTTTTTGGTGGACATGAATAAAGGAAGAATTATTGATGATGAAGAAATCAAAAATAAGATCATTTCTGAAAGACCATACCAAAAATGGCTCGATAAAACTCGTTTACATTTAAAGGACATTCCCTATACAAATAAAACTTGTCCAATTGAAAGTATTGATATTAAGACCCGTCAACGTCTATTTAATTATACGTTTGAAGATATTCAAGAAGTGATCACACCCATGGCTCAAAACAAAAAGGAAGCCTTAGGATCTATGGGTATTGATACTCCTTTAGCTGTATTATCAGACAGACCACAATTAATTTCAAACTACTTTAAACAGTTATTTGCGCAAGTTACGAACCCTCCTTTAGATGGAATTAGAGAAAATATTGTAACTGATATCAGTTTGAATTTAGGAAAAGACAGAAATATTTTTAGCATTACAGAAAGACAGTGCAGAAAATTACGAATTCAAAACCCTGTAATTTCAAATGCTGATTTAGAAAAAATTAGGAGTATAGATATTGAAAGTTTCAAAGCAGAAACTATCGAAATTTTATACCCTAAAGCTAAAGGATTAAATGGACTTGAAGATGCTTTAGATGAAATTATCATAAAAATTGAAAAGGCATTAGACAGAAAAACTAATATTATCATTCTTTCAGATAGAGGGGTTAATCAAGAAAACGCCCCAATACCAGCCTTATTAGCTTGCTCTTATGTAAATCATCAATTAAACAGATTGCGTAAGCGTTCTAATTTTGACATCATAATTGAATCTGCAGAACCACGAGAGCCGCATCATTTTGCAACTTTATTTGGCTATGGTGCTAGTGCTATCAACCCATATATGGTTAATGAAATTATCAGAATGCAAGTTAAAGAAGGCTTTATTACTGATATGGATGAACAAAAAGCAGTGGACAATTTTAACTTTGCAATTGGTAAAGGAATCTTAAAGGTAATGAACAAAATAGGAATTTCAACCTTACATTCCTACAGAGGTTCACAAATATTTGAAATTGTTGGTTTCAATTCTCAATTTGTTGAAAAATATTTTCCATATACAGCTTCAAGAATAGAGGGCATTGGTTTATATGAAATTGAAAAAGAAATTGACAAACGCTATAAGCAAGCATATCCTAATAACCAAATTGATAAAAAATTAGGCTTAAATATTGGAGGTGATTACAGATGGAGAAGAAATGGAGAACGCCATTTATTTAATCCTACTACTATTTCTAAATTACAACAAGCTGTTCGTTTAAGCGACCAAAATAGTTATGACGTATACTCAAATACTATAAACGAACAATCAGAAAAATTGATGACTATTCGTGGATTATTTCAGTTTGATAATTTAGATCCAATTCCCCTAGAAGAAGTAGAACCTTGGACAGAGATTGTTAAACGTTTTAAAACAGGGGCAATGTCATACGGATCCATTTCAAGAGAAGCACATGAAAATTTGGCTATTGCTATGAACCGAATTGGAGGTAAATCTAATTCTGGTGAAGGTGGTGAAGATAGAAGACGTTTTCAAAAAGATATTAATGGAGATAGCAGAAACTCCGCAATTAAGCAAGTTGCATCAGGTAGATTTGGAGTTACTTCTCATTATTTATCTAACGCTAAAGAGATTCAAATTAAAATGGCACAAGGAGCTAAACCTGGTGAAGGTGGCCAATTACCAGGTTACAAGGTTTTACCTTGGATTGCAGATGCAAGAAACTCAACACCTTTTGTTGGATTAATTTCTCCTCCTCCACATCATGACATTTATTCCATTGAAGATTTGGCCCAATTAATTTTCGATTTAAAAAATGCCAATCGTGAAGCAAGAATTAATGTAAAATTAGTTTCAGAAGTTGGTGTAGGTACTATTGCTGCTGGTGTTGCAAAAGCCAAAGCTGATGTTGTTTTAATTTCTGGTTATGATGGTGGTACAGGCGCTTCACCGTTAACCTCACTCAAACATGCAGGTTTACCCTGGGAATTGGGTTTATCTGAAGCACAGCAAACTTTAGTATTAAATAATTTAAGAAGTAGAATTGTTATAGAATGTGATGGACAGTTAAAAACAGGAAGAGATGTTGCAATTGCAGCTTTATTAGGTGCAGAAGAATTTGGTTTTGCTACAGCGCCTTTAGTAGCTTCCGGTTGTATTATGATGCGAAAATGCCATTTAAACACATGTCCTGTTGGTATTGCAACTCAAGATAAAGATTTGCGTAAGAACTTTAAAGGAACTCCAGAACATGTTATTAATTTCTTTTATTATGTAGCCGAAGAATTACGAAAAATCATGGCACAACTAGGTTACCGAACATTGGCTGAAATGGTTGGGCAAACACATAAAATCAACGCAAATAAAGCTATTAAACACTACAAAGCGAAAGGTTTGGACTTATCTAGTATTTTACACAGACCAAGTGTTTATAGAAAATTAACGGTTAAAAACACAGAAAGCCAAGATCATAATTTAGAAAATGTATTAGATTTTACCATATTAAAAGACTCACATAGAGCCTTATACCGCAAAGAAAAAATGAATTTAGTTTATCCAATTAAAAACACAAATAGAACTGTTGGAGCAATTGTAAGTAACGAAATTTCAAAAATATACGGTCATTTAGGTTTACCTGAAAACACTTTAAACATTAATTTTACAGGTTCTGCTGGACAAAGTTTTGGAGCATTTGGAGCTTATGGATTAACATTTATATTAGAGGGTAATACTAACGATTATTTAGGTAAAGGTTTATCTGGAGCTAAATTAATTGTAAAGAAACCTGTAGACGCAGATTTTATTGCTGATGAAAATATCATTGTTGGTAATGTTTGTTTGTTTGGCGCTGTTAACGGCCAAGCTTATATTAATGGGATTGCAGGTGAGCGCTTTGCAGTTCGTAATTCTGGTGCAATAGCAGTTGTAGAAGGTGTTGGAGATCATTGCTGTGAATATATGACAGGAGGTAAAGTTATTGTTTTAGGAAAAACAGGAAGAAATTTTGCTGCTGGTATGAGTGGTGGAATTGCATATGTATTTGATCCTGAAAAAAAGTTTGTAAATGGATTATGTAATACAGAAACCATTGAATTTGAAAATATTTCAGATGAAGATGCTTCTGACTTAAAAGAAAATATTGAAAAACATGTTTTGCATACAAAAAGTAAGAAAGGTTCCCATCTATTAGATGATTGGGATAATAGTTTAAACAACTTCATAAAAGTAATGCCAACTGAGTACAAACGCGCATTAGAGCGTATTGCTACAGAAGAACCAATGGTGGAAGAATTAATAATAGCATAATCATAATGTCATGGGAAAAACAACAGGGTTTAAAGAGTTTGAAAGACAAGATGAAAAATACATTTCTGTAAAAGAACGTGTAAAACATTATAAAGAATTTACAGTTCCGCTATCTAAAAAGGAAATTACAGCACAAGGTTCAAGGTGCATGGATTGTGGTATCCCATTTTGCCATAGTGGTTGTCCATTGGGTAATTTGATTCCAGATTTTAATCATATGGTTCATCAAGGTGAATGGAAAAAAGCCTCTTGGATTTTACATTCCACAAATAATTTCCCTGAATTTACGGGAAGACTATGTCCAGCCCCTTGTGAAAAGGCTTGTGTACTTGGTATTATTGAAGATCCAATATCAATAGAAAATATAGAAAAAAATATTGTAGAACTTGCTTTTAAAGAAGGATGGATAAAACCACAACCTCCAAAAATTAGAACAGGTAAAACTATTGCTGTAGTTGGATCTGGACCAGCAGGTTTGGCAACTGCTCAACAATTAAATAGAGCTGGCCATACCGTAACTGTTTTTGAAAGAGATGATGCCATTGGTGGTTTATTACGCTATGGGATTCCAAACTTCAAAATGGAAAAAGGAATTATAGATAGAAGAGTTGCTATTCTAAAAGCCGAAGGGATTTTATTTAAAACCAATGTAAATGTTGGTGTTAACTATGATGTTGAAGATTTAAAAACTTTTGATAGTATTGTTTTATGCGGAGGCGCTACGGAAAGACGCAGTTTACCAACACCAGGTATTGAAGCTGATGGTGTTGTACAAGCAATGGACTTCTTAACTCAACAAACAAAAGCTTTATTTGGTAAAGAAGTAAATAATCAAATAATGGCCACCAATAAAAACGTAATTGTAATAGGTGGGGGAGATACTGGATCTGATTGTATCGGAACATCCAACAGACATGGTGCAAAATCAGTAGTCAATTTTGAGATTATGCCAAAACCTCCTGGACATAGATCTTCTTCTACCCCATGGCCATTTTGGCCTTTGCAATTAAAAACATCTTCCTCGCATCAAGAAGGAGTTGAACGCAATTGGCTCATCAATACAAAAGAATTTATTAAAGATCAAGACGGTAAATTAATTGCTTTAAAAACAGTTAATGTAGAATGGAAAATGGTTACTGGACAAAGGCCTCAGTTAATAGAAATTGCAGGTACAGAAAAGACTTGGCCTTGTGATTTAGCTCTTTTAGCATTAGGTTTTACAGGTCCAGAAAACACATTAGCTGATCAATTAGGAATTCAAAAGGATGCACGTTCTAATTATAAGGCCGAGCATGGCAAATACCAAACTAATATTCCAAACATTTTTACAGCTGGAGATATGCGTCGAGGGCAATCGTTAATTGTTTGGGCTATTTCTGAAGGCCGAGAAGCTGCAAGACAAGTAGATCTTTATTTAATGGGTAAATCAGAACTACCATCAAAGGACATCACTGGAGATTTGGTTGCAATGTAGTTCTTTATAAATGCAGAATATATTTATGATTTAAATAAGACTATTTATTCCGTTTATGTAGGGTTAACATAAAATACTTAATAATGGCTATAATTTCTATAACAAAAGCCCAGATTAATATTAGGAATTCCTAATATTTTATAAATATCCAGTTATATCAAAATAAAATAAGAAATTTTCAATTAAGTTTACGAGTCCTCTCAGATGAATTTAACAAAATTTTTTGTTTTTAAATATATTGATTAAATTTTCTTTCTGTACTTATAGTATAAATAGTTTTTAATGCTTAGACACCCTTTATCTATATCAGTTTCTGATTTGATTTATCAGAAGAAGAGTGATTCAAAAGTAATTTGTAAAAAAATTCTCTGATTCAAAATTAATTGTTGATGGATTCCATGTAGGTTGATTCACATCATCAGTTAATGTTAAAACTTCTCCTCCTAAAGCAATTTGTCTGGCAGATGTGGATAAATTTAAAAACTGATAAACACTTTCACCACCAACCTGAGCGTAAATAGCTGCATTCAGTATTAAAAATAGTACCTGTAAAATTTTATCTTTCATTAATCTTTAAATGCTTTATAATCCATAACGAAAATACAATAGATTATTTTATAGGTTTACTCAATTGATGAAAAAATTAAGTACACTAAATAAAAAAACCTCATATCAAATGATATGAGGTTTATAGATCTTGAATTTTCAAGATATAAGAAAGGCAGCGACCTACTCTCCCACATAAATGCAGTACCATCGGCGCTATTGGGCTTAACTTCTCTGTTCGGTATGGGAAGAGGTGAGCCCCAATGCTATAACCACCCTAAGCTTTTCAATTAAATTTCTTTAACTGTATGAGTTAACATATGGTAAAATAATATTATTAGATCAAAATAAAAAAAAGAGTGTCTCCCGAGCCGAAGCTCGGGAAGCGTACATAAGTCTATGGGTTATTAGTACTACTCGGCTATGACATTACTGCCTTTACACCTATAGCCTATCAACGTTGTCATCTCCAACGACCCTTTAAAGAAATCTCATCTTGTGGTGGGTTTCGCGCTTATATGCTTTCAGCGCTTATCCCTTCCCGACGTAGCTACTCTGCTATGCTCCTGGCGGAACAACAGATACACTAGAGGTCAGT
>Ga0206127_1001915_pt1 | contig 21675 bp, 15 predicted proteins | sample Helgoland_Spring_6_FD_148646 | JGI IMG/M metagenome (GOLD analysis project Ga0206127, IMG submission 148646) | Pelagic subsurface seawater microbial communities from Kabeltonne, Helgoland, North Sea - Helgoland_Spring_Bloom_20160419_1 | ecosystem: Environmental > Aquatic > Marine > Epipelagic ...
CATCTCTATAGCCCAGTCGTTTGCCTGCAGCGATGTAGCGTCCTGGTTTCAGTAAAACGGAGGTCTGCTTGAAGGCGCCTAACTTTTTAACGCGAAATAAGGTTACATCAGTGAGGCTATCTGACTGAAGGACAACATCGATGGAGTTGCGCGACTGACGCAAGGTTTTATTCAGGTCGGTAATCTGCTGTGTTAACACGGGGCCCGGTTTGGCAATACCTCTGGCATCTTTCAGGAGACGTTGGCCGCTGCTGTACAGGGAGGAAGACACAAGTTTTAGAGGGTCTGCGAGAATTTTATTAATCTGACTATCAAGCTGGGCACGCACCCTGACGCGTATAGTGCGGACTTTGGCGGCGGTTAAGGATGGGTCGGTGGCCAGTAATGATTGATAGATATCTAGAGCTTGCTGCCACTGTTCGAGGCTCTCATGGCCGTTGGCCTGCACCATCTTTCGACTCACCAAAATCTGTGACTGACGTGTTTTAACCTGCGACAGTGCCTGAGCTACAGAGGGGTGGTTGGCATAGACGGTGCCTGCCTTTTTGAATGCCTGATTAGCGGCGGCGATGTTATCTTGATCTAGGGCGCTAAACCCTTGGCTCATGGCATTGCGAAAGCGCTCTTCGACAATGGCTTGCTTCGTGGAACTCAGTGCCGCTGCAGCCCTTATATGCTGAGGATCAAGTGTTAGTGCCTGTTGGTAGGCGCTTTTAGCCTCATTGAGCTGTTTACCTGCAAGCAGTTTATCTGCGCTCTGGAGCTGTTCAATAACTTCGGGTAGCACTGCGGCTCGTTGCTCAATTTTCTGGGACTGTTTGTTGTCTGGCGCAATGGCCATGGCTAGGCTGGCTGCCGCGGTGGCAATTGATATATCGGTTTGGGCGGCATTTTCAATGGCGGCTAGGGCATCTGCCAGGGCCTTAGTTAATGTCTGTTGCCCCAGCTCTTCCAAACTTTTTAACTGTGCCAGTGACTGTTGGTAGCTATCCAGAGATTCCCGGTAGTCACCGTAGCCATACTGTTCGTCACCCTGCTCAATTAGGGCCATGGCCTGGCGAAATTCGAAGTCGGCCCAGCGTTCAACGCTCTGATTATTAAGGCGGTCGCGGATGGCAATAATCTGGGCCAAGCTGGTTTGGGAGTCCTGTCGATATTTTGTTTTCTCGGCCGCTGTAGATGGACTCACCGATGTTTTATCTGCCACTGGAACAGAAGCACTGGGCCCTGCTATCCAGGGCTCGCTGACCAGATTGGGCAGCAATAAAACCACTGCGGCAACGGCGACTAACAGCAGGCCGATAACAAGCTTTTGCTTGCCCTGCTGTTTTGAATGAGATGTGGGTGACTGTTTATCCATAATGCGGTGACCCCTATAGGGTGCCACGCTCCTGCTTGTATATTTTGTGCAGCAGTTCCTGCCACTGCTCGTACTGAACCTTAACTGTGCCGGTTAGGGTTACGGTGCGGTCCTCAAGTTCGATTACCTGGGGCGCAATCTCAGCTTCTAATGAGGAACCCATCTCGGCCACTGATTCATTGTAGGCGGCTGCCTGCTGTTTTTTCTCAAGGCCTGATTTAAGGATAAAACCACCCACGGCGGCGGTGGCGGTGCTGGCATCGCTGGCGATTCGAGTATTGGCTTGGGAGCGCCCATAGATACCTGCCAGAATGGAGCCGATACCGGCAATAATTCTGCGATTACCCTGTTTGTCGAGTTGACGGGCCTTGACCACTGAATCGTAGGAGGCGCGTCTGAAATCCTGATAGGCGAGGTGCATCTGCTGCGAGAAACCGTCGTAGTAATCCTGCATGGTATCGACATAGAGGTAGTCCCGATCGCGAATTTTGCGCACGCGCTTCAGGATGCTGTCATTTTCAGCGGGAAGACGGCTAATGGATAGGGTGCCATTGCGCTTTTCGGTAATATATTCATCGAACGCTTCAGGTGAAAAAGATTTTGCAAAGCGTAGCTCTGAGATGGTGCGCAAGGCGATTGCACGTTCGTCGCTGAGTTTTTCTCTGTATTTAAGTACATCATTGGCGATGCGCACAAATAAATTTTGGAACGGATCACCCAAGCTTTTTAAGCGGCGATCATAGGCATATTTGCCGGTGGTCTGTTTGTATTTTTTGCTGAACCAGGTTTTACCGCTGGTGTCTTTAACCGTTATTTTTAGGTCCATGGTTTCGCCATCAGACTGCAATATGGTGCCGGTGATATAGATATCCATTACCACATCTTCGCTGGGGGTGACTCGAATGGCACCCCAGGCTCCGCTCTTTTCCATTACTTTGGCTAGCTGGTTGGAGAAGTAAATAGCCTCGGCAAAACGTACCTCTGGAAATACGGTGTCGTCTTCGTCCGTGAGGTAGAGACCATCATTAAGGGTTGGAATACCGACGTCTAAGAGCGCAGCTTCTGGAATAGGCGCTGTTGGGGTTTTTAATACGAGGGCCGTTGAGGAGGTAACCTTGTCGGTGGCTGCAAAGGCTGAGGGCGCTGTGACAACGGCCATAAAAAGCGTGGATGCCAGCAGCAAAGCTGCTAACAAAGCACTACCCGTTACTTGATTGGTCTGTTTATTTTCCATAATAGTTATTATCCAGCACCGTCTATTGATTTTTGATTCGTCTATATTCATCCCAGAGTCTCTCGCGGAGCACGGGGTCTTTTTCTTTCATGGCCGCGTCGCGTATCTGACGAAGAACAATATCATCACCCTGACCATCATCTATATCCTCGGGGATGGGTATCACCTCGGCATCTGCTTGCTGCTGTCCAGAACCACCGCCGCCTTCGCCCTCGGTACCCGGTGCTCCCTGTGAACCAGCCTCGTCCTCTGAGCCCTCCGGACCCTGTTGAGCGGCCTGTTCGATGTCGGCATTGCTCTCGCCGGGGATGCCGCTGTCGGCCTCTTCAAAGAGAGGTTCGTCACTATCGGCAGCAATACCGGTAGAACCACTGGGACTAAGAATATCGATTTCGTCAGGTCCCTTTGATGAACTACCTCCCATACTGTCATCAAATCCTTCTAAAGATGCGTCAAGTTGTGCATCTAGGCCCTCGACACTTTCGCCCTGTTCACCGCCGGCGCTTTGTTGGCCGCTGGCACCGTCCTGCCCCTCACCTTCTTGGCCACTGCCAGTGCTCCCATCTTCACCCTCTTGTTCGCTGCCGGAATTCCCCTGCTCGCTGCTGGTGCCTTGCTCACCGCCCGATGGAGGACTGCTTGGAGGTGAGGGGCTGCCGCCGGGTGATGAAGAACCACCGCTTGGGGGCGAAGGCATGCTTCCGCCGGATGGGCCTGATGGCCCGGACTGTCCAGACTGTCCTGAAGAGCTCGTTGGCGAGGGCATTTGGCAGGCGCTGAGTAAAAACACTGCAACTAATGCAGGTATCAGGCTAAGCGCTAAAGATTGGCTGGAGTGGCTTTTTAGTCGGTCCATTTTAATCTGTCCATGTTAATCGTTACATTTTATTCGTTGCATTTCGCTCGATACATTTTAGTCGGTACATTTTAGTCGATCTAAAATAGCTAGCCCTTAGGTGTTGGCTGGTTGTAGGTCATGCTGTGGGGGGCATCTGCAGCCAGCCCATTAACAAGCTTTGGCCTAAAGCGTTTTTTGCGCACATCTTTGCGCAGATCGTCCAGCTCTTTGTCGGTAAAGCTTTCTGGTGGATTAGCCACTTCAATGTCCTTGGGCACGCCGTAGGTGGATATCATCATGGACAGTTCAAGCTGAGTTTCATCAATCTGAATACTCTGAGAGCCTTTACTCATACTAAACTCTATCATTCTCGGCGCATCAAATAGCGCTGCTCGAGCCTGCTCGGGATCTTCTGTGGTGTCTAAAACATCGGATGCCAGCTGATAGGCCTGGGTCGCAGAGGACTTTTGTCCGAATACCAGATACCAGTCACCCAGCTCGGCAACCGCCAGTGCATGATCTGTTGCCGTGCTATCGGGCTGTTCGACGAGGGACTCAATAACTTTCTGCAGCGCAAGCTTGCCGCGACGGAAGTGCATATGGGAGGTGGTTGCATCGCTGGGACGGCCAGAGGAACCTGCCATCGAGATGCTCAGGCCCGATTCTGAGGGCTCTCCATGCTGCTTAATATGGTTGGCGATAAAATATTGCAGATACCCCAGACGCCGATAGCGATCTGGCGCCTCAGGATCATCCAGGGGCATATCGGTATTAATAATGTCGTACATCCGCGCAGCAATGCGTTCGGATATCACCAGATTGGAATAACCGCCCTTAGGCGTGCGCTCTTTGTAGCTGTCCATATACCAGTCCAGCAACTGATCCAGTACCGGCAACATGCGCAGATCGCTTGAGCCATAGGCTTTGGTATTAATGGTGTACAGGTTTTCCAGGGCTTTTTGTGATTCATCCCAGTTACCTAGGTAGCTTTCGGTATCGGCAATGGATACCAGGTAGGGGGCCTGAGATAAGCTATTGAGGCCGTAGTTAACACGTTCAATTTGCATGCCTCTTTGAAAGGCTTTGCGGGCATTTTCGTACTCTTCTCTGGAATAAAGTGACTTTCCAAGGCCTAAATACAGATCTGAAAGCTCTGTTGAATAGGCACTGTACTCGGCTTCGACATTGTCGATAGCGTTCATATAATCGACTACAGGGTCGGAAATAGGCTGTTGTTCGGCGATGGATTGTGCGTAAGAAAGTTGCGTTGCTGTTATTGCCAAAAGCAATACAGAAATTCTAAATACTCTGCCCCTCCAGATTGAGGGTGATTGTGGTAGATTTTGCTTGATGGGCATAACCAGCTCCTAGATTAACTCTAAAAATTAGAGTAGTCAGTTTGTAGCCGGTTCCGTGGCGAGTCGTTTGAGACGCATTTATTTTGCTTTTATGAACAAACACTACAGATTTGACTGCAAAAAATGATGTTTTACTTCGAATTTTTCAGAATTACATCGGTATTTATCTTAGTTTACACCTTCAGGTGCTAGAATCTCGGGCCTTTTCAACAATAAATCGGGATACTAATGAGCAAACCACTAGACGGCTTGAGAGTTATCGAACTGGGTCAACTTTTGGCCGGTCCTTTTGCTGGATGCATGCTTGGATACTTCGGTGCAGAGGTGATTAAAATAGAGCCGCCAGGTGGCGACCCGATTCGTAACTGGCGTGAGGTTAAAGATGGCACCTCGCTTTGGTGGCGTAGCCTTGGACGCAATAAGAAGTGTATCTCACTGAATCTTAAGACCCCAGAGGGGCGGGACCTGGTTAAGCAGCTGCTCAAGAGCGCTGATATAGTCGTGGAAAATTTCCGACCTGGCGTGCTTGAGGAATGGGGGCTAGACCCTGAGAGCCTCAGAGCCGATAACCCCAATCTTATTTATGCACGTATTTCTGGCTATGGCCAAACCGGACCCTATTCTAAGAAGGCTGGCTTTGCCTCTGCCTGCGAGGCCATCAGTGGTTTCCGGTATGTGAATGGCTACCCCGGGGAAGCACCGGTGCGACCCAATTTAAGTATTGGCGACACGGTGTCGGGACTTCATGCGGTGATTGGCATACTGATGGCTCTGCGTTCGCGTGATGAAGCGATAAAAGAGAATAAAGAGGGCGGACAGGTGGTTGATGTGGCGCTCTACGAATCCATGTTTAATCTGCTGGAAGCTGTTATTCCCGAATATGATGGCGCTGGTGTTATTCGCCAACCCTCGGGAACCACGGTAACCGGTATCGTACCTACCAACACCTACAAATGTGGGGATGGTAAATTCTTGGTGATTGGCGGCAACGGTGATTCCATCTTTGCCCGCCTGATGACTGCCGTGGGCAGAGCTGATATGGCCACAGATGTTAAATATGCCACCAATTCTGATCGAGTTATCCATGAGGCCGAGCTTGATCAGGTGCTGGCTAGCTGGTGTGCGAGCCTGCCTCTCTCTGAAGCGATGCTTATTCTTGAAGATAATCGCGTGCCCTGTGGCCCTGTCTACAATGCTGCGGACATGATGGAAGATAGCCATTTCAAATACCGAGAATTATTTGAGCAGGTTGAAATTAATGGTGAGCCACTTAAAATTCCCGCCATGATGCCGAAGTTGCAAGGCACTCCCGGGGGCACAGAATGGCCGGGGCCGGAAATAGGCTCTCACACTGATGAAGTGCTGCAAAGTTTAGGATTGGGTGAGGCTCAAATTGAGCAACTCAAGGCCAGCGGTGTTGTGGCTGACGCGAACCATTCATAGCAAATAATCTAAGAGACGCCATTATGACCATTACCTCATTTCATCCGCCGCGCCGCACACTTATGGGACCTGGACCTTCCGACGTAAGTGAGCGCGTACTTCAGGCTATGGCTCGACCAACGGTGGGGCATATGGACCCGACGTTCATTGGCATGATGGATGAGGTTAAAACACTTCTGCAGTATGCTTTTCAAACGAAAAATGAACTGACATTCGCGGTTTCTGCGCCGGGTTCTGCGGGTATGGAATGCTGCTTTGCCAACTTAGTAGAGCCGGGTGACAAGGTTATTGTTTGTCAAAACGGCGTTTTTGGTGGCCGCATGCAGGAGAATGTTGAGCGCTGCGGTGGTATTGCGGTGATGGTCTATGATGATTGGGGAACCGTGGTTGACCCCCAGAAGCTTGAGGCTGCGCTGCTAGAAAATCCCGATGCAGTCCTGGTTGCCTTTGTTCATGCAGAGACCTCTACTGGCGCTCAGTCGGATGCCAAGACCCTCGTTGCGCTAGCCCATAAATATGATTGTTTAGCCATCGTTGATGCAGTGACCAGTCTTACTGGCTCGCCGTTACTGGTCGATGAATGGGAGATTGATGCCATTTATTCCGGTTCACAAAAATGCTTATCGGCTCCTCCAGGACTATCGCCGGTGAGCTTTAACGCCCGCGCGGCAGAAAAAATTCAACAGCGCAGCACTAAGGTGCAGAGCTGGTTTCTCGATTTAAATCTGGTCATGGGCTACTGGGGTGGTGAGGGCAAGCGCGCCTATCATCACACTGCACCGGTTAACTGCCTCTATGGTTTGCATGAGTCACTGGTAATTGTTCAGGATGAAGGTTTGGGAAATTCCTGGGCTCGGCACCAGCAGAATCATCTGGCATTGCGGGCCGGTCTGGAAGAGATGGGTATTGGATTTTTGGTGCCTGAACAGGATCGTCTGCCGCAGCTTAATACGGTTTATATTCCCGATGGCGTCGACGATGCATTGGTTCGCAGTCGTTTGCTCAATGAGTTTGATTTGGAAATTGGCGCTGGCCTTGGCGCTCTGGCGGGCAAGGTATGGCGTATTGGTCTAATGGGCCATGCCAGCAATCAAAAGAACGTCGATTTTTGTCTTAACTCTCTGCGCGCGGTACTTTAAGAATATCTAAGGCTAGGGCCTCGGCGACTTTTATGCCGTCGATGGCCGCAGACAGAATGCCGCCTGCATAGCCAGCGCCTTCGCCGGCGGGATACAACCCTCGCGTATTAACACTCTCATAGTCTCTGTCGCGCTTGATGCAAATTGGCGCTGATGTGCGTGTCTCAACACCGGTTAAAATGGCATCCGCCATGGCATAGCCCTTTATCTGCCGATCAAACTCTGGAATAGCTTCGCGGATTGCCGCCACGGCAAACTCTGGCAATGCTTTGGATAGGTCGCCCAATGTGATGCCCGGTTTGTAGGAGGGTGTTACCGACCCCAGTGCTGTGGACGGTCTGTCTTTTAAGAAATCACCCACCAACTGGGCTGGGGCATTGTAGTTTTCGCCCCCTAGCTTGTAGGCCAGTGATTCTAGCTCACGCTGTAAATCGATACCGGCCAATGGGTGTTCTGGGAAGTCTTGCTCTGGGTCGATACCCACCACAATAGCGGCATTCGCATTGCGTTCATTGCGGGAATACTGCGACATACCGTTGGTGACTACTCGGCCTTCTTCGGAGGTTGCCGCTACCACTGTGCCACCAGGGCACATGCAAAAACTGTAGACGCTGCGGCCACTTTTACAATGATGTACGAGCTTGTATTCTGCGGCACCCAAAACCGGATGTCCGGCCTGTGCCCCAAAGCGCGCTTTGTCGATAGTGGACTGGGGGTGCTCAATTCTATAGCCAATAGAGAAGGGCTTGGGTTCTATGTAGACCCCATGATCGAGCAGCATTTGAAAGCTATCTCGGGCACTGTGGCCTATGGCGAGAATAATATGGCGGCTGTGTAAGGTATCGCCATTGCTGAGGGTTATGCCGGTAATCTGGCCTTTGCTGACACTCTTATCCTCAGTCTTATTCTCACTCTCATCATCGCGCAGAACTGATTCAACTCTCTGGTCAAAACGAATTTCACCGCCGAGACGAATAATCTCAGCACGCATATTTTCCACCATGCTAACCAGCTTAAAGGTACCAATATGGGGCCGACTGTCGGTCAGGATTTCTTCCGGTGCACCGGCAATCACAAATTCATTTAATACTTTGCGGCCCAGATGACGGCGGTCCTTAACCTGGCTCCACAACTTTCCGTCTGAGAATGTACCGGCACCGCCTTCGCCAAACTGCACATTAGATTCGGCATTAAGCTTGCGTTTGCGCCAAAACCCCCAGGTGTCCTGAGTACGTTGGCGCACCTCTTGGCCGCGCTCAACCACTATGGGTTTAAGTCCCATCTGAGCCAGTATCAGTGCCGCCAAGATCCCACAGGGACCAAAGCCGATAATAATGGGACGCTGCTGATTGGCATCGGGGAAGCTGTCTGGCACCTGGGCAGCAAATTTATAGCTGGTGTCTGGGCTGGCCCCGACTCTAGTGCCTACTATGGTGCCGGCTCTTGGCAGATTCGGGCTGGCGGCAGTAACGGCTTTTTCGGCTGTCTCTGTCAATGTCACATCGAGCTGATAAATCAGCAGGATTTGGCTTTTTTTACGGGCATCATAACTGCGCTTAAAGATGCTAAAGCGCAGTAAATCTTCGGCACCGATGCTGAGTGTTTCGAGGATAGCCCGGGACAGATCAGCATCGGTATGATCTAGGGGTAGTTTTACTTCACTTATTCTTAGCATTGCTTCTAATTTACCGGCATTAAATCGAATAGGGCGGTGACTGTCGCATGGACACCGCTGATCACGGCGGGCTGGGGTTCGATCTTAAATAGCGGGCTGTGATGTGAGGGAATTGCTGGGCCGCCGGCCTTGGCAGCCGCCAGATCCAGCAAGCTAGTACCACCCACAGAAAAATAAACGCTGGCAATGGCGGGATCGGTGGTGAAATAGGGGAAGTCTTCTGCACCCATTCCCTGAGAGGGTATGGATACCACATTGTTCTCACCCAGCTCCCTTTGCCACACCTTTTTAAGGCGGCGCACCAGCTCGTCATTATTGATTGTGGGCGGGGTAGTCTCTGGGGAGACAATAACCTCGGGCAGCTTATCTTCTGGCAGACCAGCAGCGCGGCCAAGATTTAGCGCTATGCGCTCAATACCGTCTAATAGGGTGTCGCGAGTTTTAAGGTTGGTGTTGCGCACAGTCAGTTGCAGATGGGCGCGGTCGGAAATAATATTATGTTTGGTACCCGCATGGAATGAACCTACGGTGACCACACCGGCCTGTCTTGGGGGCAGTTCACGGGCCACTAAGGTCTGCAGTGCCACTACTATTTGACTGCCCAATAACACTGGGTCTTTACCTGCATGGGGGGAGGCACCATGGGCACCGACGCCATGGACAATAATGTCGACGGTGTCAGCGCCGGCAAAGGGCGCGCCTTCCTGCACATTCACCAGTCCTGCGGGCAGTCCGGCAGAGACATGGAAGGCCAGGGCGTAGTCTGGGGTGCCAAAACGCTCCCAGAGATTGTCTTCCATCATTATTCTGGCGCCCATTAGACGCTCTTCAGCGGGCTGGCCTATCAACATTAATGTACCGGACCACTGATCAAGGCGCTCGGCCATCTGTTTGGCAGTGCCGATAAGGCTGGTGATATGCACGTCGTGACCACAGGCATGCATCACAGAAACGCGATTGCCGGTAATAGGGTCTTTTTGCATGGCATTGGAGGCATATTCAAGGCCAGATTTTTCCTTGAGAGGCAGGCCATCGATATCGCCACGCATCATTACTAAGGGACCGGGGCCATTTTCCAGCAGCGCCACAACGCCGGTGCCACCCACGCCCTCGGTAACCTTAAAGCCGCTGCTGCGCAGTGCTTTGGCAAGTTTCTCGGCGGTTCTAAATTCTGCGGTGCTAAGTTCGGGGTTAATATGGAAATCTCGGAACATGGCACCTAGGCGATTCTGGTAATCAGCTTTAATCGACGCGGCCAAATCATTAGCGTTAACAGGGGTAGAGAGCGAGGCCAAAAAGGCAGTACTCAGGGCTACTGTTAGGATTGTTTTTCTCATGTTCAAACACCTCTTAGGGTTTATAGGTGGCGACAAATTGCTGCACCACATCGCCGACCTGTTGCAAGCTGTCGCTACTGCATTTATCAACTGTATCAGCACTGCTGTGCCAATGATCTGGAAAAGGGTAATGGATTAGGTCGATCACTTTAATGCCCGCACTTAAAAAAGGCACATGATCATCCATAATACGGATGCCAGCACGATCTTTAAACACTTGGCTGTTCTGTTGTTTGGCAATCTCCCAGACAGTATCCATGAGTTCCCCCGCCAATGATTGAGAGTACTGTTCTCGGGGAATTGACAGATTTTTAGCGCAGACCATATCTATAATGATGCCGGCATTGGGGCGGTAAAACGGGTTGGCGGCAATAAATTCACTGGCGCCGATGGAGTAGGGCAGATCGTTTATGTTACCCATATCCTCTAAATCAAAGAACACCAGATCAATGGTTACCGGCGGTGGATTGGCGGCGAAGACTCGGGCCAGCTCGAGTAGCACGGCGACACCTGAAGCGCCGTCGTTGGCACCAGCAATAGGCTGGTTGCGCAGTGCGGGGTTGCGATCCTTTTCTGCCTGAGGGCGAGTGTCCCAATGGGCGCCCAACATTATGCGCTCAGCATTGCCCTCGGATACAGGGTTAAAACTGGCCCAGATATTGGTGCCAGGCAACCCTTTGCGGCTGAATTGTTGTGTGATAATACGATCGGCGAGGGGCTCTAAAGTCTGTTTAATATACGAGACAGTTTTTTGTTTAGCTCTCGGGTTATTCGGCTCCCGCGGGCCAAAGGACACCTGAGTAACAATATGCTCTAGGGCCAATGTGCCATCAAATTGTGGCTCTGCCCATGCTGCGTTTGCAGATAGCATTAAGACTGTGAGTAGCATCCCTGTCAGTGTTTTTCTCATTAGTCTGTAATTACAGCGTCCTGTTCAGTCTCTCGGGCTGGCAAGGCAATGTGCCAAAAACCATAAATAATGGCAATCACTGGACAGAGCAAATTAAAGAAGACGAAGGGCGCATACATCATGGTGCTGACCCCAAGGGTAGCGGACATATAGGCACCGCAAGTATTCCAGGGTATTAGGGCGCCGGTTAATGTGCCGGAATCTTCCAATGTTCGCGATAGATTAAGTGGACTTAAATTGTACTCTTCATAGGATTTTACAAACATCTGCCCGGGAATGGCGATGGACAGATATTGGTCGGCTGCCAGAACATTGGTGCCAATACAGGTGCCCACAGTGGCTGTAATTAAACCCCCGGCAGACTTCACGCGGCTAAGAGCAGCTTCAACTAAGCGTTCTAACAGTCCAGTCCGAGACATTGCGCCACCAAAGGCCATCGCATTAATAATCAGTCCTACTGTGGTGAGCATGCTGTCCATGCCACCTTTTGAAAGTAGTTTATCTAGATCCACATTACCGGTCACTGATTCATAGCCGAGGAACATGGCTTGAAAGAGACCCTTAAAAATAGCGGCGACAGCGATCAATTCTGGGTCAGCTGCCAGGGCAATGACCACATCCCATTGAAAGACAACGGCGAACAAACAGCCGGCCACGGTGCCGCAAATTAAGGTTGATAGGGCGGGCAATTTTTTTACGGCCATCACCAGCAAAAGAACCAGCGGCCCGAGCATCAATGGGCTAATTAAAAACGACTGTTCTAAGTTGTTTTGCAGAATAACGATATCTTCCACAACCACATTGTTGCTGCTGCCATAGCCGAGTGCAAAAAATACAATAAGGGCAATAATAAAGCTGGGGATGGTGGTCCAGAGCATATGCTGAATATGGTCAAAGAGATTGGTGCTTGTGACGGCTGCTGCGAGGTTGGTGGTATCTGAAAGGGGTGACAGCTTGTCGCCAAAATAGGCACCAGAAATAATGGCGCCGGCACTGATAGGTAGAGATAAATTGAGTGTGGCGGCAATGCTGATCAAGCCGATGCCTAATGTGCCTGCTACGGTCCAGGAACTGCCAATGCTAAAACCAATCAGTGCACAGACCAAACAGGCGGTGACATAGAAGTAGTCGGGTGACATCAACTGAACGCCGTAATAGATCATGGTGGGTACCGTACCCGCCAGTATCCAGCTACCAATTAACGAGCCAACCATAAGTAGTATGAGTATGGCGTGCATCGACAGACCAATGGTGTCGATCATGCTGCGTTCTATGTCTTTCCAGCTCAAACCATTTTTGATGCCGATCATGGCGGCCACAGCGGCAGCCATCATTAGGGCGACCTGATTGGGGCCTGCGGAGCCGTCACCGAATACATAAACCAGAGTGCCGAGCATGCCAACGAGCACGATCACGGGAATTAATGCATCAAGTAGGCTGGGTTTTTTAATTGTTTTACTCATAGGGTTTTTAGTTTTTATTATTGAGTGAATGCTAGAGGCGTTAAGTTACCAGCCTCTTGGCTATCTATCTACCTTTCTCGACAGCACTATGTGACTGAGGGTCTTTTCCACCCCGTCGAGGGTAGCGATGTCATCGATAATAAGATCCAACGCCTCAGTGGTTGACTCAGTGACCTGAGCCATCAGGTCATATTGGCCACTAATGGTGCAGAGCATATCCAGCTGTGAATGCTTGTTGAGTTGCCGAACAATATCCGCGGTTTTCTTGGGTACCGCCGAAATCATAATATAGGCGCTGACCCGCTGCTGCTCGTAATGTGGGTTGATCTTGATGGTATAACCCTGAATCACCCCTTTGCGCTCTAGTCTTTCCATGCTCTGTTGCACCGTGGCGCGGCTTAAACCCATTTCATTGGCCAGGTCAGATACGCTACGACGGCTGTTTGCTTTTAGTAGGCTAAGGAGCTGATGTTCATTTTTCATAGCAAAGTGCCGATAATAATTACAAAGTGATAGGTAATAATACGCAAATATTATGGTTTGTAAATACAAAGTGACAGTTTTTGGCCTTAGAATAACCGGATTAAACCAGTACTAATAATAGGTGTGCCATGACTGATCTAGCCATAACCCAATTACCGACATCTGCACAAGCTGAGGGCCGTTTAATGGCCGAGCAAGATGCTCGCGAGCAGATAGCCTTTAGTGCCGCCTACGCCGAAAATTATCATGAGCCTGTGCTGGTCGTGTCTCGACAACGTCTACGCAATAATGTGCAGCGGTTTATGGCAGCCATGCCTCGAGTGCGTCCGCACTTTGCAGTCAAAGCCAATCCTGATCCAGAAATTTTGGGTATTTTCCAGCAGGAAGGCACCTGTTTTGAAGTTGCCTCGATCGCCGAAATCGATGCCATGCTTGAGCTGGGCGCCAATATGCAGACGGTTTTTTATTCCAACCCGATCAAGTCTCCAGTCTCTATTAAACATGCAGCTGCCAGTGGCATAGCCTGGTACTGCGTGGATACCCCAGAAGAAGTCGAAAAGATTGCCGCGATCAAACCGGATGCCAAACTGTATCTGCGTATTGAAGTGAGTAACGAGGGTTCAAGCTGGCCGCTGGCTGGCAAGTTTGGCGCTAGCCCAGGGGGTGTTACGGCGCTTATTGAAATCTGTAAAAAGCTGGATATGCAGCTTTCCGGTGTCACCTTTCATGTTGGCTCCCAGTGCACCAATATTAATAATTGGGTGGAAGGTATTCGTGCCGCCAACAAAATCTTTACCCGTCTGTCGGAGAATGGTTTTAGCCCTGAATTATTAAATCTCGGGGGTGGTTATCCACTGCAGTTCACTGGTCAGGAACCTAGTATTGAGGATATTGCCGCGGTTATTAATCATGAGCTCGATGCTGTACCGGAAAACATTCAGGTGATGGCTGAACCAGGCCGCTATCTAGTGGGCTCTGCAGGCTGCCTGATCTCTCAGGTGGTGGGTATCGCTACTCGTGACAGTGCGCGCTGGGTCTACCTAGATACCGGCGTTTATGGCGGTTTGATGGAACTGTCACAAAACTTCCCCGCGACTCTAGTGAGTCAGCGCACCGGCGAAGCAGGCGTTTGGACCATGGCTGGACCGACCTGTGATTCCATTGATGTGCTGGGCAAGCACCGACTGCCGGTTAACACTACGGCAGAAGATATTATTTATATGCCTAACCTCGGGGCTTACTGCACGACCTGCGCCTGTGACTTTAATGGATTCCCGACACCTACTATGCATCTGGTTGACTAAGCGAGTTGATTCGTTAGTGTGAGCCCTCAGCCAGAATGAGAGCTCTCAGCCAAATAGAGAGCCCTAAGCCAGATAAAGAGCCCTCGGCCAAATAAAGAGCCTTCAGCCAAATAGAGGGCCTTCAGCCAAATAGAGGGCCTTCAGCCAAATAGAGGGCCCTCAGCCAAATAAAGAACCCTCAGCCAAACAAAGAACCCTCAGCCAAACAAAGAGCCCTACAATTAAGGTCAGTTAGATAACAGATTTATTGCGCAACGCGGCTATGTCCAGCGCCGAGTATTCAAGGTATTCCCCCAGGATTGACTCCGTGCTACTGCCTAACTCAGGTGGTGGCACGGTATAGTCAATTGTGGAACGGCTGTAATTGATTGGGTTGGCCACCAGCGGAATTTCTCCCCCGCGAGTATCCACCATCGATATCAACATTCCCCGGGCTAGAATCTGTGGATCGGCAAATACCTGATCAATGGTATTAATCGGTCCGCAGGGTACGTTTCTCGATTCCAAGCGTTGCAGCCAATCTTTGGTGTTTGCCGCCTTCATTATTTCGCTAATCAATGAGCAGAGGGACTCACGATTTTCCACTCTTGTCCGATTACTCTCATAGCGACTATCTTGGGCAAGCTGTGGCTGATGAATAACCTCACAGAAACGCTGAAACTGACCGTCATTACCCACCGCTAAAATAAGATGACCGTCTGCGGTGGCAAAGGCTTGATAGGGAACAATGTTGGGGTGTGAGTTACCGATTCTGCCCGGCACATCACCACCGACTAAATAGTTACTCGCCTGATTGGCCAGCACTGCCGCCTGAACATCCAGCAATCCAATATCAATATGCTGGCCCAAATTGGAGCTGTGTCGTTCGAGTAATGCGCCCTGAATAGCATTGGCTGCATACATGCCGCTAAATAAATCCGTAACAGCAACACCGGCTCTTACTGGGCCGCCGTGACCATTAGCATCTGTAGGCTCGCCGGTCACGCTCATAAGGCCGCCCATACCCTGAATTAAAAAATCATAGCCGGGGCGATCGGCATAGGGGCCGGTTTGACCAAAGCCAGTAATGGAACAGTAAACAAGGCGCGGATTAATGGCTGCCAGAGACTCATAGTCGAGGCCATATTTTTTAAGACCGCCGACCTTATAGTTTTCGATAAGCACATCTGCCTGAGCGGCCAGTTGCCGAATAATCTGCTGACCTTGGGGCTGGGTAATATCGACGGTTACCGATTGCTTGCCGCGATTGGCGCAAAAATAATAGGCGGCATCTTCGGTGTTATTACCGGCCTTGTCTTTGAGGTAGGGAGGCCCCCAGTGGCGAGTATCATCGCCGACTATTGGGCGTTCAATCTTAATCACTTCTGCGCCCATATCGGCGAGCATCTGGCCAGCCCAGGGGCCAGCCAATACGCGACTCATATCTAATACTTTATAGCCAACCAGTGGTCCCGGCATAAGCTTTATCCGAAGGCTGGAATGCCAGTTTGTGCGCGTCCCAGAATAAGAGCATGGATATCGGCGGTACCTTCGTAGGTGTTGACCACCTCAAGGTTGAGCATATGGCGCATCACTGGATATTCATCGGAAATGCCATTGCCGCCGTGCATATCACGGGCCATGCGAGCAATCTCTAAGGCCTTGCTGCAGTTGTTACGCTTTAATAGAGAGATTAATTCTGGCGCCAGATTGCCCTGTTCTTTGAGTCTGCCTGCACGGAGTGAGCCCTGTAAACCCAGGCTGATATCCGTTTGCATATTGGCCAGCTTCATTTGGATAAGTTGATTAGCTGCCAGTGGTCGATTGAACTGCACGCGATCCATGCAGTATTGACGGGCGGCATGCCAGCAGCTTTCTGCAGCGCCTAAGGCACCCCAGCTGATGCCATAGCGGGCGGCATTAAGACAGCCAAAGGGACCTTTTAAGCCCTGCACATTGGGCAGCAGATTTTCTTCTGGAACAAACACTTCGTCCATCACGATTTCGCCGGTGACAGAGGCACGCAGTGCGAGCTTGCCTTCGATCTTAGGTGCCGACAGGCCTTTCATGCCCTTATCTAAAATAAAGCCACGAATAATACCGTCGTCGGTTTTTGCCCAGACCACAAAGACATCGGCAATGGGAGAATTACTAATCCACATTTTACTGCCAGACATCAGGTAGCCACCGTCCACGGTTTTGGCGCGGGTTTTCATGCCGCCGGGATCTGACCCTGCATCGGGTTCGGTTAATCCAAAGCAGCCAACCCATTCTCCGGTCGAAAGTTTAGGAATATATTTTTCTCGCTGGGCGTCTGTGCCATAGGTATAAATGGGATACATCACCAAACTAGATTGCACGCTCATCATCGAACGGTAACCGGAATCCACACGTTCGACCTCTCGGGCAATCAGCCCGTAGCTGACATAGCCAACACCAGAGCAGCCATAACCGTCGATGGTTGACCCGAGTAAACCCAGCTCACCCATCTCATTAAAAATGTCACGATCGGTATGTTCATTGCGAAAAGCGTCGCGCACTCTAGGGGCAAGCTTTTCTTCGGCATAGGCTGCCGCAGTATCGCGAACCATGCGCTCTTCACTACTAAGTTGATCGTCAAGATTAAAGGCATCTTGCCAGTTAAATTTTCCCCAATCCGTCGCCATTACTTAAATCCTATTTAATAAATATGCGCTTATACAGCGTAATGTTGTGCGGTTTGATCCAGAGCTTTGGTGGCCCGCTCGATCATAGTATCAATTTCTTCGTGGCTCATAATAAGCTGCGGCGAAATAATCATTGAGTCGCCCACGGCGCGCATTACCAAACCATTATCAATGCAGAATTCGCGACAGATTCCACCGGAGTTTTGCTCAGGTTCAAGGCGTTCTTTAGTGTCTTTGTTACGCACCAGCTCTAATGAACCCAGCATGCCCACGCCGCGGGTATGGCCAACAATAGGATGGTCGCCTAGCTCGGCCCAGCGTTTCTGCAGATAGGGCCCAACATTGTTGGCGACACGATCAACCATATTATCGCGCTCCATAATATCTAGGGTTGCCAGCGCCGCAGCACAGGCAATGGGGTGACCAGAATAGGTAAAGCCATGACCAAATTCACCGCCGCTGCTGGTAATAACGCTGGCCACTTTGTCACTGACCATTACGCCACCGAGGGGCTGAAAGCCGTTGGTCACTGCTTTGGCAAAGGTCATTAAATCAGGTTCGGTACCATAGGTCTCACAGCCAAACAGTTTGCCAGTGCGGGCAAATCCACAGATCACTTCATCACTGACAAAAAGAATATCCCGCTCCTTAAGAATGCGGCTCACTTCGGGCCAGTAGCTGTCGGGGGGCACAATTACGCCGCCAGCACCCTGAATAGGCTCGGCTATAAAGGCCGCGACATTTTCTTCGCCCAGTTCATCAATACGTTTTTCCAACTCACGGGCAGCGGCAATACCAAATTCCTCTGCAGTCATGTCACCGCCACTGTTATACCAGTTGGGATCGGCAATATGCTGCACATAGGGCAGGGTTTCGAACTGGTCGTGGACCGAGCTAAAACCACCCAGACTCGCGGCGGCGATGGTGCTGCCATGATAGGCATTGGTACGAGCCAGAATAATGCGTTTTTTAGGTTGGTTCTTAAGATCCCAGTAGCGGCGAATCAAACGGATATTAGTATCGTTTGCTTCAGAGCCGGAGTTGGTAAAAAACACGTGGGTAAACTGTTCAGGTGTCATCTGTACCAAGCGATCGGCCAGCTCTACTGCCGGTGCATTACTGCACTGGAAGAAATTATTGTAGTAGGGCAGTTGCTTAAATTGCGCATTAACGGCGGCGGCGATTTCTGGCTGGCTATAGCCTAGACTGCAACACCAGAGTCCCGACATAGCATCCAGAAACTCTGTGCCATCTGTATCATAGATATAGATATGTTCAGCTCGATTAATAATTCTGCCGGGCTTTTTGGCATAACCATTAAAGTCAGTAAAAGGATGTAGGTGGCTTTTAGTATCTAGCGCTTGCCACTGTTCGGTTGTTCTAGTCATAGTAGATCCTAAAAATCACATTACGCTTAATGTCGGCTGTAACATTTGCTCTATAAGCTGTATAAAAAAGCACCACCCCAAAAGGGTATTTTTAAGTGGCTTTTAAAGAGCGATTATTTCAACATAGAACCCTAGGGGACACAGGTACCCAAATGGGTTGGCGATAAACCCGTAGAATTTTTAATGGATGAGTAGCACTTGATGAATAGCACTCGATGAATAACAGGTGATAAATAAGCCATTACCCCTCGTGGGAATTGCCTGTGATGTAACCCAATATGGGTTGCACTCAGCCCATACCGTGGGAGAGAAATATATTCATGCTCTGGCCCATGGTGCTCAGGCCATGCCCTTTTTAATCCCCGCCTTTGGTGATGGTAAAGATATCCAGGATCTGTCTTCCCTGTATTCAGCGGAGGATATTGTCAGCCGTTTGGATGGTCTATTTTTACCCGGCAGTCCGTCCAATATCCAACCACAGAATTATGCGGGAGAGGAACATCAGCCAGGCACCTTAGAAGACCCCCAGCGTGACAGTTTGACCCTACAGTTAATTCGCTGCTGTATTGAACAGGGGGTGCCAATATTGGCGCTGTGTCGAGGGTTTCAAGAGTTGAACGTGGCTCTGGGTGGAACCCTGCACACCAGGGTTCAGGATATTGATGGCTATCATGATCACAGGGAAGATAAGAGCAAAGATCGTGAGGCGCAGTACGACCCGGCCCACACAGTGGAATTTACCCCAGGGGGGCTGATCCACCGATTAACCAATGAAAGCACCTGGCAGGTTAATTCGCTCCATAGTCAGGGTATTGACCGTTTGGCCGATTCCTTGACCATTGAAGCAGTTGCCGATGATGGGCTGATTGAAGCAGCAAGTTACCGCAGTGCGGCAGGGCACAACGATGCCTGGGCACTGGGCGTGCAGTGGCATCCAGAATGGCAGTATCAAAGCAACAAAGTATCAGTGGCTTTATTTAGTAGGTTTGGACAAAAAATAAGAAGAAAATAGGGAAGAACCAGCTTTCAGTGCTTGGTATATATCTTTTCAAGGGCTAGACTCTCAAGCGATGGGAGCTATTGTAGGGAATAATTAATAGTATAAATATTGGCAACAACGCCATTTGACTAAGTTCTCGGGGGCTTTATGAAATCAACTCAATTAATACGAAAAACGTTACTTTCGGCAGCAGTGGCTGCAGCGACACTTAGCGCAGCACAACTCAGCGCAGCACAGATTGAAGAAATTATAGTTACCACGCAAAAGCGTGAGCAATCATTACAGGATGTTCCGCTGAGTGTTTCCGCCTTTACGGGCAATTTTATGGAAAAGGCACAGATATCTGATGCCAAAGCCTTGGCCCTGTTAACGCCTGGCGTTTCTGGCGACACCGATGATTCCTTTCTTGATTCACTCAATATTCGCGGTATTAGCACTAACGATTTTGGTGTGGGTGCCGAGCCTTCAGTGGGCGTCTACCAAGATGGTATTTATTTGGGTCGCACCGGTGGTGCCCTAGCCAGCTTCTTTGATCTGCAAATGGTCGAAGTGGTCAAAGGCCCTCAGGGTACATTGTTTGGTCGTAACGCCTCTGCCGGCGCAATTTCAGTGACCACGGCCAAGCCCACCGATGAGCAGTCTGGTTCCATTGATCTTGGTATCGGTGAAGATGGATACCTGGAATTTACCGGCGTGATGAATATGCCGATCAATGAAAACTTCAGCCAGCGTCTGGCAGTTTACAGCCAAGAAAAAGACGGCTGGGTGACCAATGTCAATGACGGAAAAACTGCAGGTGCCATTAAAAATACCGCAGTTCGCTATACGTTGGCTTTTGAAAATGACAAAGTATCCAGCACATTAATGCTCGAATACGAAGATCGCGAAGGCCCGCCAACCCTCTATCAAGTCTTTGACCCTGATGAAACCGGCATCTCTTTTTACAGCACAGATGCAGCGCCTAACCAGTTTAGTTCTGATGTCGACAGCGACAAGCTGATTGATGAAGGTGAAGTTTGGGGCGCCACACTGAATGTTGAAGTAGACCTCGGCAATGACTACAGCCTGACCTCTATCACCGGTGTCCGTGGACATAACTATTATTACTTAGAAGATTTTGATGGTGAAGATCGCGAAATCTTTAACTATAACCAGATTCAAGAGCAAAAGTACTTCAGTCAGGAATTCCGCATAAACAAAGAGACCGACGCGGTTAGCTGGTTCGTGGGTGCTTCGATGTATAAAGAAGAAATCCAGACGCGCTTTAACCAGACCTATGACGAAGATGTTATGTGTCAGACGTTGGCGGTTGCGTACAGTGTCGATTATGGCAGTGACCCTGATTATGTCGAAGGCGAAGTCACCGACTGTAGCTCTTATTACTACTACAACTACGGCGATGCCTCTTATACAGATCCAGGTGTAGGTACACGTAACGACAGTGTTGATATTGATGCGGAATATGATGGTTGGGGCGTTTATGGCGATGCGACCTTCCACGTTTCTGAAAAACTTGATATCAGTGTAGGTGCTCGTTACACCGAAGATAATCGTGACTTTGGACAGAAGTTCGGTGGTGAAGATCGCAACTATTTCTTCTATTCATTCCCGTTTTTCTCCTCTGACTTTATGCGCGGCAGCGATAGCTGGACCAATACTTCATTGCGTACAGCGGCGAGCTACCAGCTAACCGATGATGTCTCTACCTATATCAACTACTCGACGGGTTACAAGGCAGGTGGTTTTAACACCTTCTTCGTCCTGTTCCCCGATGATGTTGACCTCGATGACCTTGATGGTGATGACGCCATAGATCTGGGTGGCACGCCCGAGAGCTTTGATAAAGAGGAAGTCACCAATATTGAGTTGGGTGTAAAAGGTCAGTTTTTGGATGGTCAGATGCAGCTTAACGCCAGTATTTACCAATACACTTTCGATGGCATGCAGTCTGGTTACTATATAGGTTCACGCTACAGTGTGGCCAATGTGGGTGATGCTGAGGGCAACGGCGTCGAGTTTGATATGCGCCTATTACCCAGTGATAACCTCGATATCTATCTGGGTCTTTCCTGGGCTGACACTGAGTTAACCCAGCCTA
>Ga0206127_1001916_pt1 | contig 21671 bp, 17 predicted proteins | sample Helgoland_Spring_6_FD_148646 | JGI IMG/M metagenome (GOLD analysis project Ga0206127, IMG submission 148646) | Pelagic subsurface seawater microbial communities from Kabeltonne, Helgoland, North Sea - Helgoland_Spring_Bloom_20160419_1 | ecosystem: Environmental > Aquatic > Marine > Epipelagic ...
TGCAAAGTTTAGAGTGTTTCAAATAATAAATGAAAACCCTCAAATGACCACGCGTGAAATTGCCCAAAAAGTTGGAATTTCTAACGGATCTGCCTATTATTTGTTAACATCATTAATTGATATGGGTTTTGTAAAACTTTCAAATTTTAGAGATAGCTCGCAAAAGATAAAATATTCTTATTTGTTAACTCCAAAAGGTATTCGTGAGAAATCCTTGGTTACACGCAAATTCCTTGTGCGTAAAAAGCAAGAATATGAACTATTAAAAAAAGAGATCGTTGAATTAGAGCGGGATTTCAGGTGAAAGATAGAATCAAAGATATGCATATAAATTTCAATGTAACGTCGAATTATGTCAAATCTATATCAAATTCAATAGATTGTAGCCTCCAATAATTTAAGGTTATGAGTAGCTCGATTTCTAAAACGCGGTTGATGATAATAGCTTGAAAGTTCACGCGGATGATCCCGCTCTGCTCGCGGCTCTGGACGCAGCCAAAGATGTAATAGATGAAAACCGCACGCTCCTGCGAGAGCTTAAATAAATATTGGTCGCCCAGGATTACTTTTCATCAGGCGACTACTATTGGAATAGCGGTATGTTCTTATTCAGGGCAAGCAACTATCTTGAAGAGCTAAAAAAGTTTCGCCCCGATATTCTGGAGCAATGTCAGGGGTCAGTGATGGACGTTAAGACTAATCTTGATTTTTTGCGAATTGACAAAAATATGTTTGAGTCATGCTCTGCTGAATCTGTCGATTATGCTGTGATGGAGAAAACTTCACACGCAGTTGTTGTGCCGATGGATGCTGGTTGGAGTGATATGGGCTCTTGGTCATCACTTTGGGATATTAGTGAAAAGGATAGCGAAGGGAATTCCACTCATGGCGATGTGATCCTTCACAACACTCGGAACTCCTGTGTAAGATCGGATAATAAGTTAGTAGCAGTCATTGGGATTGATGATTTGGTTGTCGTTTCCACTAAAGATGTTCTGATGGTGGCCCATAAAGATAGTGATCAGGATGTGAAAATGATAACTGAATCGTTGAAGATCCAAGCACGGAGTGAGTGGCAGTTAAGTCGCGAAGTTTATCGTTCTTGGGGGAAATATGATTCTATTGATAGCGGTGAAGGCTATCAAGCTAAACGAATTACGGTTAAGCCCGGCGCTAAATTAAGTGTCCAAATGCACCACCACAGAGCGGAGCATTAGGTTGTAGTAAGCGGTACCGCAACGGTAACGATCGGCGGAAAAAGTTTCTTATTATCTGAGAATGAGTCTACCTACATTCCGGTTGGTGTTGTGCATGCCTTGGAGAACCCAGACAAGATAGATTTAGAGCTGATTGAAGTTCAGACCGGTAGTTATTTGGGAGAGGATGAAATCGTGCGATTCGAAGATAAGTATGGGAGAGGTTAGATGGTTTCGTTGAATAGAACAGCGTTTGTTACAGGAATTACCGGCCAATTGTCATCATTTCGAGGTACAAAGGTGAGAGGAGAGTTTTTACTGCAACATTTCATTTTAAATTTTTTTTGTCTAACAAAAAAACCTACTGTTCTTATAATTTAGCATGAATTTGAGGTATCAAGACCATGGAGCTAAGGCAGCAATGAGTGACACCTCGTATACAGTGTCTTTGTCCGATGGGACGTGCTTTGAGGCTCCTGTGGGTCAGACTATCTTAGCGGGTGCTAAGACTAATGGTATCAACCTAGAGCATAGCTGTAAGGACGGTCGTTGTGGTGTTTGTAAAACAAAATTGCTCTCAGGTCAGGTGAATGAGGTTGGTGCTTCGGCTTCATTGTCAGAAGATGAGCAAGCCCAGGGTTTTATCCTTACTTGTAGCGCTACACCTGGCAGTGATCTTGCTATTCAGACCGAGAACCTATCCCGTTTAGAAGGGATTGAAACGAAGGTTCTCCCTTGCAGGATTGACTCAATTTCGTTGTTAGACCCGACAGTCATCAGCGTCGTTTTGCGCTTGCCACTCAATGCAGGTTTCAACTATTTGCCAGGACAATATGTGGATGTGCTGGGGCCGGGTGGTGTGCGTCGCAGCTACTCTATTGCTTCAACACCTGGTGAGCTTGCGGGAAAAATTGAGTTGCTCATCCGCTACTACCCTGGCGGGATGATGAGTGAGTATTGGTTTTCTAACGCGAAGATTAATGACCTGCTCAGATTAGAGGGACCTCAGGGTACTTTTTTTCTGCGAGATACATCTGATACTGATGTGATTTTTCTGGCTACTGGCACAGGCATAGCTCCTGTCAAAGCCATGGTCAGTGAGCTCGTTCAAACAGGCGAGATATCTAGATTGCGCAGTTGCAGCGTCTATTTTGGTTGTCGAACTCAGTCAGAAATGTTTTTTGATGCATCTGTTTGGTTTCCTCAGGGGTTAACTTTTCTTTCAGTTTATTCTCGAGAAGCAGTTGCAGATAGAGAGCCTAGCTACATACAAGATCAAGTAGCTAGTAACAAAGTAATCGACCCTAATATAAGAGTCTATGCTTGTGGATCTAATGCTATGATTTCGGATGCTAAGAAGCTGATGTTAGAGCGCGGTTTGGATGAAAATAATTTTTACTCAGATGCTTTTTTAGCATCAGAAGCATAAAGATAGGAACAATATGAAAGCAGTCATTCTAGCGGGTGGTTTTGGCACACGATTGACCGAAGAGACCTCAGTAAGACCCAAGCCGATGGTCGAGGTGGGTGGTAAACCGATCTTATGGCATATCATGAAGATGTACTCTCAGCACGGCGTTAATGATTTTATTGTGTGCTGTGGATACAAGGGCTACTTCATTAAAGAGTACTTCGCGAACTATTTTCTACACCAATCAGATATCACGTTTCACATGAAGTCCAACTCGATGGAGGTTCACCACCAGCGAGCGGAGCCTTGGACAGTGACATTGGTTGACACGGGTGATCATTCAATGACGGGTGGTCGCTTGGGCCGTGTCGCCAGTTACCTTAAGGACGAAGAATCCTTTTGTATGACCTATGGTGATGGTGTGTCTGATGTCAACATCACCGAGCTCATTAAGTTTCACCGGGATCACGGCAAAGACGCAACGCTTACAGCTACCTATACACCGGGTCGCTTTGGCGCTTTGGATTTTGACGGTGATCAGATTGTTGGCTTCAAGGAAAAGCCTAAAGGTGATGGCGCCATGATCAATGGCGGTTTTTTTGTGCTCTCTCCTAAGGTTTTAAAGCGGATTTCAGGTGATCAATGTGTTTGGGAGCAAGAGCCGTTGATGGGTTTAGCAACTGATAGTCAATTAATGTCTTTCAAGCATGAAGGTTTCTGGCAGCCGATGGATACGTTGAGAGATAAAATGCATCTAGAAGAACTTTGGGACGCTGGTAAGGCGCCTTGGAAAACCTGGAATGATTGATCAAGCTTTCTGGCAATCTCGCCGTGTCTTTATAACCGGGCACACCGGGTTTAAAGGTAGTTGGCTATGCCTTTGGTTAAGTCAGTTGGGTGCTACTGTGAAAGGCTATGCGCTTGAGCCACCCACATCACCTAGCCTCTTTGAAGAAGCAAGGGTAGCTGAGCTGATTGAGTCAGAGATTGGCGATATACGTGACCTTGAACAGCTCCAAAATAGCCTCTATGACTTTAAGCCGGATGTTGTCATTCACATGGCCGCACAGCCATTAGTGCGATATTCGTACACAGCGCCATTAGAGACATATGCAGTTAATGTTTTAGGAACCGCAAACGTTCTAGAGTCAGCCTTGTGGTGTGATTCGGTGCGCTCTGTCGTGAGTGTGACAACCGATAAATGTTACGAGAACAAAGAGTGGCCCTGGGCTTACCGTGAATACGAACCAATGGGTGGTTACGACCCTTACAGTAGCTCAAAAGGTTGCGCAGAACTGGTTACATCCAGTTATCGTCAGTCTTTTTACATATCCAAAGGTAAGGGATTGGCATCTGCCCGTGCGGGTAATGTTGTTGGTGGTGGTGACTGGGCTCTTGATCGTTTGATACCGGATATCCTAAGAGCCTTTGAAAAAAATGAGCCAGTGGTTATACGCAGCCCCAATGCCATTCGACCTTGGCAACATGTGTTGGAGCCATTGGCGGGGTACCTGACATTAGCTCACGCACTATTTGAAAATCCTAACAACTATGCTGAGGGTTGGAATTTTGGTCCAAATGAAGGCGATGCTCGAACAGTGAGTTGGATCCTTAACGAGATGGTTTCTGCATGGCCGGGGGCACGATGGGAATTAGATCAGGTAGAAGATAATCCTCACGAAGCAAATTACCTCAAACTTGATATCTCAAAAGCCAAGAGTAAGTTGCATTGGCAACCTGTCTGGACACTGGATATCACTTTAAATCAAATTGTGAGTTGGCATCGTGCGTGGCATGATGGTGTTGATATGCAACTCTCATCTTTAAACGAAATTAACGAATTTATGAAGTCAATGGAGGCATGTACAAATGGATAATCTGCAAGAGCTTAAAGATCAAATTACAACCTTGGTGGGTCAGTTTGCTCTCGAAAAATATAAACCTGTTGAGTTTTCTCCAGGTGAGTCGGTTATTCCACCATCTGGCAAGGTGATTGGTGAGCGCGAGCTGCAGTTGATGGTGGAAGCTTCACTTGATGGTTGGCTAACCACGGGGCGATTCAATGAAGAGTTTGAGAGAAAGTTGGCTGACTTTATTGGGGTTAAGCATCTCATTACGGTTAATTCCGGATCATCAGCAAATCTTGTGGCCTTCAGTACGTTGACTTCCTCAAAGCTTGGCGAGCGTGCAATTAGAAAAGGCGATGAGGTTATTGGTGTGGCAGCAGGCTTCCCAACAACAGTTAATCCGATTGTTCAGTTTGGCGCGATACCGGTATTTGTTGATGTGGATATGAAAACGCACAATATTAATGCCGACCTAGTGGAAGCTGCCATCACGCCTAAAACAAAAGCGATTATGTTGGCGCATACGCTAGGTAATCCTTTCAACCTTGAAAAGATTAAAGCTATCTGTGAAAAAAATAACTTGTGGTTGGTGGAAGATTGTTGCGATGCGCTAGGTGCAAAGTATAACGATCAACCCGTAGGGACATTTGGTGATATGGCCACGTTGAGTTTTTATCCAGCACATCACATTACCATGGGTGAGGGCGGAGCAGTCTTTACCAATGACCCTCAACTAGCATCCATCGCCGAATCTTTTAGAGACTGGGGGCGTGATTGTTACTGTATGCCGGGTTGTGACAATACCTGTGGTAAACGCTTTAGCATGCAGCTAGGTTCATTACCTGCAGGTTATGATCATAAATATACCTATTCACATCTAGGCTACAACTTAAAGATCACTGATATGCAGGCTGCGTGTGGCCTCGCGCAATTAGAGCGCCTACCTGAGTTTATTCAGGCACGAAACGAAAATTATGTGTATTTGAAATCTAAGCTTGCAAGCCTGTCGGACTTTCTCAATATCGCTGAGCCGACAGAGAATTCAACACCCTCTTGGTTTGGATTTCCGATTACACTTAAGGATAGTGCTGGAGTTGAGCGAGTTGAGTTAATAAAGTTCTTAGATCAAAACAAAATCGGTACTCGCTTGCTTTTTGCTGGTAATTTAATTCGCCAGCCTTATTTTCAAGGTTTAGAGTATCGAGTAGCAAGTGATCTAACCAATACCGATAACACCATGAAAAACACCCTTTGGCTCGGTATTTACCCTGGTTTAAATGAAAACCATCTCGATTTTGTTGCTGAGAAGTTAGAAGAGTTTTTTGGTATGAACTTTTAATGTCGACTAAGCCAACGATTTTATTGACGGGTGCAACGGGATTTTTAGGCAGTCGCATGCTTGAAGCCCTTCTCAAGGAAAATTACCCTGTGGTTGTGTTAAAGCGTTCGACCTCTAATCAATGGAGAATTGAACATTTAACCGGCCGATATAAAAGCTATGATTTGGATATTCAGCCACTTAAGCTAGCATATGAAGAACAACAAATTGATTGTGTGATTCATACTGCATGCCACTATGGTCGCAATGGTGACCCGATAATCGACGTTGTTGAAAGTAATCTAATGCTTGGCTTAAAAGTTTTAGATGTATCATTAGTCCATAACGTAAAAACTTTTATCAATGCAGATTCGTTTTTAACAAGAGATCTAAATACCTATAGTCTTTCAAAAAAACAATTGGTTGATTGGTTAAAGCAGCTATCCAATAGCATTAAAGTTGTTAACTTGAAGATTGAGCATATTTATGGACCTAAAGATGACGCCACAAAGCTTATGGCTTGGATTGTTTCAGAACTAGAAAAAAATATACCAGAAATTAATTTAACAACTGGTATTCAAAAGCGAGATTTTATCTATATTGATGATGTTGTCTCTGCTTTTATGTGTGCACTAGAGTCGTCTGGTAACTTTCCAGATTATTATGAATTAGAAGTTGGCACAGGTCAGTCGATAGAAGTTAAATATTTTATAGAGAATTTAAAACAGGTTTTTGATCAGCTCAATGGGCAAACCGACAGTCAACTTAATTTTGGTGTCGTGCCTTATCGCCAAGGCGAGATAATGGAGTATAAAGTGGATAACCGCGCACTTCGACAGCTAGGCTGGCAACCCAAAGTGAGCCTAAAACAAGGCTTAGAGCAAAGTTTAAAGGAAAAAAAATCAAATACTTAATAACAGGAGGGTGTGGATTTCTAGGGTCGAATATTGCCAGCGAAATTTTAAAACGGGGTGATGATCTGGTCTTGTTTGACAGCTTTTATCGTAATGGCAGTTATCAAAACTTAGAATGGCTTAAAGCCCAAGGTGAGTTTGAGTTTATAAACGGCGACATTCGTAATACAAACGATGTCGAACGTACTATCATAAAACACAATCCAGATGTAATTTATCACCTAGCCGGGCAAGTGGCGATGACCACATCTATTGACGACCCTAGAATGGATTTTGAAGTCAATGTCGGCGGCAGTTTTAATTTACTAAACGCCGTACGTTTATATTCACCGGAAACCACCATCATTTATTCATCTACAAATAAAGTTTACGGTGATTTAGAGCAATTTAACTATCGCGAAACAGATACAAGGTATGAGTGTGTTGAAAAACCGAATGGATTTGATGAAACAGTTAATTTGGATTTTCATTCACCTTACGGCACATCTAAGGGTAGCGCAGACCAGTATATGCTCGATTTTGCAAGAATATATGGACTGAAGGCGGTTGTTTTTAGACATTCATCAATGTTTGGTGGCCGACAATTTTCAAATGCTGATCAGGGATGGTTAGGTTGGTTTACACAAAAGGCAATAGAGATCAAAAAAGGTACTCTTGATAAACCGTTTACCATTTCTGGTAATGGGAAGCAGGTAAGGGACTTACTTTATGCAAGTGATTGCGTTTCCTTATATGTTGATGCAGTCAATAATATTGATTCCATTAAGGGGCGGGCATTTAATATTGGGGGGGGAGTAAGTAATTCATCTTCATTGCTTGAATTATTTAGTTTTTTTGAAGAAGAGTTGGGTATCGAAATGAATTATGAACAGCTCCCACCAAGGGAAAGTGATCAAAGGGTCTTCATCGCTGATATTTCTAAAGTTCAGACATTCACTGGTTGGACCCCAAAGGTTGATAAGGACAAGGGTATAAGAAAGATGTTAGGGTGGGTGGGCGATTATTATAAATGAAACTGATTTCGCTTGAGAAATATCACCTTATTGCACTTGTAGGTTGGTTTTCTAGAGGGCTTGTAGTCCTTTTGTCAATTTTAAATATACGATTAATTATTGAGTTGATTGGCATTGAGGGCTTTGGTCTACATGCATTTCTTTTGAATTTATTACCATGGCTATTCCTCCTGCATTTTGGTGTGCCGTATACAATACAAAATAAAATTTCCCAATGTCGTAGTGATGGATTAAGTTATTCAGCGTTTATTGATTTTGGTAATAAGTTTGTTTTTATAACTCTGGTAATGCTGGTATTTGCCTCAGCCATAATTGTATATTTTCTTAAATCTTTAGATAGTTTTAATTCGATTTCATATTTTTCAATATGGTCGATTATTATGCTTATCGCCTTAAATGCTGTAATAGAGCTTTATAACCGTGTGCTTTATTCAGAACATAAGGGATATTGGCCTAATATTTTTCCAGCGATTTCTATGGTTATGTCTACGTGCGGCATTGGCATCCTTTACCTTCTTGAATTAAAAGATATTGAACTGGTATTTTTGGTGTATTTTTTACCGACTTTACTAATCTTGTATATGTCTTATTATTTAGTAAACAAAAACCACACACCCAAAAGGGAAGGTGGGGTGATTACAATCCGTAGTGCATTAAAATTATCTTTAGGCTTTTTTATTTTTAATGTAATGGCAACCGTTGTTCTAAAAATAGATTATTTTATAATTTTTCATTTATTTGGTGAGATGGAATTAGGCATATATGCCTTAGTTCAAAAATATTATTTGACGGTATTGTTTCTCTATTCTGTGATTCTGGCTGCCTTATGGCCTCACTTATCCGAAGCCATGAATTTAAAAGATATTAAAAGGGTTAATTCTTTAGTTGCGCAAAATATACTGATTGGAATAATTGTTGCTGCTATATTTATTTTAATTTTTTATTTTTACCACAAAGAAATTTTGGCACTTCTCGTAGGAAAAGACGTACCGATTAGCTTGAGCATAATTGTTTTTGCTTCAATTTATCTTTTGATTAGAGTTTATACGGATGTTTTTACAACATTTTTAATGAGTATCGGTGATACAAAGGTATTAAATTATTTTGTGTTTATCCAGGCAGTTCTTACTATAGCTGCAGAGTATTATTTTGCATCTCAATATGGATTGATGGGTATTTTTATTGGCCTTATCATAGCTTTTATTTTTACTACCTGTTGGATATTGCCTGTGTTATATATTAAAAACTTACGTAATATAAGAGAGTTAAGGTGAGCATTAAATTATCTATATGTATACCAACATTTAACCGTTCAGAAAAGCTAGAGGAATTACTTTGTAGTATAGCGAATTCAAAAAACGTAGACTTTTCAGAAATTGAGGTTTGCGTAAGTGATAATTGCTCTAGTGATGGAACAAGAGAGGTTTTGAATCGTTGGCAAAAGGATAGTGTCTTTAGGTTAAAAGTGAATTTTAATGATGAGAATATTGGCGCGGAACGAAATTTTTTTAAAGTGTTGGAAATGTCCGAGGGTAAGCATGTCACTTTAATGGGATCTGATGATCTGTACCCAGATAATGCGTTAAACTCGGTCTTCAGTTACATTAATCGAGACTTTGATTTTATTTTTTTAGACATTAAAACCTTTATCAATAGTCCGAATGAAAAGTTGGATGATAGATTTTCGTTTGAAGTTAACTCCAATGTCTATTTTTTGAATAAAAATGAAATACTTTCTTTTTTTGGAACAGAGTTAAATTACATTAGTAGTCTTTTTATAAAAAGAGAATATTACCTTTCAGATTTTAAAAATGAAGATGTTCTGAATGAACTTCATGAATATGGTTTTTCATATATATATAAGTTTCTTTCCCTTCTTCCGCAATCATTAAATGGTGTTTTTATCAAGGATATGCACATTTTAAATAGGAGCGGTGAGTATGATGTGTGGTATGACCATAAAAAGTATTTTTTAGTTGGTATGGGAAAGGTTCTGAATTTACTTCGTATGGAAGGATATAGTGAAAAAACTATAAAAAAAGCAAAGTATAAAAACTTAAAAAAATATATTGGGTTTAAAAAATTTACTGTTAGGAACTTCTTTGCTGGGTATAGATATTATTACAATGTTCCATATTACTACTTGTATATGATTTTTATGTTGGTCCCTGATGCTATGCTCAACAGTAAATCCGTAAAAGGGATTTATAGGATGATAAAAGGGATTTAAAACAATTTGTTTGTTTACTGGTCTAAGTTAGAAAAAAATATTGAATACAATTAAATTATCAATATGTATACCTACATATAATCGTGCAAAATTTTTGCCTGAGCTACTTGAATCTATAGTGAAGCAGTCACATGGGTATGATATTGAAGTAGTTGTTAGTGATAATGCATCTACAGATAACACTCAAGAAGTTCTAAAACTATATATAGAAAACCATAATAATATAAAATTATCCGTTGCTGATTCTAATGTTGGCCCGGATAGAAATTACTTCCGTGCCGTATCAATGGCCAAAGGTGAATACTGCTGGTTAATTGGTAGTGACGATGTAATTGATGATGGTGGATTAGAATTTGTAATGCAGTCTTTAACTTCTAATCAGGATGTTTATCTACAGGACAGAGTTGAGTGTGATATTGATATGAATGTTTTGCAAAGACGTTCATGGTGGTGTAAACAAGCGATAATGGAATGGGATTTTTCGAAGGATGAAATAAATCACTATTTTAAACAATGTAATTCATTAGGCGGTGTTTTTTCTTTCTTGAGTTCAATTATAGTGAGAAAGAGTAAATGGGATGAATATATTCCTTCTGAAAAATATTATGAGACTGCATATTCTCATGTATTCACATTATTATCGATTTTGAAGAATGACGGTACGTTGAAATTGCTTTCAAATAGTGGTGTTCTTTCAAGAGGTGGCAATGATCATTTTTTGTCTAATGGCGTTTGTAAGCGTAGGCTGATTGATTTTTATGGGTATGTAATGTTAGCAGATGACTTGGATATGGATGCATTGAAGTTTCTTTTACAGAAAGAGCATAATATCAAGTCGCTTTCGGCGTTGTTTACAGGCTGTGTGTCTTTCGATGTGGCTGTGATATATTCTAGGTTAGCAGGGTTTAGTCACTGGAAGATATATATAGCACAAGCATTAGGTGTTATTCGGTCTAAGGTTAATAAGTGAAATTAACTTCAGCAACAATAAATATTTCATCATTGAATAGTAATCGTCGCAGTTTGGGTTTTTTGTTTTTTGTCTTAATCGCAATTTTTTCAATTTTTCCTGCGATGTCTATAAACTTTAGTAACTTCCCATTAGTATTTGCTATATTGGTACAGCTTCTTTTTTCGATATTTATAGCAAGTTCTATCTCAGTAATAAGGTTTAAAAAGAAGCTTTTTATAGTATCTGTACTTTTGGTCGTGTATTTACTAGTAGGTTTGTTTATCATCCCCTTCTTATCAGGCGAGATATCTGTATTGAATCCACGTTTAGGGATTGATAAACAGTACCTTACCCTGTCGCCTTTAAATTTAAGTATTTCTAATGTTGGACAGTTCCTGTATCTGACGCTCAATTTACTGTTCTTGAATGCATCTTTATATTTTTGCCAAGGCCGTGAAAAGGCTTACCTGAAAATAGTTCTTATGGCTGGCTGGATTGTAGTATTTTTTTTATGGTGGCAATTTGCATATACACGAGGATATGTATCATTTTTTCCTAATGGTTTGTTATACACCAATAAGTTTGTTGCAGTAGGAAACGAGCAGTTGATGAATGGGGTGCCGCGTATAAACTCTACGCTGACAGAGCCTTCATTGGCTGGTGCTGTGTTATCTTCATTTTATGTATATTATTTCTTTTCATTTTTAAAGAGAAAAACTATTGGAAGTTTTTTATCATCGTTGATTTTTATGTCTTCAGCTTTGATTACAACTTCGTTTACCGCAATACTTGGAATCCTAATTGGTTCTATGCTCGGGGTATATATATATAGAAGATTCTATTTTTATGTTTTACTAGCTGTTTTGGTTGTAGTTTTAATTATCTGGATAAATGCTTTTGAAGTTCCCGTTCAGTTAATGGAAAAGTTGCTATCTGCATCTTATTTACATCGTGCATACTCAAACATGGTTTCATTTCAGATGGTTTTAGACACATATGGTTTCGGTGTTGGGATTGGTAGTAACAGGCCTTCTAGTTTATTAGCTTCTGTGTTAAGTAATTTTGGAATTCTGGGAGGCTTTTTATTAGCGCTTATTTTCTTTATTTCTATAGGTGGCAGGAAATGGAAGAAGTTGACATCAACTTCTCAGGCGATTTTGGCTATGTTGGCAACGTTTGTTTTAACCATGCTGATCTCCATACCAGACTACAATCTTACATTATTATGGGTATTTCTTTCTCTAAGTTATGTGCATATAGTGCGAGATGGCGTTTTGAACGATTGAGGTTTGTTCTATATGGTTTTCGTAAATGGTAAGTTTGTTCGTCAGCGAATGACAGGGGTTCAAAGAGTCGCTAAAGAATTGACTTCTAGAATGGTAGATATCTGTGTTTTGAGTCCTAAAAAAACTTACGGTAAGGTGGGGTTTCTTATATGGGAACAGTTTTTTATTCCGTTGAAATTGCTTTTTAGTAAGGGGGTGTTGTGGTCACCGTGCAATACAGGCCCACTTCTAAAGAAAAACCAAGTTGTTACAGTCCATGATGCGGCAGTTTTTGACTGTCCAGAAGGATTTTCATTCTTTTTCAAACATTGGTATAGATGGCTTTTGCCAAAACTAATAAAAAGAGTTAGGCATGTGATGACAGATTCACAGTTTTCAAAAAATCGTTTGATTGAGATAACAGGAGTCAATAGTGATCATATCAGTGTTGTGTCCTGTGGAGTTGATGAGAAGTTTTTTATAGAAGAGTTTGCGGTAGATTTTAAGAAAAAATACGGCATCAATACACCATATTTATTTGTTGTTGGTTCATTAGATCCAAGAAAAAATTTGAAGCGTTTGGTGTATGAAATCTGGCCAAGTGTAAGTGAAAGATACCCTGATTATAATTTGGTCATAGCGGGTGCAAGTGGGGGGGCATTTAAGATTGTATTTGATAAAGATTTGCCTCAAGATATTCATTTATTGGGGTATGTTGATGATGAGGATTTACCAAGTTTATATAGAGGTTCAGAAATTTTCTTATTTCCAAGTTTGTATGAAGGATTTGGATTGCCACCACTAGAGGCTATGGCTTCAGGGACGGTGGTGATTTCTTCAAATTCAGCCTCATTGCCTGAGGTTGTTGGAGATGCAGGGGTTCTGGTTGACCCTTTGGATTCAGATGGTTGGGTGACAGCGGTATGCAATATTTTATCTTCGCCAGAAGAAAAGAGAGTTCTTGAGGTGCGTGCTGTAGAGCGGGCAAGGGTTTTTAGTTGGGATAATGCTGCTTTAGAAGTTCAGAAGCTTTTAAAGGTGTATAGTTAGTGCTTAAAATTTAAACATGAAAGTTGCTGTTATACATGATTGGTTAGTTACTTACGCAGGTGCGGAAAGAGTTTTAGAGCAGATACTTAAGGTTTATTCCGAGGCTGATTTGTTCAGTATGGTGGATTTTATACCGGAAGAGGAACGTGGATTTTTATCGCATAAAACTGTAAAAACTTCTTTTATCCAGAACTTACCTTGGGCTAAATCTAAATATAGAAGTTATTTGCCGTTAATGCCTTTGGCTGTGGAGCAATTTGACTTGTCTTCTTATGATCTTGTGATTTCCTCTTCTCATGCCGTGGCTAAGGGAGTTATTACTGGACCAGATCAATTGCACATTTGTATGTGCCATTCACCTATGCGATATGCGTGGGATTTGCAGCATCAATATCTTCGTGAATCTCGATTAGATAAAGGTTTAAAAGGTTGGTTGGCCAAGTGGTTCTTACACAAGATCCGATTATGGGATTTGCGTACCGCAAATAATGTAGATAAGTTTATTTCTAATTCCGATTTTGTTGGTCGTAGAATAAAGAAAGCATATCGTCGTGATTCAAAAACAATTTATCCTCCCGTTTATGTTGAAGATTTTGTAGCTAAAAGTGTTGTGAAGGAAGATTTTTATTTTACGTGTTCTAGAATGGTTACTTATAAAAAGATTGATTTGATTGTTGAGACCTTTTCAAAAAAGTTGCCTGATAAAAAACTGGTTGTTATTGGGGATGGTCCGGACTTCAAAAAGATACAAGCGTTATCGGGTAGCAATGTAATATTGCTTGGGTATCAAAAATATGATGTATTGAAAGATTATTTGGCGAGAGCTAAGGCTTTTGTTTTTGCAGCAGAGGAAGACTTTGGTATAGCACCATTGGAAGCCCAAGCAAGTGGTACTCCAGTAATTGCTTATGGTAAGGGTGGTGCTTTAGAAACGATTGCAGATTTAAATTCGGATAATCCAACAGGTTTATTTTTCAATGAACAAACATCTGAATCATTAAAGCATGCAATTGATAAGTTTGAAAATGAAGGTTACGTAATTTCTCCCGAGGATTGCATTGCAAATGCTCTTCGTTTTAGCGATGAGCATTTTAGAAATGAATTTAAAATTTTTGTTGAAAATGAATATAATGTGAGGCTTTAAGATTATGCAAAAAGTTTTGATAACAGGTGTCACTGGCCAAGATGGTGCTTATTTAGTAGAGTTGCTTTTGTCAAAAGGTTATGAGGTTTATGGAACTTTTAGACGAACTGCATCTGTTAATTTCTGGCGTTTATCTGAGTTAAATTTGCTTAACCATCCCAGCCTTCATTTAGTTGAATTTGATCTTACAGATGCTTCAAATGCTATTCGCCTAGTTTCTGTTATTGAGCCAGACGAAATTTATAATTTAGCTGCTCAAAGTTTTGTTGGCGTTTCCTTTGATCAGCCACTTGCAACTTCACATATTACTGGTTTGGGTGCAGCTCACCTTTTAGAAGCCATCAGAATTGTCAATCCAAAAATCAAATTTTATCAAGCATCAACGTCTGAAATGTTTGGAAATGTCCAAGCGGTCCCTCAAGTGGAATCAACGCCTTTTTACCCGAGAAGCCCCTATGGAGTTGCAAAACTTTATGCTCATTGGATGACGATCAATTACCGAGAATCATATGACATATTTGGATCATGTGGAATTTTATTCAATCATGAGTCACCTTTACGTGGTCTTGAGTTTGTTACAAGAAAAATTACTGATGGTGCCGCAAAGATTTCTCTTGATATGCTTGATTGCTTGGAATTGGGTAACCTTGATGCCAAAAGAGATTGGGGGTACGCAAAGGATTATGTTCGAGGGATGCATGCGATACTTCAAGCTGACAAACCTGATGCATACGTCCTAGCCACAAATAGAATTGAAACTGTCAGAAATTTCGTGCGATTGGCATTCAAAGAGGTTGGAATTGAAATCAAATTTAAAGGCAAAGAAGATAAAGAAACTGCAATTGATATAAATACAGGCAAGACAGTAGTTAGAGTAAATCCCAAGTTTTACCGCCCAGCTGAGGTTGATTTACTTATTGGGGATCCTCAAAAAGCCAAAGATGATTTGGGCTGGATTTCAGAAACCACACTTGAAGAACTCTGCAGACTTATGGTTGAGGCAGACTTGAAGAGGAACAAAGATGGTTTTTCCTTTTAGGGTACTCATAACGGGTATAGATGGTTTCACCGGGCAATACATCGCCAATGCTTTATCACAGGCAAACTATCAGTGCTTTGGTCTAAAGTCTGATTTAAGAGATAGCCAGGGGGTAAGGGATGAGGTTATGAGAATCAATCCTCATTATGTTATCCATTTAGCTGCGATATCATTTACGTCTGAATTAGACTCTACTAAGATATATGACGTTAATGTGTTGGGTTCAATGAATTTATTAGATGCTTTAATTGAATTAGAAAATCCACCAAAAAAGGTTATCATTGCGAGCACTGCAGCAGTATATGGCAATTGTGGAGTGTCTTGTTTGGAGGAATCTCTTTCTCCAGCCCCAGTGAGTCATTATGCATGTAGTAAGTTATCGATGGAATTTATGTCTCAAAATTATATTAACAAGCTTCCAATTATAATTACGCGGCCATTTAATTACACAGGGGTTGGGCATGATGAGAAGTTTTTGATACCAAAGATAGTAAGGGCATATAGAGGTGGAAAAAAGGAGTTAGAGCTTGGAAATTTGGATATATCTAGAGAATTTAATGATGTTAGAGATATATGTGTAATGTATCAAAGACTGTTAGGTTCCAACCTTGAACATGGAGTTGTCAACCTATGTTCTGGAAAGGCCATCAGTTTGATGGAAATAACTGAAATGATGAATGGTATCTCCGGTTATGAGATGAAAATTGCTGTTAATCCAAAATTTGTAAGAAGTAACGAAATTAAAGTTCTTTCGGGTAGTACCTCAAAGCTAAAATCACATATTCCAGTATCCTTTAACTATACGTTATTTGATACGCTTAATTGGATGTATGGTTCAGAATCTTAAATATTAAATTTTTAATGGATGAACAATGAATTATAACTTCGAACCCAAACAAGCGTTTCCCTATACGCCCCCCACAGATGAAATAAAGACTAAGTACGCTTATATCTTTGAAATGACTGACCCTTTGCCTTTCAGGTTTTTTAAATTAGCGTTCGATAAGCTAGTGGCCGCTGTATTACTTGCCTTTAGTTTGCCTATTCTCTTATTACTAAAAATTGCTTATGTCATTGAAGGTATTTTAATACCGGAAAACAAAGGTCCGATGCTTTTTTATTATTGGGGTATAAGCGGTGGCAAGAAAATAAAGAAGTGGAAGCTGCGCTTAATTAAGACCAAATATATTGAGCCTGAGGGTGCGGCCCGTCATGATTGGATTGCTTTTTCAGCTGAGTGGACACCGGATAGTCGTACTATTATTGGCGCGTTTGCAAAGAAATGGTATTTTGATGAACTGCCACAGTTTTGGAGTGTTTTAATTGGGGATATGAGTATTGTTGGTCCAAGACCATTGTCAGTATTGCACTACGAACGTGACAAAGCACAGGGCAATGTTACCCGTTCACTGCTAAAGGGCGGTCTATTAGGACTCGGCCATATTAATAAAGGCACCTCTGAAATGGGTAATTCAATTTATGAATATGAATATATTGAACAGTATCAAAAGCGCTCCTCTTTTGGCTTGTTACGCTTGGATTTATGGATTGTTTGGAAGGGTATTATTGTTATTTTAAAAGGTGGCGGTCACTAAGTCCAACGCGCAGGTTAGTCAGTCGGTCAAAAATATAAAACTAGCTCTTTTACGATTTCATTTTGTTTAATTATACATAGTAATTTTTGCTTCCTCTCAAAAGGCAGCTCGACATCATTGATGTTAGTAACTCCAATTCCTGAGATACTTCATGGCAGTAGAATCCGACTGCCATTCTCCTCTAAGCATTATCTTTTCCAAGGGTTCTCCTTGCTCCAGCAAGTCAAGCGCTGCTCCCACCCTAAATGAATGACCGCTAAGTGGTCGTTGATTTGAGTCGGTCTTTAAGTCCTGTAGTGGGGAATCTATTTCCGCTGACGAGCAGGGCGCTCTTGATTCAGTTATGGCATCCAGAGGTCACAATCATACTTCATTGAGGCCAGAGGCTATTCGCAAGTCGATCAAGGAGCTTGAGGTAATTGATCGTTTAATTGAGCGTCAGTTTAAGAATATGCGGCTCTTGATGCAGGCCTATGAGTCGGTTCGATTTGATTGTGGTAATATTCAAGGTTATGTTGAGGCTATTAAGCATATAACCTCAAATTATAAATTCGATTAAAGTTATTTATATAAAAAGTTTGGTGATAATATTAAAAATGGCACAAACAATTTGTTTGTAGAATTAATAAGTTTCAAATAGGGCATACGGGGAGATGCAGCTGTTTGTATGATTTAAAATATACTTTTCTTTATATGATTTAATAGGTATCAATCAACTAACTTAGAAATTGAATTCATACTCATGAACCAAAACAACGAATTAAACGATGAAATTGATTTAAAGGATTTATTCTTTACACTTTGGGGTGGCAAAATTTATATAATTCTAATCTCGATTATATCTGTTTTTCTTGCGTCTTTTTACCTTCAATTTGCGGAAAAAAAATATTCTGTTGAATATAATTTAAAACCTGTGGGTGAAACAAAAAATAGCCCATCATTCTCTGGGTTGGGTGGTTTTGCATCCCTTGCGGGCATTCAATTGCCAACCAGTTCAGGCAATGATTTTAATATATTTAAAGAACTCATAACTGCGCCAGAAGTTTCAGAAATAATCTTTGAAAATAAAAAAATTATTAGAGAGATATTTAGATCTGAATGGGATGAGACACTCAATAATTATTCAAGACCACCGAAAAGTAAAATACAGATTTTTGTTAGTGATGCTAAGAAATTATTAACTGGAAATATAGACGTAAATTATATACCTCCTAGCCCTAGGAGACTTGCTATTTTTATCAATAAAAATATTCAAACAGGTGAAGATAAAGAAACTGGATTTTTAAAAATAACAAGTGAAACATCAAAACCAGAATTGATGTTATCACTTATCATTGAAGCGACCAAAGCAAGTGATAAAATTATGAGACAACGTTATGTTGATTTTTCGACAGAGCCGTTAGTCTTTTATAAAGATAAACTTCGTACTGCACGCTCACGAGAGCACCGGGAGGCTTTGGCAGAACTTATTGGTAAAGAAGAAGAAAAACTAATGTTTGCGTCAAAGGGAAAACATTTTATTGCAGAACCATATATGAATCCTGTAATAAGTTTACATCCAACAGCTCCAAATCCTGGATTAATTTTAGTACTTTCACTAATATTGGGGCTATTTATTGGAACAGCTTTTGTACTAATGCGTCATGCAATTAAGAAAGATAGAGTATGAATATTCCATTATTGAGAAATTTATTTATTTTTATCTTATTTTTTTTGGGTCAGCCAAATTTTGCTCAATCAATCAATGATGTAAATCTTCAAAAAGTATTAACTGAAAATCCGTCAATAATAAATAATTTTCCAAAACAAGACAAAAACACTGTTGACCAAAAGCAGATATCTGAAAATCAAAACTTAGCAAACACAGAAAATAATCTACAGATAAATTTATCTCAAGAAATTAACCCAAGAGATATTAATGAAAAATCCATGCTAATAAGGTATTTTTATGCTCTTATTGGAGAAGATTTAAATATTTATGGATCAAATGAATTTAACCAACCACAAGATGACAGTTTACTTTTTTTTAATACCATAGGAAAAAACTATCAATTGGCCCCCGGGGATACAATTCAGATTACAATTACTGGATTAAGTCCATCTAACAAAAATTATCAAGTTATGAATGATGGAACTATCACGCTTGAAAATGTATATCCTTTAAATGTTAATAATTTAAATTTAAATCAAGTCAGTAAATTAGTTCTTGATAAAATTTCATTGGATGATGCATCCGCTGAGGTCTTTGTTAGGTTAAATAATGCTAGATTGGTAACAGTGCAGATTTCTGGTAATGTAAAATCCCCAAGAACTATTGCTGTACCAGCATATACACCACTGAGTAGAGTTATTGCATATTCGGGAGGTATTTCTGATAGTGGTTCACTGCGAAATATTTCGTTAAGTCAAATTGGTGAAGCAACACAAACAGTAGATTTTTATGATTTTTTACAGAATTCATCACCAGAATTAGACCCGCTAGTAAAAAATGGTGCACGCATATTTGTTCCATTTAAGGGACCAACAATTGCAGTAACAGGGTTTGTAAACAACCCAGGAATATATGAATTATCAAATGGTAAATCTGAAATACCAATAAAAAACTTACTAAGTATTTCTGGAACTTCTTTCTTGCCTTCTGGAGCTAAATTAAAAATATCTTATTTTGACTCGAACGGACAAATAGCAACACGTTTGGCAGATAAAAATGAATCACTCAAGGAAGGCGAAGCACTCGAGATAGGTTTTATTGAAACGCGTGATTTAAATATATCTAAAGTCTATGGGGCTGTTTTGAAAGACTTTGAAATAAAAACCGACAAACCATTAAGTATAAGTGAAGTAATAAAAGATGGTGCAGTATTGAGTTTAGATACATACACATCGTTTGCATTAATTGTTGGAACAGAAGTTCAGGCTATAAATTTAGATGAAGCATTAGAGGATGATAGCATTACCTTACCTGTTGGATCGGATTTACGATTATTTACAAAAGAGGAATATTTAGGATTGGTTGCTTCAGACCCTAATAAATCTCTTGATCCTATTATTTCTAAAGTCGTTAAATCAAATGTTGTAGAAATTTATCTTGATGGTGAAAGAATTGCATACGTCCCACTTAACCAAAAGCAAAAGCTGCATAATATTAAAGAAGTTCTTAAAGGTGGATTAATACTAAATGAAGGCAATTACTTAACAAATAAAAATATATACACATCGTTTGCATTAATTATTGGAAAAGAAGTTCAGGCTATAAATTTAGATGAAGCTTTAGAGGAAGACAACATTACCCTAGCTGTTGGATCAGATTTGCGATTATTTACAAAAGAGGAATATTTAGGATTGGTTGCTTCAGACCCTAATAAATCTCTTGATCCTATTATTTCCAAAGCTGTTAAATCAAATGTTGCAGAAATTTATCTTGATGGTGAAAGAATTGCGTATGTTCCCGTTAATCAAGACAAAGAGCTCTATGAGTCTATAAAGGGTTTCTATACTCCAAGTGCAAAAACTGTGTATGATTTAGCTCTGTTAGAGAACAATGAAGGAGTTGAAGCATTTAACCTTAGGTTAGCAATGCATAAACACAATCATCCAAATCATCACTATGCAAAACTGAAAAAAGGAAACAGATTATTTATTTTTGAAGATAAATTTTTTAATGAACTTATCCTAGAGCAGGAAGATAACGACTATTATGATTTAGTTGAAATAGAAGCATCAGATAATATGGATAAAAATAACTCTAGTTTAGAAACATTAAAATTAAAACAGAAATTAAAAGATAAAAATCTACAATATTCTGAATATGTAAATTACTCTAGAAAAATACTTCAAAAATCAAATATTGTAAGAATTAATTTAAACGGTGAATTATTTTCTATTTTACCATATTCAGAAGATATGACCTCTTCTAATATTATAAACCATTTTAGAGGCAGGTTACCTGACCTCATTAACGAGTTTGTGATTGTTAAAGATAGAGATTTGAATTCAATACCAAGAATTAAAAATTTGAACTATGAATTCAATATTAAAAGAAACCAAGACATTACTTTAATTAGCAAAAGTATTTATCGCCAATTAATTAATGATTACGACGCATCAGCCAGCTCTTCCTTAATAGATGATATAATTGAAAGTGATGCAGTGAGAGTCTATCATGATGATAAATTACGTTTAATTTTAGCTCCAAACAATGCTGTTTCAAATTATAAAATACTCAATCAAATAATTGATACAGACGAATTTTATAAATTATACATTGGTCTAAGTAGCAAACGAAATACTGACAACGTCTGGACTTTAAATTCTTATGATGCGCCAACGTTTTTTTCTAAAACACACAACATAATCCTAGATGCTTCAAATGCGGTTTATTTTTTCTCTGAGCAATACGTAAGAGAAAAATTCGTAAGTAGTCTTAATAGAAAATACCTTCTTAAAGGTGAGAGTGATAGACTTAATAATGACAATGAAAGTGCTGAAATTGAAGATGGAAAAACTAAGTTTAATAGTTTAAATCAAATTAATTCTGAAATTATAAAAAATAAAAACAAAGATTCAGAAAAACGAAAACAGAATGATAACAACACAGATTATGTAGCTAAATCTATGGAATCAAATCTTCGATTTATTTCTGGTTCAATTATGTATCCTGGAACATACCCAGTAGCCAATATGATAAGATTGAAAGA
>Ga0206127_1001921_pt1 | contig 21607 bp, 8 predicted proteins | sample Helgoland_Spring_6_FD_148646 | JGI IMG/M metagenome (GOLD analysis project Ga0206127, IMG submission 148646) | Pelagic subsurface seawater microbial communities from Kabeltonne, Helgoland, North Sea - Helgoland_Spring_Bloom_20160419_1 | ecosystem: Environmental > Aquatic > Marine > Epipelagic ...
TATCCCAACTACATTGACTGAGTTTGACACTATCATCCAGCGATTGGATAAGCAGGGTTCTATCGAAGAGAATGTAATCTTCGTTAACCGTGACTTCTCATTCGCTATCGACGATATGTTGGCTGCTCAGAACTCTTACGGTGCAGGCGGTACTTCGTACGGTCTCTTTGACAATGACGAAGAGATGGCGTTGAACCTCGGTTTCCGTGGCTTCCGACGTGGTTACGACTTCTATAAGTCTGATTGGAAGTACTTGAACGACCCAACTATGCGCGGTGGTTTGACTGGCGGTAAGGTAGACGGATTGTTGGTGCCAGCTGGTTCAACAACTGTATACGACCAAATTATGGGTAAGAACGCTAAGCGACCTTTCCTCCACGTTCGGTACCGCGCTTCAGAAACTGAAGACCGCCGTTACAAGACTTGGATTACTGGTTCTGCTGGTGGAGCACGTACTAGCGACCTCGACGCTATGGAAGTCAACTTCCTGTCTGAGCGAGCTGTATGTACGCTCGGTGCGAACAACTTCTTCTTGTTCCGTGACTAATCTCTGAAAGGGAGGGGGCAGCAAAACCCCCTCCCCTTTTTTTCTTGTAAATTATAAATTCAATAAAATGAAAAAACAAGCTCAACTCGTAGACAAAATCTACAAGCTTAACCGCGACGTGGCACCGTTAACTTTTACGCTGTCTTCCCGCAACACCTCCCGTAAGCCGCTTATGTATTTTGACGGACAAGTCAATCGCGCTTTACGGTATGCTCGCAATCAGAAAACTCCATTCGAGGACGAGCAAGACGGAAACTTTATTTTAGAACCAATCGTCTTTGAAGACGGGTTCCTTTCGGTACCAAAAGAAAACCAGGTACTACAGCATTTTTTGAGTCTGCACCCTGACTCAGGCTCTACCTTTTCTGAAGTCAATAAAGAAAAAGACGCTCAGGAGGAGCTAGACTATATGGTTGTCGAGGCGGACGCTTTGGTAGCTGCGCGTAAGATGAGTGTGACGGAAATGGAGATGATTGCTCGGGTGCTCCTAGAGATTGACCCTAGTAAGCTGTCTTCTGCTGAGCTCAAGCGCGATATCTTAATCCTAGCTAAGCGATACCCTTCTGACTTCTTGGAAGCGCTAGAAGACCCCTCTTTGGACCTGTACGGCAAGGTGTCGTTAATCCTTGACAAAGGGCTTTTGGGTATGCGTAATAACGGACGCGACATCCACTTTAACTTAAAAACCAATAAGAAGCGTATGATGACGGTTCCCTTTGGTGAGGACCCGAAGTCTGCTATCGCGGCTTACTTGCAGAGCGATGATGGTATCGAGGTCTTGAAGATGCTTGACAAACAGCTAGAGTAATTTTTTAAAAGCCTTATCTTTGGTTTTTATTCATCCATTAACTTTTTTAAAATGGTAAAATTTCTCAAGGTTACAAACGCGCCTAAAACAAGTCAATTAATTAGCATTAATGGCATCAAAGCTGTCGGTACAGCAAGCGCAACAGCAACTTCCGTTACTGTAGATTATGTAGACGGAACCACTACAACTATTACTACAGCTGCTCAAGTGGGCTCTGATGTGTATTTAGCTATTGTAAATTCAATAGAGATTGCCTTAGCAACAAGTTGGCTAAAGCCATATTACGAATTGGAGTTGCCTAAAGCAATTACAAGTATTGTAAATGCGTAATTGACTTAATTGTATTGAACAGAAAGGGGTCACAATTTGTGGCCCCTTTTTTTGATTTATCTTTGTCAAAAGCGTCCCTATGATAGATTCGGTAAGAAATACAGTATTGTCGATACTGAACAAGAATAATTTCGGGTATCTCTCTCCAGCAGATTTTAATTTATATGCCAAGCAGGCGCAGCTCGAGATATTCGACCAGTACTTTTACGATTATAACTACCAGATTAATAAGGAGAATATTCGGCAGTCTGGTACAGGCTATGCTGATATATCAAGAAGCCTCGAGGAAGTCATCGACACTTTCTCTACGGTAGCTAATTTTACTACCAATCCGTTTGCGCTTCCAAATGACTACTACCTTCTCAACAGGATTTTGCCCCAAGGAAGTAACTACGAGATGGAGCAGGTATCAAACTCAAAGATTAACCTCCTTCTTTCTTCGTACCTCACTGCTCCTTCGTTAAGTTTTCCTGCATACGTACAAAACGGGAATAACGCCACGGCATACCCCGACACTATTACTTCAGGAACAATCCAATACATTCGCTATCCGCTTGCCCCTAACTGGACGTACTCAGTCCTTACGGCGGGCGAACCTGTATTTGACCAAGGGCAAGCCGACTACCAGGACTTTGAGTTGCCTGCTGATGACGAGCCTCGGTTGGTAAATAAGATTTTAGAGTATTCAGGGGTATCGATACGTGAGATGGATGTGGTAAATTATTCACTGGCACAAGAACAGCTAGACGACCAAGCAAGCAAGTAATATGGCATACCTAACTCAATACCAATACTACGAAAACGATGGCGCTTCACCTGAAGACGCGAACTGGGGCTCCTATCAATACGTGAGCCTGCGCGATATCGTCAGCAACTACCAGCTTATGTACAGCGGTAACAACGAGCTCGTCAACGAGAAGTCTCGGTATAAGATTCTGTTTCACGCTAAGCGAGCTATACAAGAGCTGAACTACGACGCATTTAAAGAAATTAAGGTATTGCAACTTAACGTGTCGGACGACCTGCGGTTTATTCTTCCAAGCGATTACGTCAATTGGGTCCGTCTTTCTATGTTTAAAGATGGCGTGGTATTTCCCTTGACGGAGAATATACAGGTTACCAGCGCTCAGGCGTACCTACAAGATTCAAACAATCGCATTTTATTTGACGAGACAGGAGCGGCGTTAAAGCCAGAGTTCTCGCCTATCGATGAGGCCCGCCTCAATAAAACGTTGAAGTCTATGTACCTCAACGAAAACAGCCCGTATAACGGTTATGAAGGGTGGTGTATCGATGGGATGTGGTATTTTGACTTTCCTGTAGGGGGCGCTTGGTTTGGTCTTAACACAGAGACTGCCAACGCTAATCCCACCTTTCGAATTGACGCTAAAGCGGGAGTTATAAATTTCAGCTCTGCTATGTCGGGGGAAAGCTGCATCCTTGAGTATGTAAGCGACGGTATGGAGGGCGGTGATGACTCTTTGATTACGGTCAATAAACTTTTTGAAGACTACGTCTATGCGTATATTTCTTACGCTTTGCTAAACTCACATATGGGGACGCAGGAGTACATAGTAAATCGGGCTAAAAAAAATAAATCTGCTTTACTGCGCAATGCTAAAATTCGTATTAGCAACATACATCCGGGGCGTCTTTTGATGAACTTGCGCGGACAAAATAAGTGGATTAAATAATGGGCAACGTAAAGAGACACTTTATTAAGGGGCGTATGAACAAGAGCGTCGATGAACGCCTTGTTCCTAATGGGGAGTACATTAACGCTTTGAATGTACGTCTCGGCTCTACTGAAGGCTCTGAGGTAGGCTCTATAGAGAATTCCAAGGGAAATACTAAGCTTACTACTTTACAGTATAAAGGTGTTGATTTAAGCGAAGTAGCCCAGTGTATTGGCTCGTTTGAGGACGGCGTCAAAGAGACTATTTACTGGTTTATTCACGACGGTTCTAATTCAGTCTCTTCAACAGGAAAAGTAGATATGATTGTTTCGTACGAAACAAATTCGGACTTGTTGACGTACCACGTAGTTAGCGCTAGCGTACTCAACTTTAATCCGACTTATCTTATTACGGGAGTTAATAAAGTGGAGGACCTTTTATTTTTTACCGATGACTATAATCCACCACGCAAGATTAACGTTAAACGAAGTTACCCAGCCCCTACCTCAGCGGATAACGACCAAATTGTAGAAGACGATATATCGGTTATTAAGAAGCCGCCCAAAAAAGCTCCTACCCTTAATCTTATTGACATACCTGGAGAAGAAAATTATCTCGAGACTAACTTCGTTTCGTTTGCATATCGCTACAAATATATTGACAACGAGTATAGCGCTCTTTCGCAGTTTACTGACGTAGCTTTTGAAAGCAGCCCCTTTAACTTGGACCCCGACACCAACTTCAATGACGGGATGCTTAACCGTTACAACACGGCTGTCGTAGGGTTTAACACGGGAGACTCTAACGTTATAGGGATAGACGTATGCTTTAAGCTAGGTAACGATTTTGATGTTCGTGTAGCCAAAAAATACATTAAATCTGAACAAGGGTGGCCTAACGAAATAGTCCAAACGCTCAACTTTACTAACCAAGAAATATATACGCTACTACCTTCTTCCGAGATATTGCGTCTATATGATAACGTTCCGCTTATTGCTCAGGCTCAAACGGTTATGGGCAACCGACTGATGTACGGAAATTATGAGGACGGATATGATTTAACTAGCTCTTCAGGAGCTTTAATAAAAACAAATTACACGGCTGAGGTAATATCAGAAATTATAAATATAACTCAGGACCAAGGCGAACAAGTTACGGGAGTGAATTATACTATTGACACTAACTCTACCGTTACCGCTAATCAAGCTAAAGTTGTTTTTGATTTTACCGACTCTACCTATGATTTAGTACAGGGCGGCGTCTTTGGCTTTTCGTTTACTGTGTCTCACAAAGGGTTTTCAGGCTCGGGCTGGGGGACTAGCAGCTCTAACCCTCAGCACCCTTCGTTTAGTTTGTCGTTTACGTTTAACCTTGCTCAAGACTACAATAGTATTTTTGAAATGGTTAATAGCCCTGAGTTTCAAAATCAAATAGGGGTTACTAATTTTCAAAGCGTATCAAACTGTTCGTCGGGGAGTACGTTTACCGATACATATAACTGCGCTATTTCAGCGCCAGGCGGGTATACTCTCGCAAGCACGGGCATTACTAGCGGTAACCAAGGGTTTCTTATAGGGAGTAGCGCTACTGCGCCCAATGTATTTTCGTTGCAGTTAATGGCGGCTCAATATACTAATACCAGTACCGCTTCGAATCAAAATTTTGAGTACTTTAAAATTAGCAATTCCGTATATAGTTTTCAAACAGAATCCAGCAACAAAAGCCTTCATAGTAACAGGGATTACGAGATAGGCATTGTATATATGGACGAATACAAAAGAGCTACCACAGCTCTTACTAGTACGCAAAACACCGTTTTTGTTCCTCCTACAGCTAGCTCTTATATAAATAAAATAAGAGCAACATTGCCAGTCGGGATGACTGCCCCTAGCTGGGCACAAACATATAAGTTCGTTCTTAAACAATCCCGAGCTAATTACGATGTTATATACTCTAATACGTACTACTATGACAATACCACGTCATCTTACTGGTTTCGACTAGTAGGTCAAGACCAGGCTCTGGTTCAAGCGGGGACTGAACTTATTGTAAAGCGCGACGCTTTAGGCACGTTATCCGAGGAGCGCAAGGTGACGGTGTTGGACAAGGTTTCCCAGCCCACTAATTTTTTAAGCCCAAACTCTCAATCAGTTGTAAATGTCCCAGGTCTCTATATGCGGTTACGTGTACAGGGGTTTTCCGTAAGTCTTAGCTCTCAAAATATATGCTACCCTAGCGTAGTTAGTGTAGCCGATAATTTTTCAGATTTCTTAAACTCTACCGAAACTGAAAATAAATTCGAAGGTTATTCAATAGTAAACTATCCTTTGTTTACGGGCTCTTCAAGCTTTTCCAATTTTGATGTTCCTACTGCTAGCGTCGTAAGGATTAAAATTCGATTTAGAAGGGATGACTTTGCCTTGTGTGGGGGTGCAAATGGGGCAGAGCTATGCGTTGTAAACAAAACGTTTACTGCTTCTCAACCATATCAGAATTTTTATACTTTTTGGGAGGGAGAAAATGTAGGGCCAGTTTTAACTAACGCGTTTAACTGTCAGGTTGACTGTGAAGATGAAAGTGGGCCTAATGAAATACAGATACTTTCTAACATTATAGGCGTATCTGCGGGTTACGGCGGTCTTATATATCCGCCTGAAGAGAATGTAAATAAAATAGGGTTTTACATTATAAATGACGGGACTGAACGTTTGTATTTACAATGTGTAAATGGAAGCAAATTTGTTGCAGGACCTTATGGCATAGGGTCTAAAGATTCTAGAACAACCGTTGAAATTTGTATTCAGGAGCCTGGGAGCCTTGTCGCTTTTGAAACGGTACCCAATGAAATTGCAGACGGCGTATTCTTTGAAGGTAGCGAAAACTATGATATAGTAGGTGGATATCATCAGGGGAATGTAACGAACCAGGACGCTACTACTGAAGGCGTCGTTGATTTAGACTTTTTCAACTGCTATTCATTTGGTAACGGAATAGAAAGTTATAAGATTGAGGATTCATCTATTGGTCAGTCGTTCGCTTTAGGTGAGAGAACGATACTGGTTTCAGCTCAAGACTTTAAGCGGGCAGACCGCTTTGCCGACATCACATACAGTGGCGTTTATAACGACGAGAGCAACGTCAATAAACTCAACGAGTTTAACCTAGGGCTCCTAAATTTTAAAACTTTAGAAGACGTATATGGCCCCGTTCAAAAAATGGTGGCTCGCGAAACGGACATATTGGTGTTGCAGGAAGACCGTATCTCTTATGTGCTTACGAATAAAGATGCAATTACCGATGCTGAGGGCGGCAACATTCTAACTGCGGCTCCTTTGATATTGGGCCAGCAGGTCGCTAGGGTAGAGGAATACGGAATCTCAGCTAACCCTGAAAGCTACGCTGAGTTCGGTATGGATAAATACTTTACCGACGCTAAGCGTGGTGCTGTCATTCAGTTGCGCGGCTCTAGCTTCAGTAACGAGCAGCTCTCCGTAGTTTCTCAAGAAGGTATGCGCAGCTACTTTAGGGATTTATTTAACGCTAACTTTAATACACAAAAGCTGGGTGGCTACGACCCATATATGGACGAGTATGTGGTATCGTCAAATGAGAACAAGCTTCCTGTTGAGGCGGCCTGTGTGAATTGCGATATATCTCAAACATTTAACGTTTTCCCCAATAGCTTAGGCGAGACGTTTTGTGTAAACCTAGGCGCGGCAGTGGGAGACGTAACTTTAAGTTGGGGCAACCCTTTCTTGAGTCCAAGCGCTAGCTTTGATGTTGTCGCTACTTATAACGGAACGAGCTTTTCTGCTACACAGCAGAATCAATCGGGAACGCTTATCTTCAATAAATCTACTATAAACCCCAATACGGTAGAAATAACTATTACAGCTAACGGAGGCCAGGTAGAAAACTTACAGCTCGGCGTGTCTTGCCCGAAGGAAAACGAATTAAAAATCGTTATGGTGTGCCTAACGTTAGATTGGCAGAACGGAAATACGATACACAATGAATTTAATTTTACTGAAGGAAGCTACAACAGCCCCCTATACCAATCTTTTGTAAGTTTTTCTAGCGGTGACAACCCTGTTGTTTCCGAGTATCAAATGTTGACTGGCAGTCAAGGCGTTGGTGTTTTTCCTACTAACGGCTCTACGGTTTACGTCCAGTCTAATAAGCTTTCCAGCGACACATTCCAATACAACCCCGTTAATAACGCCAACAGGCTACGTTATTTAAGGAGCTCTAACTTGTATGAAAATACCGCGTCTGGAATATCTAATCTTTTATCTGCTGGACCAACAACTTTAGACGTTACCCCAGGCACTACTGGCGCTTCTCTGTATTCAGGAAGCTTTACGTTGCCTAATAATCTTGACGAGTACCTGTATTTAATATATGATTACAGGGAAGCACAGCCCGCTAAGCTTTGTTTCGGCTCTTCTGCTGGCCAGGCTTGTTGCGCCTGTAGCGCCCCTTCTTCGTTCTACTTAAACGGAGATAACTTAATGTCTTCTACTTCGGTATATACGGATGAGGGTTTGTCTTTGCTCGCGCCCGACCAGTTTTATCAATCTACGGTTAACGGAAACTCTGTAGTTCGTGAACAGTCGGGAGGTGTTCTTTTACCTACTGTTTCTTGCGCTGCTTGTGATAGAAAATGTACCGACGCTAAGCCATTACCTATAGCGGGGACAACTTTGTCTAATGAACAGATTTATGAAGTTAGTTATGATTTGGCTACAGGCACAGGCGTGGTAGCAATTCGTTTTACCCCTGGAGCCCCATCTGGTATTTTTGCTACATACAACAACCAAACCACGAGTGTTTCTAGCGCTACTACAATAACCTCAGGAAACAATCCACCTTCTTCTTATTTCGAAGGTCCATATTACGGTGACGACACAATATGTACCCCCGCGAGTGGTGTGTTTCCAATTTATAAATGGGATGAAGTTGATGAAAATTTTGAAGATAGCGAAACTACCGATTCTATTAATATAGTCTCTTCCGATTTGGCAAGCCTTACTAGCGGAGGAGCGGGCAAATATGTTCTTTACGTTTCTAAACCGACAGCTGCTCCTTCTACCTTAGACCTTCGTATAATAAGTGCTTGTCCACCAGCATCAGCGGCCCCCAACTGGTCAGTCGATGTAGACTGCCCTCGTATCCTCACTGGATTTTCTGCTAGCGTTATGGTAAATGAATCTGGAAACGTATGTTCCGAGCCTATAAACCAGACTTTATATAACCTCCCCGTCCTGTCCCCTAATTTATTTGGCATTCCTGAAGTACGCGATTGGGTGTTTAAAGATGAGCTAGGTCAGTCATTGGCGGATGATGGATACTATAATATAGAGGACTTGGGTGGGTCGTGTTTATACATTCACGTTGTAGGTGGAGTTATCGTAGAAAAAACAAGCTAATGGCTGAGACACTAACATATTCCCCTGACGTAAAAGGGTGGCCTTCGTTCTACTCGTATATCCCCGAGTGGATGGCTGGTATGAATAACTACTTTTATTCTTTTAAAGGCGGTAATTTATATAGGCACAACACCAACGAAATCCGCAATCAGTATTACGGGGTAAACTATTCGTCTCAGATGACTAGTATCTTTAACGATAACCCTACGGACAATACTTTGTGGAAGACGATGGAGTTGGAGTCGGACCAAGCGTGGGAGATTGAGCTGGAGACGGACATTCAAAACGGGTATATCGATGAAGCGTGGTTTGAAAAGAAAGAGGCTGTGTTTTTTGCCTTCGTTCGCAACCCTGACGGAGAGAACGGAGAGCCCGCCTTAACCATCGACCCTTCGCAGTATGTCCTTCGCTCGGTCAACGGCATCGGCTCTAATGCCACTGTGGCGGCTGGAGTCATCACCTTTGGTTTCCCCATAAGCAGTATCTTATCTATTGGAGATATCTTGTATACGATTGACCCTAATAATCCAGGCGTCCCTATTGTAGTGGGTCCCGTCACCGCGTTCTCAGCCGATAGGACTGAGGTCAGCTTTACGTTGTCGGCGGGGGGAACGAATCCGCAAGCCGCTTGGTATATGATGGGCGTAAAGAACGCACAGGCAGAGTCCCACGGTGTACTCGGACACTACTGCAAGTTTATCGCGACCAACTCATCGACTATCGCTACGGAACTTTTCGTAGTAGAAAGCCAGATGATGAAATCGTATCCTTGATTCTAATTATCTTTGACTAAACATAAATCGTATGGCATTTGTAACAGCAGCACTACAGTTAGCTTCGGCGGGCGTAAGTACGTACCAAGCCATTGAGGCTAACCGTCGTATTAAAGACGCTCAGAAAGCAGCTCAGAAGGCGACGCGTGAGGCAAAGCGCCTCACTGAGATTAATCCTATGCAGGAGCTTTCTGTCCCTACAGAAGCCTATATGCAGGCACGAGAGAGCCAGCAGCGATTGATGGCCCAACAGGTGCAGGCGGCACAGGAAGCTGACCCGAGGGGAGCGGCACGTAGCGCGGGAGTCGCTGTCGGAGGTAGCCTCGCTTTAGAGGACCAGTTACGGTCGGCTCAGGAAATGATGCAATACAGAAGGGATATAGCTGTAAAAGGCCAGGACGTAGCTAATATAGATGCTCGGCGAGGCATCGCGGAGGCGGAGGCTTCTGGGTCTCAGCAAGCTGCTGCTGACTCACAAGAAGCGATGGCTGAGGCTATCACCTCGGGGGCTGAGATGCTGGCTGGTGTGGGGGCTACGATTGATGCTGGACAGGCGTTGTATAAGCAAGGTCGTGATGCTAAGATGATTGGTAAGGAGTTAGGTGGTGACCAACGAAGCCAGTTCCTAGCGCAAACCACTCCTATTTTACAGCAACAGATGGCTGGTATGACAGCTGGTCAACGTGAACAGTTCGCTCGACAATATGGTCTTGACTTAGATACTATGCAAACCGCTTTAGGAGGCGGTGGTAACTTCGGTGATTTCTTTGGCTCACTTGGCGGCCTCACTCAGCAAGAGCTTTTGGGTCAGGTATTGACTAATGACCAGATACGGGCTGCGAAAAACTACACCCCAATGACAGGAGGAAAATGAGCTACTATAAGTACGTAAAGAGAGACGAGAAGAGCAGGGTAGACTGGGGTGCTATCACTACTAACCTTGTTGATACGCTCAGGGAGCAGGAGGCTGAACGCGAGAAACAACGTGAGGCGATTGACGCTTCGTCTCGGGCTACAGGAGACATCCTGTCCGATGCTCCGCAAGGCGAAAACAAAGCGGCCAATGAATGGATTCTAAACGCTTCATCTGACGCCTCTCAGTACTTAATGTCTCAGAACCGATTGCTAAAATCTGGTTTCCTTGACCCCAGAGACTTTACTGTCAATCGACAGAACGTAGAGGATAGCTTCAAGGCTTTGCAAGACGTATCTAAAAATGCTCAACAGTATTACAAGGAGACAATGGACCGCATTGAGAACAATGAGTCTATCGTTGGTATGGAGGGAGCGATACAGGAGCAGCTCAATAAGTTTCAGAACTGGTCTAAGACACAGGCGTTTGTAAACCCTACCAACGGAAAGATTAGCATAGGTATGCTTGATAAAGATGGTGGTCTGTCTAAAAACGCTTCCGAGTTCAGTAGCATTGAAGGTATTACCAACCGTATGCGCTCTCGTTATGACAGGTATGATTACTCACCAGACTTGCAAAGTTGGATAGACGGTGTGGGTAAAGATGTAAGGGTAGTTCGTAAAAAAGGTGTGCTAACCCTTTCTGATTCTAGCCAAGAAGCTGGATTCCAAACAGCGCTTGACGAGCAAGTTGGAGCCCTTGTTGATAGCAATCCAATTCGCGTAGTAAGTATACTCGAAGAGCTTGGACTAATTGATGGCTACGACATTGACGGGGAAAAGACCACAAAGAAAGGCGATAAGTTTAATGTAGCTATGAAAAATCAGAACGACGGCATTGTTATGCCAGAAGTCACTGATGATATGAAAGCCAAGGCTCGTGAGTTCTTAAGCGGACAGATGCTTAATATGCTTGACAAGGAGCAGACGGCTATGCCGAAAGACTATTCTAGGGATGCGTATTATAGAAACTTAGGTGATAAGAATAAAAAGCTAATAAGTAAATTAGATAACGTAGCGGGTCTTTATTCTGGGAATGTTGAGGAGTTGCAAAGTACTATACAAGATATAATGGGTGGAAACACTATGGTTACTTACGCAAAAAGGACTAATAGAGGTATAGAAATAAAAACAGCAGATGGCAAAGGAGACGCTTTCTTAAGTTTTTATACCGAAGATAAAGATGGGAATGAAATTCTGATGTCAGCCGCAGACTTTACTAAATCAGCGGTAAAGATTTTAACTGGAGATACTGAAGGTAGTTACGATGACATCCTTGAAGAGGGGATGTGGAGTCCTAAAAGGACAAACTTCAATGATATCGACGTGGTAGAGTTTAAAAGAGGCGCAGAGCCCGTTGATTATATGGCTCCATACAGAGAGTTAGAGAATAAAATAACAGCTGAGCCTTTTAAAGCCAGTGACAACTCAGCCGCTTCAACATTATCTAAGATATTATCGCCTTTAGGATTTACGGTTGAGCCTGATGGTAGTCCATCGAATAAAATTATTGTCAGAGATTTAAGGGGTGATAAGGAATCTATTACAATTCCTACGAATGAATCTTCCGAAGATGCTGATTATCAAATGGCTAAATTAAAGGCTTGGATAAGCGAGCATAGAACAGATATAGAAAAGGCTAGGTTTGGTCAGCAGCAAGGGGGTCGTCCTAAATTTAACTGATAATAATGAACGAGAAGTACCAAGAGTTTTACGATTATTTAAAGTCTCAAAACTTAACAGACCTTGATGCGGAATCGTTTCAAATTGCTTACTCAGAGCCAGAGAAGTTTAACGAGCTATGGGGGTATATATCTGAGCAAAATCTTACCGACCTAACTAGGGATGAGTTCTTTGACTCTTATTTTAGTGATGTAAAAAAAAAAGATACGGCATCCGTATCGGAGCCTGGTTCTTTGGTCTCACCAGAGCTTGAAGTTCCTGTTGAGACAGCTATTGCCCCAACGACTGAAGCTGCTGAACCAGCGACTACCCTAACGGGAGCGGCTGACCCTGACTTTTTTGAGGAGCGTATGGAAATGATTTCGCCTCAACTTATCGACCGAGGCGATGAGGACGAAGTGGCTCAAGAGCTTACCGATGTGTTTAAGCCTTACGGATTTGAGGTTGAGCCCGCTGGTATAGGAGATGCTATAAAGGTAACCGCAGGCAATGGGAAGTCTATTGAGGTTGACCTTGACCCATTTGAGATGCCTAAGATTCTAAGCCCCTTTGGCCTAGACTTCAATACCGAAACCGAGACCGCTGAAGCGAAAAAGCTACAAGACTTTTTAAGGGAAAACAGGCAGGAAGGATTAGACGCTCCCCGCAGGTTTGTAACCAATAAGCAACGAGACGATGAGGTAAAGCGCATTAATCAAAAGCAAAAAGAAATAAACCGCTCCGCTCAAGACTACCTTAAAAGAAAACTAGAATTTCAAAATAAATACCCTCAGTTTTTAACCTATGACCCAGAGTATATAAAAAACAACCCCGAGGAGTACCAGAGGTTTTTGAATGATAGAGACAGCCTCGAAAAAGAACGAGAGTTTCTAGTTGAAATAGACCAAAAGGCAAAAGAAGAAGGGGCTCAGCTAGATAGGCTAGCGGGAGAGTATACTGAGATGTTAGCCCAAAGAGGTTACTGGAGTGGAGGTGTGTTTAGAAATGAATTTATTCAAGGCATCGCTGAAATTGCGGCTGGCGCAAAGGACTTTGGTTTAGATACAGGCTACGACCCTAAGTTTCTTATGGAGACTGACCCCGAGTTCTTTAAGGATAACTACCTTAAAGAAGCTGCGGACAAGGGCTATGACGTGCCGTCTGCGTCTGATATGACGGTTGATGAATTTAAAGCTTGGATGAAAACCGACAAGGGTATCCCAGCAAAGGAAAGCATAGCCATACAGACTAGTATAGTAGACACTAAGCTCAAGAGCCGCAAGCGCGGAGAACCAATTGATTACGAAGAAGCCTTAAACGCATACTCTCAATACGCTACCTCTAAAAATATGGAGGTAACGGACGGCGAGCTTGCCGCCTTACGTAAAAGTCTTGACTTCTTGAAAGACCCCGAGTCTACTCCCGAAGCCGCAGACTTGATGTACGAGTCATTTTGGGGCGGCGCTTTGTTAGGCGTTACTCGTTCGCTTCCAGCTATACTAGTCCCAGGTGGCTTTATTACTCGTACAGCGGCTATGTACTCTCAAATAAGCAGCGCCTTAGAGCAAGAGATGGCTAAAGACCCTGACTTTCGGGATATATCTGAAGCTGAGAGGTTTCGATTGAAATTAGCTATTGGCTCTGCGTCTTCGGTTTTAGAGTCCTTGGGTGTTAGGAATGTTCTAAAGCAAAAGGGGTTGCTTACAGGAATCCTTATGAAGGCTTTGAAAAAAACTCCTGCAAATGTCAAGGGTAAGGCTTTCAATGAAGTCGTTATGCGCGAAATTAATAGCGCTATTGGTCGAGGAGCTTTAGTTATAACGGGAGCAGGTTTAGCTGAGTTTGAAACGGGATTTTTGCAAGAGGGCGTGGATATAGGCTTTAAGAATATCTACAACGAGATGAAGGATAAGGAGATGTTTGAAACTCCAGAAACTTGGAGTTCGGAAACTTTTAACAGGATGCTTTACGCAGGTGCTCAAGAGGCTGTAGGTGGTTTTGTACTGGGAACTCCTGGGGCTATCAGCGCAGCGCGAAGTAGCTATGACTTTACGGCTGTCGATGACGCGACGTTTGAGATGTTTGAAAACGTAAGCTCCCAAACAGCTCGTGGCGAGCTGACTTACCGCCATATGTTTTATACAAACCTCCAGGCTAAGATTAACCAAGGCAAAATAAGCAAGGAGGATGCACAGCAAGAGATGGACAACCTCGATGAGGTAATCGCCGTCAACCGAGATATCCCGTCCGACTTAACGGTAAGCCAGAAGAAGAAGGCTTTAGGGATATTACTTAGGAAGAAAGACTTACAGGAACAAATTGAAGGGAAAGACCCTATCCTTGTTAAACGCCAGCAAGAAGAGCTGAACAGTCTTAACGGGGAGCTAGACCAGATACTATACGGAACGCCAGAAACAGATGCCATTCAAGAGCCAAGCCCAGAGACGGTGGATGCACCAGAACTTACCCCAAGTAGCGAAGCGGTGGGAGAAGGAGTACCCGACATCGGAGAACCTACCACAGAGGTTGAGGCCGAAGACCAAGTTGCAGAAGCGCCGCCGACGGCGGAAGTCGCGGTAGAGGAGGCGCCGACGGAGAAGGAGCAGAAAGGTTTGCAAAGGCGGATTGACAAGGTTAAAAAGACTTTTGCTGCCGCTACAAGTCTTGAAGAAAAAGCTGCGGCTATTGCTAGCTACCTTAATAACGTCTCCAAATCCAAGGGTATTGTAAGTGAAGAAGACGCGGCTTGGTACGAAGCAAATAAAGCTGAGCTAGAAGCTGAGGGATTTGTATTTGATAATATAGGTGATGAAATAGTGGACGAACAGCCTGTTGACATCCGCAACGCAGAAACTAGCGATGCTGTTCCTAAAGGGAAAAGAATTATAAATTTTGTAGTAAAACCAAGGCGAGTGGTAAACGGGAAGCCAGTCAGCAAACCTACCTACGACATAATTATAGGAACAGGAACAACGGCTGCAAGGGAGGATTTAGTTGCTGAAATAAAGGCTTTGGAGGATGAACTAACTCCAGCTAATTTTAGTGAAGTATCTCCTAAGCTAAAAGCCGCAAAAAAAGCTTTGAAGGATTACGATGATGCTAATTTCCCTTCACCTAAACCTGTGGCAGCCCCTAAGAAAGCAGCCCCTAAGAAAACTGTGTCGGAGCCGACACAAGAGGTGACCGAAGAAGAGCAGGTAGATATTGACGAGTTTTTTGGAGAACAAGACATAGAAGGCGTAGAGAAGGTCTCTGAGAACCTCGTTATCAACCGCAAGCAAAAAGCTCCCACAGCTGACCCCAAGTCACAGCGGCGAATGAATCGAGTTCGTCAGATGTCGGTCAAGGCAGCGGCGTCCATAAGGAAGATAGCTCCCGAAGTAAAAATCCTTATTCACGAAAGCCCTGAAGAATATCAGAGATTTGCAGGGGAGCAAACGGCAGGGAATTACGACCCCAAGACTAAAACGATTCATATCAACCTCGGCAAAGCGAATCTGTATACGGCGCCTCACGAAGTATTTCACGCTTTGCTTTTGCAAAACATAAGCACTGATTCCGAAGCTTTAACGGTTTCACGCAAGATGCTCGAGTCGGTACGTAAAGTTGTCGACCCCAATAGCCAAATGGCTAAGGACATAGATGAGTTCGTTGCTCGCTACGGAGACGCTCCTACCATACAGGACGAAGAGTACCTTGCGCAGCTAACGGGCATCCTTACTGCTGAATATCGTACGCTCAATAAGCCAGCAAAGAACGCCGTTAAGGATTTTTTACGAAAGCTGGCAAAGATGCTCGGGCTAGAGAAATACTTAGGCCCTGAGTTTCTGAAGACGGACGAGCAGGTCATCGACCTTTTGAATACCATCTCTCGGAGGATGTCTGAAGGAGAGTATATCGAGGCAGCTGACGTGCAGGCTATGGGTGATATCCTGTCTGAAGCTACTCCCGCTGAGCAGGCTCAAGCGCAGAGCGAAGTAGAAGAATTTAATCGTAAGCAGAGGGAAGAAAAGGCTGCTGAGGAAAAGGCGATTATGGCTCGCAAGCAAATCGTAGGGGAACGTGCAAGCTTAGAGGATGACGTTCGTGATGGATTGGATATGGCGATGTTGACTTACGCAGAGCAGGGCGATAGTAAGAAGGTAAGGAGGGAGGTTAAGGCTGCTTGGGGATGGGAGAAGGGAGCGGACGGTAAGTGGAGGTATGAGATTGAGACGGGGGAGCTAAAGAAAGTTCCCAATGGAACCTATAAGCTCGGTGGTGTATACGATGCTCCAGAGCTCTATAAAGCTTATCCTGAAGCAAAAGATATAAGTTTAACAATTAACGTAAGGGATGCAGGTGCTGAAAACAGCTGGTTTATGATTGATAAAAATGCTGTTGAAATAAATGTTAAAAACTACGGCAGAGTAAGGCCAGATTTAATACACGAACTACAGCATTACATACAGTTAAAGGAGGGTTTTGCAATTGGAGGAGATACAGGTACCGCAATAGATTTAATAAACTCTTTATCGCCAGATAAATTAAAGGAAATTAATATTCTTGAGGGCAAAGAATCCGCTATGAGTATGCTTTCGGATATAGCAGAGGAGTCTGAATTAACTTATGTAGATGATTTAAAATCAATTGACACAATTGAAGACTTCTTAAATCGCAATACTAAAGATGCTAATTTATTAAACTCGCTCTATGGAGATGACGCCGCTTCTTATGTTTTAGAAGTTCTTAATGAGGACCTCATTGATTTAGAGGATGGAGATTTGATGGGGGGTATATACCAGGTTCTAAAAACAATACAAGAGCAGACTGAAAACAAGGATGGACGTTCAATGTGGTCTCCTTACGCTGTTTATCAAAGACTTATCGGTGAGGTAGAAGCCAGAAACGCTGCTTCTAGAGATGGAGGGGGACGCTCTTTAATAGAGGACAGCGAAGACACCCCTCGAGAGGACCAATTAGCTGTGTTCGATGAGCAAGAAAAGGTGCTGAGGAAGATAGAGGCTAAGGAAGAGATGACCGAGCAGGAGTTGGATGCTTTGGACTTAGCTAAGCTCCCAGCTCAGGAGGGTAGCAACAAAGGCGCTGGTCTGTTTTATGGCCCACGCGCGACGATAGCGAACTATGAATCCGCTAAGACTATGTTTGCCGACGGAGCTCCCGCTGAAGACATTGAGATGCTCACGGGGTGGAATGTAGTCGAGAAGCAAAACGGAGACGTTGTCTATGTCCTATCTCGGAACGAAGTTGAATCTAAAGACACTATAGATAAAGCAATCGCTTCTCGAAAAGACCGAGGTGTATCACCACGTATGCAGGTAGAGGGGATTAACCCTAAAGATGTGCGTATGCGAAGCCGCTCAGGCAATAGGGTGGGTAAGGGTCTTAGCGTCAAGAAGGTTAACAACGAAGCCGTTGTAGAGGAGATACCTGACCTGACCTTAGATTACGTAAGGGAGAACGCGCCCGCTTCATACCTGAAGAACGCGAACCTTATCGCTCAGTATCCATTGGTTAGAGGTGTCAAGAACTTCGACGAGGTATCTACCTTGGAGCAGGCCGATGAGGTATATGAGGTATACGCTCGTCAGGTAGCTGACAACCTCAACTGGATTATGGAGAGCTACCCCGAGGAATATCGAGAGATATCTACCCTGTGGTATGACGGAGCTAATAAGATAGCCAATGAACTAGCCGCAGACTATGGCGTTAGCCCTGAGCAAGTAGCAGGTATTATAGCTTCTCTATCTCCTCAAAACGATTGGTATCAAAACGTTCGCGCCGCAGAGCTTTTACTATTAGCCTTCCGAGAGAACCCTGTGATGAGCCAGAAGATGATTGATTACCAAGTCAATTATGCTGAAGGAAAGATTAATAAACTCAGGGAGCGGATTAAATCTGCGGGAAAAGCAAAGGGTAAAAGCCAGGCTAAAGCTAAGGTGGCGAAGTTTAAGGCTATAAAGGCAAAGAACCTGAAGGCTATAGCGGATGCCGAAGCTTTGCTAGACTTATTGCGTTCGTATAAAGGCAAGCGTATGGAGGATGCACCCGATGCATTGAAGCCATATTACGTGAGGCTTTATAGCGAAGTCAATCAACCCAAGTCGTACCCTATTATCAGTCCTGACGGAAACTACGGAAGCGACGCGCTTACTGACGCAGGAGGGAAACGTAAGTTTGGTTGGGGGTCATACACCGAGATAGGGAAGGGTGTTTCTATACGCCTTGACGGAAGCCAAGAGAATACATCTGTCACACTAGGGCAGATGCATAAGATTCGAAACTTCTTCAACAACATCATCGACCCGATGTCGAAGGAGAAGGACATCACTATGGATACTCACGCTATAGCGGCAGCTCTTTTAATACCAGCTAGCTCCAAGACCAAGGAGGTAGTTCAGAATTTCGGAACAGGAACAGCGAACTCAGGAGTAAAAGGACAAAAGGGATTGTACTACGCTAACCAAGCGGGTTACTTCCTATCGGCTGAGGAGAATAATATGCTTCCTCGTCAGGTACAGAGCGTGACGTGGGAGGCGGTACGTGGTCTTTTCACGAGTAAGTTCAAGGACGGAGCTAAGAATGTAAAATCAATCAATGATATCTGGGAAAATTATGCAGAAGGAAACATCACAATCGAAGAAGCGAGGCAAGAAGTCCTCGAAAAAGCAGACGGCATCAACGCCCCTAGTTGGGCAGGACTTATTTCGGATGAGTCTAGAGATGGCGACGGGACGACTACTGAGCGAGGAAGAGGCAAGCGCGGTGGACCAGCTACTGAGCGGGAAGGCGTAGCCCCTCGCCAGCAACTGAGTGATATCGCTACTCCGCTTCCGCGTCAGCAGAAGTCGGTACGTGAGGTGGTGCAGCAGGCGAGAGACAATAACTTCAAGGACGCAGCAACCAAAGACTTCCTCAAGCGCAAGGGTGTGCCAACAGCAGACATAGACAAGGCTATCAAGACCTTGGACGAGGTATACGCCCGAGTGATGAAGGAGATTGACGGCGTCATCACTAAGTCTCAGAAGCGCGGTGTCGAAATCGACACACAATTGAAGAACGCGCTGGCTTACCTACAAGGCACTAAGCTTTACGAGGGTACCACGGATATCCACAGAGAGAAGTTGATGCGTGAGGTACGCGCTAAATTCGATAAGAAAGAGAAGCGAGCACCGTCAGCGAAGCGTATCCTTGGAAACATTAAAGACGTCAAGAAGGTGACGTTGAGCGAGAAGGAGGCGCTCAAGATGCAGCTGAGGCTCGTAGCTAAGACCGCTAAAACCACAGCGAGAGCTTTGGTGGTAGCGAGCAATGAACTTACTAAGTCACTGAAGGAGATGGTCAAAGGCGGCGTCATCACTGCCAATCAGATGAGCTCTGTCCTGCGTCGGTTCAGCCGAGTGGACTTGTTCAACCCCGCCAGCATCGATAGCTTCTTGGACTATATGGCTAAGATATTCGCCGATGCTGAGTACGGAGCGAAGATTGCGAGAATCAAGAAGCTACTTCCCCGAGCCAAGAAGAATATAAAGTCTAAGATTGGCGTTGCCGACGTGCTCGGTGATACCCTTACTAAGCTCTTCAATGTCAACCCTACGTTGATACCGATGGAGATGCTTGAGGACTATCAAAATCTCCTTGAGATGATGGGTGCCGCAAAGAAGGTGCTCCCACTTGCAGACATCAACGATGTAACGGAGGTAGCTAATAAGCTCCTAAACGCGGTATACGAAGAGGTATCGATGGCCGAGGACTTGGCAGAGGTATTTGCGAACTACGAGAATAAAGTCATCAAAGATGGTAAGGTCGACTACGCAGCTACCATTGAAGCTATGATTGCCGACCAGACCATCTCTCTAGAGGAAGCTGCTGTGATGCGTAAGTACAAGTCCCGTATCGTAGAACCCGCAAAGAAAGAACCTAAGACCGAGGAGGAGCTAGCCGAGGAAAGGGCTGAGCTTATGTCGGCGGTTGAGGCAGCTAAGGTCAACGTCTCGCGTCTCGTTATGGACGAGGAACGAACCCTAGCTCGTCAGCTCGCCAAGCTGATGCGTACCGAGGCTATCGAGAGGCTCAGCAACCAGCAGCTAGAGACGCTGTTAGCTGTCATAGACAACATAAACAACGGCTTCGTAACCCACGCAGCTCAGCGACTCGCCGAGACAATGAACGCTTCTAATAGGGCGAAGTCTTTGCTCGAGTCTATAATTAAGGCTGTGCCCCTCCCTCTGTCTACTTTCGTAGGTAAGATTAAGTCTGGCATCACCAAGAACAATAAGTTCTTTGAGAGTATCAAGCGCAACCCGCTAGCCTATATCGACCAGGTGTTCGGTGACTTCCAGACCACGCGTATCTATGACGCTGTCTTCAAGCCGCTGGCTCAGGCTTACGATACGTTTTCTTTGGAGATGAAGAAAGTGGACAAGCGATTGACCGATGCGCAAGAGGCAGTGATGAAGTCGTTCAAGAACGACCCCAACAAGGCGCGGATGTCTTCGTACAAGATGATGGCTTATATGTTGCAGCGTGAGTTCGAGGCTAACCCCGACAACAAACAAGTAAACCCCGCTGCTGACTTCATCCGAGCTACCATTGAACATATCAATAAAGGACAGTCTTTCTTCAAGGGCAAAGACGCAGAGATGCTTCAGCAGATACTCGACGATTTCGGTGGAGAACAGATTGACTCTCAGAAGTTATACGACTCATTCAATAAAGCAGAGCGTAATGCACTTGCCGTTATGGAGGACATCAATAAGTCTATGGGTAGTAAGGCTGTCTTTACTGGTGCCGTGATACGAGGCCGAAGGGTTGATGCTCTCAACCAATACGCACACCACAACGTACTGAGTACCAGCGGTCAGATGGATAGGTCGGCAGATGTGTCTATCATAGAAGCTTATAACCAATCGATGAGGGCCTCGACCAAGGCTAAGAATTTGATTGAGCGTACAGGGGCTGCCACTCCACTTAACTTCGACGTATTTAGCTCGGTATCACGCGGCTCTCGATTTACGTTGACAGACTTCTATTTGACTGAGCCTATCCGCACATCACGGAAAGCCATATCAGATACGCGGAAGCTATTGGAGGAGCGTGGCGATGTAACGAAGCAGGAGAACGAGATAGTAAACGCTGTCGAAAACGCGCTCGAACTAACGCTCGACGACCTGCTGACACGTACTTTTAGTCAAAGCACTATGCTTGAGAACGTTATTCAGTACGTAAAGAAGACAGGCTACCGATTGGTACTGGCTTCAGGTACTCGTGCAATGGCTGAAGGGGCTTCTAACTTAGCGTTCGTTTCTATATACGCGCCAAAGGATTTTGCAGCTGGTATGGCTAATAAAAAAATGGTAATGGGAACGGTGGGCATAGACGTGATGAGCAACCTGAAGAGCACTCAGCTTTCAAGGATGTATCCTAATGAGGTATTGTCAGGGCGTATGATTGACACCTCGGTACTGGGC
>Ga0206127_1001924_pt1 | contig 21585 bp, 18 predicted proteins | sample Helgoland_Spring_6_FD_148646 | JGI IMG/M metagenome (GOLD analysis project Ga0206127, IMG submission 148646) | Pelagic subsurface seawater microbial communities from Kabeltonne, Helgoland, North Sea - Helgoland_Spring_Bloom_20160419_1 | ecosystem: Environmental > Aquatic > Marine > Epipelagic ...
ACTCTTCAGGTGTTTTTCTTTCACTTTTTAGTATTTTTATTTTCTAATTTCTAGGAAAGAAATCCGCAACTATGTACTTGATTTTTGATACGGAAACCACTGGGTTACCAAAGAGCTGGAACGCTCCTATTACCGATACTGACAATTGGCCAAGATGCATACAAATAGCATGGCAGCTGCATGACAATATGGGGAATGTGCTAGAACACAATAATTTCCTGCTTCAACCCGATGGATTTAACATACCATATGATGCAGAACAAATACACGGTATTTCTACTGATTTAGCTCAAGAACAAGGAATTCCTTTAAAAGAATGCTTAGTCTCATTTAACGAAGTTCTAGAAAAAACTACATTTATTGTTGGTCAAAATGTAAATTTTGACTTAAATATTATGGGTTGTGAATTTCACCGTTTGGGGATTTCTAACAGCCTAAACAAACTCCCTGTTCTAGACACTTGTACAGAACATACTGCACAATTATGTAAAATTCCTGGTGGACGCGGGGGAAAGTTTAAACTCCCTACCCTAACTGAACTCCATAACCATTTATTTGGTGTAAATTTTGGAGAAGCTCACAATGCCACAGCAGATGTTGAGGCTACAACCAGATGTTTCTTAGAATTAATTCGTTTAAGGGAATTTTCAAAAGAAAAATTAGATGTTGACGAAAATTATTTTAAAAACTTTTCAGAGGCTAATCCAAAACCCATTCAGGTACTAGGCTTAAAACACATTAACCTTAAGAAAGAAAGTGAAAAAATTAGAAAACGTTTAGCTGCTCTAAAAGAAAACGAAACAACATCTAATACATCAGCTGGACTATCTCAATTAGAAAATATTCAATTTGCCCACCTTCATAATCATACTCAGTTTTCAGTTTTACAATCTACCATTCAAATTGGAAATATTGTAAAAGCTGCAGCAAAAGATAATATGTCTGCAATTGCATTAACCGATACTGGAAACATGATGGCTTCTTTTCATTTTGTGAGTGCCATTTTAAAACATAACAAACAAGCATTTGCTAAAAATGAGATCTCAGAAGAAAATGGAGAAACTCCAACTGAAACAATTTTAAAACCAATTCTTGGATGTGAATTTAATGTTTGTGAAGATCATTTAGATAAAAAAAGAAAAGATAATGGATATCAGATTGTCTTACTAGCTAAAACTAAAAAAGGATATCATAATCTTGCAAAAATGTCTTCTATTGCTTTCATCAATGGATTTTACTATGTTCCCCGAATTGATCGTAAAATTATTGAGCAATACAAAGAAGATGTTATCGTATTAACAGGTAATACCTATGGAGAAGTACCAAATAAAATATTAAATGTAGGAGAAAAACAGGCTGAAGATGCACTCGTCTGGTGGAAACAACAATTTGGTAACGATTTGTATATCGAATTGATGCGACACAATCAAGAGGATGAGCGTATTGTAAATGAAACACTTCTAAAGTTTGCTAAAACTCATGAGGTTAAAGTTGTTGCAACCAATAATATATTTTATTTAAACAAAGAAGATGCAAATGCACACGATATTTTATTGTGTGTAAAAGAAGGAGAAAAACAAGCTACTCCTAAAGGAAAAGGAAGAGGATATCGTTATGGGTTACCTAATGACGAATATTATTTTAAGTCTAGTAATGAAATGAAAGAATTGTTTGCAGACATTCCTGAGGCAATAGCTAACATTCAGGAAATTGTAGACAAGATTGAAGTTTTCTCGCTAGCTAGAGATGTTCTTTTACCAGCATTTGATATTCCAGCTGAATTTCAGTCAAAAGAAGACCAAGAAGATGGTGGGAAAAGAGGAGAAAATAATTATCTGAAACACATCACTTTTATTGGAGCAAAAAAACGCTATGGAGAGATTACAGAAGCTATTAAAGAACGTTTAGATTTTGAATTAGAAGTAATTGAAAACACTGGATATCCAGGGTATTTTTTAATTGTAGAGGACTTTATTAGAGAAGCCAGGAAAATGGATGTTTCTGTGGGCCCAGGTAGAGGATCAGCTGCTGGTTCTGTAGTAGCCTACTGTCTTTGGATTACCAATATAGATCCCATTAAATATGACTTACTTTTTGAGCGTTTCTTAAATCCAGAGCGGGTATCCATGCCTGATATTGATATTGATTTTGATGATGAAGGAAGAGGAAGGGTAATGAACTATGTAATTAATAAATATGGTGCTAATCAGGTTGCTCAAATCATCACCTATGGAACCATGGCTGCAAAATCCTCCATACGTGATACGGCAAGAGTACTTGATTTACCACTATTTGAGGCAGATAGAATTGCCAAATTAATCCCAAACGTTAAACTGAAAAATATTTTTGGAACAGATGAAAAAAGCAAAGGAAAAATTGCTGCATTACGTTCTGAAGAAAAAGACATGGTTAATGAATTAAAAGCCATTTCGGAGGGTGATGGAATAGAATCTGAAACCATTAACAAAGCTACTATCCTTGAGGGCTCTGTTAGAAATACAGGAATCCATGCCTGTGGGGTTATTATCACACCTTCAGACATTACCAATTTTGTCCCAGTAGCTTTAGCAAAAGATTCAGACATGTATGTTACTCAGTTTGATAATTCTGTTGTTGAAAGCGCAGGCTTATTAAAAATGGATTTTTTAGGATTAAAGACATTAACCCTTATAAAAGATACTGTAAAAATTGTAAAAGCCAGACATGGTGTTCTGCTTGATCCAGAAAATTTTCCGCTAGATGATGAAAAAACCTATGAATTATTTCAGCGAGGTGAAACCATTGGAATATTCCAGTATGAATCACCGGGTATGCAAAAGCACATGCGTTCTCTCAAACCTACTGTTTTTGGAGATTTAATTGCAATGAATGCCCTATACAGACCAGGACCAATGGAATATATTCCCTCCTTTATTAACAGAAAGCATGGTAAAGAAGATATTCAATATGACCTCCCTGCAATGGAAGAGTATTTAGCTGAAACCTACGGAATTACGGTATATCAAGAACAGGTAATGTTACTCTCTCAAAAACTTGCCAACTTCACAAAAGGTGAGGCCGATGTTTTAAGAAAAGCAATGGGAAAGAAACAAGCTGCTGTCTTGGCAAAAATGAAACCTAAATTTATCGACCAAGCGAGAGAGAATGGACATGAATCTGAAAAACTAGAAAAAATTTGGAAAGATTGGGAGGCTTTTGCATCTTATGCTTTCAACAAATCTCACTCTACTTGCTATGCATGGATAGCCTATCAAACAGCCTATCTAAAAGCCCATTACCCAGCAGAATATATGGCATCTGTTCTGTCTAACAATATGAATGATATCAAATCTGTTTCATTCTTCATGGAAGAATGTAAATCTATGGGTTTAGAAGTTTTAGGTCCAGACATTAATGAATCCTATCTAAAATTTTCTGTAAATAAACAAGGTGCAGTTCGTTTTGGTATGGGTGCTATTAAAGGTGTTGGTAGTTCAGCTGTAAAAGCTATTATTAAAGAAAGAAAAGAAAATGGACATTTTACATCAATTTTTGATGTGACTAAAAGAATAGATTTACGAGCAGCCAATAAAAAAGCTTTTGATGGCTTAATATTAGCTGGAGGTTTTGATTCTTTTTCGAGTGCACATAGAGCACAATATTTTGCTGAAGATGAGAAAGGACAAACCTTTATTGAGAAAGCAATTCGGTATGGAAGTAAATATCAAGAAAACTTAAATTCGGCTCAAGTATCTTTATTTGGAGAAGCTTCAGACATACAATTTCCTGAACCAGATATTCCAGACTGCGAGGCCTGGGGGAACATGGAAGAACTTGCTAAAGAGAAAGAAGTTGTAGGAATATATATCTCTGCCCACCCATTAGATGATTTTACCAACGAATTAAAATTTTGCAATGCAAGTGTTGGTCATTTTAAAAATGATTTACAAAAATATGTAGGCTCTAATTTAGTGTTTGCAGGTATTATAACCGAAGTTCAACACAAAGTCTCAAAGGCTGGAAAAGGATGGGCTTCTTTCTTTATAGAGGATTATTTAGATAGTTTTGAGTTCAGAATTTTTGGAGAAGATTACTTAAAATTTAAACATTTTTTAGTTTCTAATTCTTTCTTATTTGTAAGAACTACAATTCAAAAAGGATGGACAAATAAAGAAGGTGTTGAGGGGGAAGCTAGACTTAAATTCACTGAATTTAAATTGTTACATGATGTAATGGATGATTTATGTAAAAAAGTAACCATTAAAATCCCCATAGAGGACATTCACGAAAAATCAATACAGAGTTTTAATACCTTATTTAATGAACACAAAGGAAAACAATCACTAAAGTTTGTAATTTATGACGTACAGGAAGAAATAGAATTAGAGGTTCCTAGTAGAAATACTAAAATTAAAATTAGTAGTGAACTTTTAAAAACACTTGAGGATCAGCATATTAATTTCAAATTAAACTAAGATGTTAGTTTAGTGAAAAGTGTTTCTAAGCTTTGATTCTTAGAATTTAATTCTAAAATCTTTAATCCATTTTCTTGTGCAAAATCAAAAATCACACCTCTCATATCTTCAGATGAATTAAAGGTTATATACCAAGTATTATCAAAATTATTTTTATAAGATATGATATTTGGTAACCTCTGAATGAACTGTTCTTCAATCTTGTAATCAAAAGTAACTTCTATAATTTGTTCATTACTATCTTTTAACTCCTCGATAGATGTATCTACAAGTAACTCTCCTTTTTTTATAATAATAACGCGATCACATACTGCTTCTACTTCTTGCATGATGTGGGTGGAAAATAAAATTGTTTTTTCTTTGCCCAGTTTTTTAAGTAAAGTTCTTATTTCCTGTAACTGGTTTGGATCTAATCCTGTAGTAGGTTCATCTAAAATTAATACATCTGGATTGTGAATTAAAGCTGCTGCTAATCCAACCCTTTGTTGGTACCCTTTTGAAAGTTGACTGATTTTTTTGTGTACCTCCGGGATTAAACCTACATCTTCTACAACAGTGGCAATAGTTTCTTTTGAAACCTTAAAAATTGAGGCCTGAAATTGCAAATATTCTCTCACATACATCTCCTGATACAAAGGGTTCTGTTCTGGAAGATACCCGATTTTAGCCTTAGCGGCTATTGGATTTTTTACTACATCAATACCAGATACAAAAACAGTTCCTTTAGTGGGTGAAATGTAGCCTGTCAGAATCTTCATCATGGTGGATTTTCCCGCACCATTTGGACCTAAAAATCCAATAATTTCTCCTTTTTTAGCTGAGAAACTAATTTCATTTAACGCCAACTGGGTTTCATAAGATTTTGAAACAGATAACACTTCTATAGACATAGAACAAAAGTAATTTATTTAATTTAATAACATTAACTCTTTAACAATAGTTCAAAAAAAAGGTTGTCTCTTCAGACAACCCTTTAGCGCTTATAAAATTTTATTCAATCACTAATTTTTTTGTGGTTTGTTTGTTTCCGTTTTTAATTTTCAATAAATACACTCCTTTCGCTGTATTTTCAAATGAAATACTTTCAGAAAATCTTGTAGCTACATTTGTAAATAACAATTTTCTCACCAATCTTCCTGTTATATCAAATAACTGAAGCTCAATACGATCTGATGATGTTGTGTCAAATTGCAAATTGAAATTACCGTTGGAAGGATTAGGATATAAATTAAAACCTTCAAAAGCGTCATCTTCTAATGAAGCGGTCTCATCTATTACCTCTATAGTGTAGTCCTCTACCTCGGCATCTTGACCGGTCATACAAGAAGTTGGATCTGAATTGTATTTAGTAGATACTCTCATCCTTGTTACCCCTAATAAAGCATCAGAAGGGATTGTCACAGATAAGGGACTTAATGTTGTTGCAATATCTGGTTGATTGTTTGCAGTTCCCAAGTCATATTCTTCATTCTCATCATCAAAATCACAATCTTGATTCCAATCAATCCAAACCAAAGTGTGAACAGTATAGTTACCATCTGTATTTACTTGAACAGTTAAATCATGAACCTCATCAGGTTTTACACTGGTACTAATATCTGTATAATCACTGTAAGCTCCTGGCTTATCTGAGGGATTATCAATAGTATTGAAAACAACTCTTGTTGTACTGGTAACATAAGCAGTATTTCCAGTAGATTCACAAACAGAACAATTTTGTGTAATAAAAGAGTTTACCGAAGAAAAGTTTCCATCGCCACAACTATTTTTAGCTTTCACTCTCCAATAATATGTAGTAGATTGATTTAAATTTACTCCAGTGTATGAATTTGTTGCACTATTTTCACTAGCTACAATTGAACTAAAGTCAGAATCTGTAGCAATTTCAATATCATAAGAACTTGCATTTGAAATTACATCCCATGAAAAGGTAGGAGATAAATCTACTCCACTAGCACTATCACTTGGAGATGCTAATGAAGGGATTTCAGTTAAATTTAAAAATACTGAGAAATTTGCATCAGCATTCTTAACAATAGTTCCTGATGTACCTATAATTTGAAAGTTGTAGGTTTCTACATCTAAAGAACCAATATTACTTAGAGTTAATGACACGTTTGATCCGTCTTGATTTGCGGTATTTGAACTGAAAGACGCATTTACACTAGTTGGCAGTCCACTAGTAGAGAAAATTGTAGTCCCTGTAAAACCAAGAAATGTATTGTAGACGAAATCATAAGTGACATTGTCAGGAGCGCATACATCAACAGAAGGTTCAGCTATTGAGATTGAAAATTCTGATTCTTGTAATGTTAAATTTGTTGAATTTACTGCGTAAAAAATATTATCATTCCCTTCTACCATAATCCTCAGTTCGTTAGAATCTCCATCAGCTGGAGGTACCGAGAAAGTATGACTCCCATCATTTGCTACATTACTTGCAGCTAAAAAAGGGAATGTTAATCCTCCATCAGTTGAAATATAAATATTAACTGTGGGAGTATTTACAGTACCTGCATCAGTTCCTGATACATCCCATGTTACCGTTTGGCTTTCACCTACATTCCATGTTTCATTTGTAGTTTGAGAAGTTACTGAAAAAGGTCCAGAACTTCCATCTACTGTTACGGTCATGAAATCAAAATCTGATTGTGGAAATTGCCCTGTGCCGTTAGCTTCGGATCTATCCCGAACAGTTAGAGCAAAATTTAAAGATCTCCCTACTGTTGACACCGTTTCCCATGAACTGTTATCAACTGTTTCTACAGGATTTGTTTCTGTTAATTGCCCAGACAAAACTCGAGACCTTATGGGCATATATCTTGTTGGATTTGTACTAGGTGGTCTTGATCTCCATACTGCACCTGATGTTTTTGTAGGTCCAAAAGAACTACTAGTAGTTGTTCCTGAATCTACTTGTTCCCAAGTATATGTTAAAACATCTCCTTCATCTGAATCGGTAGCTGAACCTACTAATTTAAAAGCAGTTCCTTGAGGAATAGTGTAATTATCTCCAGCATTAGCTAGTGGTGGATTGTTTGAAATAATTGTGGAAGTCCAACACGTTCTATTGTCTAAATTATTCAAAACTTGATTGATAGTTCCATAATGAAAATAGGGGTCACTATGGTCCTGAACATCATTTGAGCCAGTAATACCTGCATAACCCATAATAGTTGTTCCACTTCCTGGTTCATAATTCACGCCAGTACCTTCACTACTTTGAGAAAAAGTATGATTACCTCCCATTTGATGACCAATTTCATGTGGAACATAATCTATATCAAAAAAATCATCCATATTTGGACCACCATCATTATCTGTAAATGAGTGAGATGAAAACCCGCTTCCTTTTTGTCCGTCTACACATACGCATCCAATACAGCCAGCGTTTCCATTATTTCCACCATAATTAAATAAATGTCCAATATCATAATTTGATTCGCCAATTTCAGAGGTTAACGTTGACTGTAGTTGACTGTTATAACTCCCTGTATAAGGATCTGAAGACGCTGAGGGATAAATAATTTCTATTCCGGACACGAGTTGGAATGTAACAGCCATATCAACCTCAAAAACTTCATTTGATCTATTTAATGTAGATACTAAAGCCGCTAATGCATCTGCTTGAGCGTCTCCATTTGTATCATCTCCATCATCCCAAAAATTTGTATACTCACCTGTTGTTGAAATTGCTATTCTTAGTGTTCGTAAAATTTGATCGTTAGCGTCTCTCGAAGACGAGTTTATTTCCTTAATAGGAACAAGTTCATTCTCTGTTAAACATTCAAAATCTTTTTTTGTAGTTATTCTAACCCCCCTGTGATAAGTGATGTATTCTGTTGCATTTCCTTTTTCTGAGGGAACAGTAAAAAGTGTTGGTTTGTTTAAATAAGAGGTCATTGTTTTTACTCCCTGTGGAGTTACACTAAAACGAATTCTAGCTCCAGGATTGTCTAAACTAAAGCCTATATATGTTTTAATATTTGGATGTTTAACTGCTATAGCTGGAGCCAAGACTGAAGTTTCAAAAATATTAAAACGCTCCATATTTCCTTTTGCATCAGGAAAGTTAACTACTACTGAAAATTTTGAAGTAGGATCTGTTCTTAATGGAGCATCTACCAACTTAGATTTTAATGTATTGTAATCTAAAGAGAATATTTGATATTTATCTTTGTGTAAGTTTTTTACATAAGATTTAGCCTCAGAAGGATTTAATTTTATTTTTCTCCAAAGATTAGTTTGTGAATAGCACACAAAGCAAATCATGGATAAAAATAAAGTTAACGTTATTTTTTTCATATAATTAATATTTTAAAATCGAGAGAAGATCGTTTCAAAGATAATTAAATAATTATCTTTACAAGCAATGAAAATTAATAAAAAAATACTCTTAAAAGACCTTGGACTAAAGGATTACAAAGATATCTGGGAATATCAAACTTCCTTATTAAACCGTATCATCGATATTAAAAGACAAAACAGAAAAAACAGCACCAAAAATCCTACAAAAAATTATTTTCTTTTTGTTGAGCATCCTAATGTATATACTTTAGGTAAAAGTGGTAACCTTAGCAATCTATTGATTAACGAACAACAATTAAAAGAAAAAGAGGCCACCTACTACAAAATAAATCGAGGTGGAGATATTACCTATCATGGGCCTGGTCAGATCGTAGGATATCCAATCTTAGATCTTGAAAATTTTTTTACAGATATACATAAATACCTGAGGCTTCTTGAAGAAGTAATTATTAAAACGCTTGCCGAGTATGGAGTTAAAGGAGAGAGAAGTGATGGAGAAACTGGAGTTTGGATTGATACAGGAACGCCATTTGCAAGAAAAATTTGTGCTATGGGAATTAGAAGTAGTCGCTGGGTAACTATGCATGGCTTTGCCCTAAATGTTAATACTAATCTTGGATATTTTGACCACATTATACCCTGTGGCATTAGAGGAAAAGCAGTCACTTCTTTAGAAGTTGAGCTTGGAAGAAAAATTGAATTAAGTGAAGTAAAGGAAAAAATACTTATTCATTTTAAAGCACTCTTTGAAGTTGAAAAATTTGAGTTAAATCTCTAATTTTAATTGAGAGGGCAACAGTTTAAATGTTTTCCTGTGATACTTTGTAATTCCGTGTTCTTGTATTGCTTTTCTATGCTCCTTTGTCGGGTATCCCTTATTTTTTTTCCAATTGTAAACTGGAAATTCTTTATGAATTTTTTTCATAAAATCATCTCTATAAGTTTTTGCCAAAACTGAAGCAGCTGCTATACTCATATATTTAGCATCTCCTTTTACAATAGTTTGGTATGGAATGTTGCAATACTCTCTAAATTTATTTCCATCTACAATAATATATTCAGGAACAATTTTCATGTTGCGAATAGAACGGTGCATACCCGTAATTGATGCTTTTAGCACATTCAGTTGATCTACTTCATTGTGATGAACAAAAGAAACACCATACGATAAGGCTTCTTTTTCTATGATAGGACGAAGTATATTTCTTTTAGATTCTGATAATTGTTTAGAGTCGTTTAATAATTTATGCTTAAAATTAGTAGGTAAAATAACAGCTGCAGCTACCACTGGACCAGACAAACAACCCCTTCCAGCCTCATCTGTTCCAACCTCTAATTGAAACCCACTAAAATTATTTTTTAACATACTGCCAAATTAACATTTTTTCAAGATAATTATTTGAATTCTTTTCCATTTAAAAGTTTACTTTTGTTTTGCAGAAGATTTTTCAATGAAAAGAATAATTTACTTCCTTTTTCTAGCTAGCCTTTCAACTACGCATGCACTCGGTCAAAAATTAAAGTCTCTAGATAAGCAAAGGAGAACGAAGGATAAAAGTAATTTTATGCTTAATGATAGTATTTCTCAAGATAATAGTGGTACAAAAAAAATTAAATTAAGTGCTAAAACCTTCTACACTGATTATAAGATTTTTTCATACTTTAATGACACTACATATATAGACACAACTCTCAATATAAACAAACATTATAAATTTAATTTTTTAAGAAGAGACCATTTTGGTTTGTTACCTTTTCACAATATTGGTCAAACTTTTAATCGATTAACATATGATTTTGATAGAATAACCAATACACCAGATATAGGCTTTACTGCAAAACAGTTCTCTTATAAAGAAGTCGAGGATATAAATTACTTTGAAGTTCCTACTACCACATCAGAGATTATGTTTTTAACTACCCTAGAACAAGGTAGATTTTTAGATTCTTTTTTCACCTTAAATTTTTCGAGAAGATTAAATGTTTCAATTGCTTACACTGGATTACGCTCTCTGGGAAAATATAGAGCATCTCTGGTAAGCCAGGGTAATTTTAGAACTACTTTTCATTATGAAACTAAAAAAGGTGAGTACGCTATCAGAGGACATATTTCTACTCAGGATGTTTTAAATGAGGAAAGTGGAGGTTTAACAAACGAATCTTTGGTAGCTTTTCTTGAAAATGACCCTAATTTTTCAGATAGAGCCAGGCTAGATGTAAATTTAATTGACACGGAGAACCTCTTGGAAACCTCCAGACTTTATTTAGAACAAGACTACCAACTACTTGCTTCTAAAGACTCTGTAGATCAAAAAGATTTTACCAATCTAAAAGTAGGTCATGTTTTTGAAAGCAGTAAAAAAGGCTACGAATTCTTACAAAACTCACCTACAAATTTTTTAGGGAGTACTAATTTTTCAGGAAATATTAGAGATGTAGTTAAAAACTCTTTTCTAAAAAATCAATTTTTCTTAGAGTTTAATTCTAAATACATTTTAGGAACTTTTAGGGTAAAATCTAATATCATGAATTATTCCTACGGGTATGATAAAATTATCAATCAAACTAGCGGAATTACTAAACTAAAGCTAGAGGGTAGTGCTGCATCTTTTGGGGCAGACTGGAAAGCTAAAGTGAATAAATTTCAATTAGATGCTACTGGTGAAATCACTCCAGGATCAGCAAGACTTGCAGGAACCAATCTTCAAGGGAATTTATCCTACAAAAAAGACAGTTTATTCAGCATTAAAGCTAGTATTCTATTAAATTCTAAATCTCCAAATTATAATTTCTTACTTTATCAAAGCACCTATGACGAATATAATTGGGAAAATGATTTTGAAAACATAAGAACACAAGACCTAGGGTTTCAATTTGATTCTAAGTGGTTAAGTACTAACATCCATCTAACTAATATTGAAAACTATACATATTTTGGTGAAGACAACAAACCAAAACAATATGTAGACAATATTACGTATCTAAAAGTGAAAGTTAATAAGGAATTTGCTTACAAAAGATTTGCTTTAGATAACACCCTTATGTATCAAAATGTTAGTGGTGGATCTTCGGTTTTTAGAGTTCCAGAACTAGTTACTAGAAATACTTTATATTACAGAGATTATTGGTTTAAAGGAAAACCTATGCAGGTTCAAATTGGTGCTACCTTTAACTATTTTACATCCTACAAGGCAAATGCCTATAATCCATTATTAGCAGAATTTACACTTCAAAATTCTGAAGAAATTGGATTTCCTTCAGTAGATATCTTTTTTAATGCACAAATTAGAAGAACTCGAATTTTCTTTAGAGTAGACAATGCACTTTCTGACTTTGGAACTAGAAATTATTTCTCTGCTCCAAATTATCCTTACAGAGATTTCACCATAAGATTTGGACTGGTGTGGAATTGGTTTATTTAACTATTATTTAGCTGCTAACTGTCTAATTTTAATTCTGAATGCAGCAAACAATAACGTTGTAAATGGTGATAACCAATTAAAAATTGCATAGATAAAATACTCTCCAACACTTACTCCTAATACACCAGAATGATAAGCCCCGCAGGTATTCCAGGGTATTAATACTGAAGTAACTGTTCCAGAATCTTCTAGGGTTCTACTTAAGTTTTCAGGAGCCAAGCATTTTTCTTTAAAAGCTTTAGAATACATTTTACCTGGCACTACTATCGCCAAATATTGATCTGAAGCGGTAAAATTTAATCCAATACATGTACATACTGTGCTGGCAAATAACCCAAAAACAGAATCAAAAAGTTGTAACATAAAGCTACTAATCTTTGCCAAAGCTCCAATAGCATCCATAATTCCTCCAAAAATCATAGCACATAAAATAAGCCAGATCGTTCCCATCATTTTTGCCATACCTCCAGCTGTAAACAACTTTGCTAAAATTTCATTGTCTGTTGCTATAGCCGTATCTACAGTTATTGCAGTCATCAATCCTTTGTAGGCTGAGTTAAATGTTAATTCAGTTGCACCTGCAATATTCATAATAATTTGTGGCTGAAAAAATAAGGCAAAAATTGCTGCTAAAAGAGTTCCTGCTAGCAAAGCTATTAAGGGAGGTGTTTTTTTTATGATAAGACCAATTACCATAACTGGCACTAAAAATAACCAAGGACTAATATTAAAAGCCTTGTCTATATCTGCCAGCATCGCTAAAGTATCTGCATCACCATTAACAGTAAGTGTAAGTCCTATGATTATAAAAATAATTAGGGTTACTATAAATGTAGGAACTGTAGTGTAAGACATATACTTTATATGTGTGAATAAATCTGTTCCTGCCATTGCTGGAGCTAAGTTCGTTGTATCTGACATTGGTGACATTTTATCTCCAAAATAAGCACCAGATAAAACAGCTCCTGCTGTCATTCCTAGAGAAATATCTAAAGCACCCGCAATTCCAATTAACGCAATACCTACTGTTGCTGAAGTAGTCCAAGAACTTCCGGTTGCTACAGAAATAACCGCACAAATAATTAAACATGCTGGTAAGAAAATTGTGGGGTTTAAAATCTGTAATCCATAATAGATCATTGTAGGTATAATTCCACTGACCAGCCAGGTACCTGCTAATGCCCCTACCATTAATAGAATAAATATAGCACTAGAGGTAGACTTAACATTCTCTGCAACCTCATCCATCATTCTAGAAAAAGAAACCCTATTTCTAAAACCTACTATTGCTGCTACGGCTCCTCCTATTAATAATATAAACTGATTTGAACCACTTAATGAATCATCTCCAAAAATAAAAACATTATAGGCCAACAGCCCTACTAAAATGATGATAGGAATCACAGCCTCAAAAATTGAAAGCTCACTATTCTCCATAATTTTTTGGTCTTGTATTTTTATCTCTGAAAGATTTTCTTGGTCTTGCATATTTTCAGTTTTTGTTTTGTAATGTTACGATTTTAGAAGAAGCTATGCAAGTGAAATGAGTTGGTTACATTTGCATCCATGGATTCAATTACTCAGATTGTTTTAGGAGCTGCTTGTGGCGAAATAGCTTTAGGAAAGAAAATAGGAAATAAAGCCATTCTCTTTGGTGCTATTGGTGGTACAATTCCAGACTTAGATGTACTTATTGGGAGTCTTTATTATTCTAATGAAATAGACAGCCTAGCTTTTCATAGAGGATTTATGCATTCTATTATTTTTGCAATTTTAGGAGCCTTTATCTTTGGCTTCATAAGTTCAAAAGCCTACGATTATGGGCCTAAAAGAAAAGGGACTACGAATTTAAAAGATTGGATCTGGTTGTTCTTTTTATCTATTTTTACCCACCCAATTCTCGATAGTTTCACTCCTTATGGAACACAATTATTTTTACCCTTCTCGGATTACAGAGTTGCTTTTAACAACATCGCTGTAGCAGATCTACTATACACCCTTCCCTTTCTACTTTGTATAAGTATTGCCATGTTTTTTAATCGGAAAAACCCTATACGAAGAAGATGGACAAAAGCTGGCCTTTATCTTAGCTCTGCATATATGATCTTTACCATTGGTAATAAAATTTATGTAGATCAAACTTTTAAAAAGTCTTTTCAGAAAGCTAATATTAACTATTCAAAATTTAGCGCACAACCCACAATTTTAAACAATGTTTTATGGTACGCAGTTGCAGAAACTGATAAAAACTATAGAGTAGCTTTTTATTCAATTTTTGATAACAATACTTCACCTATTAACTTTATAAATATTCCTAAGAACCATACTCTTGTGGATGTTAATCATCCAGACATAAGAACATTACGTTGGTTTAGTAATGAATTTTACACATTAAGTATTCTAGACAATAAAATTATTTATAAAGATTTACGCTATCCATTACTAGATCTAAGAGATTCAACTTCTTCTTTATTTAGTTTTGAATTAATCCAGGAAGGAAAAAGATGGAATACCAAAAGCCTTTCAGAGGAAAGATTTAAAGATAGCAACATGAAAGAATTATCAAAAGATTTATTCTACAGAGCTTTTAGAGATTTTTAATTTGAAACGAAAGATTCACTCGTTAATACGCCCACTTCTTTCATGCACGTTTTTATGGTCTGATACGTTCTTTCAATATTATTATCTAACCCAATAGAAAAACGAATTAAGCCATCAGATAAACCCATTTCTACTTGTTCTTCTTCAGGAATTTCTGAAGAAGTTGACGTTCCTGGAGCAGAAAATAATGTTTTATAAAAACCTAAACTTACTGCTAAATAACCAACATTATTTTGTTGCATAGCTTCCATGAGTGCATTGGCTTTTTCTAGAGAACCTGCATCTATTGTTAACATGCCTCCATATCCATACTCAGTATTCATCATAGAAGTAAATAATTGATGCGATGGATGCGATTCTAGACCAGGATATACTGTTTTTATACCATCAGCTTCAAACTTATTGGCTAAATAAGAAGCATTATAACTATGCTGCTTCATACGAATATGAAGCGTTCTTAAATTCTTTAAAATTGAAGAAGCACGAAGGCTGTCCATGGTAGATCCAAGAAGCATACAAGCACCATCTATAACACTTCTTAATTGATCTATAAATTCTTGACTTCCACAAACAACACCCCCTACTGCATCTGATGAACCATTAATAAATTTAGTTAGACTATGCACCACAACATCTGCTCCCAATTGAATTGGAGAAATGGATAATGGTGAAAATGTATTGTCTACTACTAAGGTTAACTTATGCTTTTTTGCTAAAACTGCTAATCCTTTAATATCTGCAACCTCTAACAAAGGATTACTCACAGATTCACAATATAAAACCTTGGTATTCTCAGTGATTGCTGCCTCCACGATTTCTAAATTTGTGATATCAACAAAAGAAGTTTGAATGGCTAACCTAGGTGTAAAGTTCTTTAAAAATGCATAGGTACCTCCGTAAATTGTTCTACTAGATACAATATGATCACCTGCGCCACATAATTGTAATAATACGGGGGTAATAGCTCCCATTCCTGATGCAGACACATTGGCTGTTTCTGTTCCTTCCATAGCAGCTAGTGCATCCCCTAAACATAAATTACTTGGTGTGGTGTGACGAGAATATAAATGACAACCATCTGTATTTCCCTCAAAAGTATCAGCCATGGTTTTGGCTGCCATAAAAGTATAGGTTGATGAATCTGATATTGAAGGGTTTACACCTCCAAATTCTCCAAAATTTTGAAGATCTTGAATATTGTCTGCTGGATTGAAACTCATATCTGAAGTATTTTTATCAAATTTAATTATAAATAGATAATTTATCAACTATCACACACAATAACAGTTTATTTTTAATTTAAATACATAAATTATAAACTATAAATCTTTATTTTTACATTTTAATTAAAAATTTTAGAAAATTTTTCGCTTTATAATTTTTAAAATAAAATCTAATAAAAAGACATACAAATGAAATTAGATCATATCGATAAAAAATTAATTAGTCTACTTCAAAATGACAGTAAACAAACTAGTAAACAGCTTTCTTTACAATTAAATTTATCGGTAACAGCTGTATATGAAAGAATAAAAAAATTAGAAAAAGAAGGTGTCATAAAAAAATATGTGGCTATAATAGATAAGGAAAAAATTAACAAATCATTTCTTATTTTTTGCCATATAAAACTATTGCAGCATTCTAAAGAGTTCTTGTCTAATTTTGAGAAAGAAATTTTAAAACTAGATGAAGTTTCTGAATGTTTTCACGTAAGTGGTGATTATGATTATATCATAAAAATTCATGTGTCTGATATGAAAGCCTATAGAGAGTTTATGGTTACTAAACTAACTACTATTAAACACATTGGAAGTACGCATAGTACTTTTAGTATAGCACAAGTTAAGAATACTACAGAAATTCAATTATAAAAAGAAAGCTCAAAACATTGTTTTGAGCTTTTTTTCTTACTTATTTGAATGTGATCCGTCACAAAATCCTTGTGAATCTGATGTGTTTCCACATCCACATTTTGGTCTCTCAATTTTAAGATTTTTCATACTATATAAATTTAAATGGTTATTTTGAAATTACTACAAAAGACATCTCTACGAGATCGTCAATAAACTTGTCCTTCAACCCTTCTATCCATCTTTTAGAACCGTACTTTACATTAAAATCTGCACGGTCTATATTGAATAATTCACTTTTAAAGGTTGTTATGCCATCTGTTGTTGATACAGTGGCAGGTATTGTGATACTTTTTGTTACATCTTTGATAGTTAAGTTTCCTGTAACTGCCGTGTTACCTTCAACATCTAGCACCGATGTTATTACAAATTTAGAAGTTGGATACATTTCAACATCAAAAAAATCTGCTGCTTTTAAATGTTTTTCAATTTTTCCTGCACCATCACTTCCCTCCATGTCAAGGTTTTTTATGGTGCTCATGTCTATTACAAATTCACCTTCTTTTAAAACACCATTTTCAACAATCATACCTCCACTCGAAAAAGAAACTATTCCATCATGAGAACCCGTTGGTTTTGTTCCTTTCCATGTCATTACAGAAGTAGTTAAATCTACATTATTTACCATAATAGTTTCTTCAACCTTAACTTCTTCCTTAACAACAATTTTTTCTTTCTTTTCTCCTTTACAAGAAAAAAGTAAAGCAAGAGCAATAATCGATAATGATAGTATTTTTTTCATTAGTATATTAAATTAATTTGTTTTCAACAAAAATATACTAATATAGTTTCCATGGAAACTAAAAAAATGTTAAAATTTATTTTTTGTATCTAAAGTAATTGTTACTGGGCCATCATTATGAATCTCTAAAGACATATGAGCGCCAAACTCTCCTGTTTGAACTTTTTTACTCAGTTTAGATTCTAAAGTAGAGATAAACTTTTGATACAAAGGAAAAGCTAGAGTTGGCTTAGCTGATTTTATATAACTGGGTCTATTCCCTTTTTTAGTAGATGCATGCAGTGTAAATTGACTAACCACAATTACATCTCCATTTACTTTGAGTAGGGAATCATTCATGACCCCATTTTGATCATCAAAAATTCTAAGATTAATTATTTTATTTGAAAGCCAATCAATATCAACTTGTGTATCCTGGGCTTCAATACCAAGTAGAATTAAAACCCCTTGCTGAATAGAAGCTATAATTTTATTATCTACAGATACACTGGCTTTAGATACTCGCTGAATTACGACTTTCATTAAATTTTTATTTTTAAAGGTATATAAACAGCTATTCCCAGATATCAGTTCTATAATTTTCCTCCTCACCTTCTAAGATTTGAAGATAACTTTTATATCGAGACCAAGATATTTTTTCATCTTCTAAAGCATCCTTTACGGCACATTGGGGTTCGTTTACGTGAATACAATTATGAAACTTACAACCACTCTTCAAAGCAAAAAACTCAGTGAAATAATCTCCTAGCTCCTCCTTTTCTATGGCTACAACACCAAATCCTTTAATTCCTGGTGTATCAATAATTTTTGCATCAAAACTTAAATCAAACATTTCCGCAAAAGTAGTGGTATGCTGCCCTTGCTGATGTTGATCTGATATTTGTTTTGTTTTTAAATTTAAACCTGGCTCAATAGCATTTAATAAAGTTGTCTTTCCAACACCAGAATGACCAGAAAACATACTTGTCTTTTGTTTCATCAAACTTTTAATGACTTCAATATTGGTGTTTTCTTTTGCTGAAACCTCCACACAAGTATAGCCAATGGGCTCGTAAATATCTTTTAAATATGATATCTCTGATTGCTGTTCTAATTGATAGGTGTCAATTTTATTAAACACTAAAATTACTTCAATAGAATACGCTTGTGCAGTAACAAGAAAACGGTCTATAAATGTGGATAGCGTTGGTGGGTTATTTATGGTAATCAATAAAAATGCTAAATCTATATTTGAAGCAATTATTTGTGTTTGTTTAGATAAATTTACTGATTTACGAACTATGTAGTTTTTTCTTTCATGAATTAATTTAATAACCCCTACTTCTTCATCACCTTTAGTTTCAATATCAAATTCCACTTCATCACCTACGGCTATAGGGTTAGTACTTTTAATACCCTTTAACCTAAACTTTCCTTTTATTCTACAGCGATAAAACAAGCCACTTTCAGACTTAACAAAATACCAACTTCCAGTAGATTTATAAACAGTTCCTGTCATTTAGCAAAGTAAATCAATTCTTATTTAAAATTTTGTAGATTCAAAGTCAATTTTAAAACAAATTTAATTATGAAAAAAATTTATTTATTTATTGCGATGTTAAGCTTTGTGTTTGTTAGTGAAGCTCAATCTTATGAATACCAAGTTATTACCAGTGTAGAATCTATTATTCCTAGTGGTACAGGTAGGTCTAGATTGATTAGCACCAATGAAGCACGTAACTACCAAGACTTTACCTCTCAGAGAACAGATGGAAAAAATGTAAAAGATAAAAGAAATAAATCTGATCGCTCAGATATTAGAATTAAGAATTTTGAAGAAACGAAATTGCTAAATTTCTTCAATATAGCTGGAATTCGTTTTCAAAATATTGCAGCAAATGATGCAGTAATAACCTCAAAAATTAATACCATGTCTTCAAGCGGGTGGGAATTGGCTTTTGTTTCTAGTGCAGTTGAAAGTGATGCAGGAAAAAATGACGGTAAAGGAATCTTTATTACACGATATATCTTTAAAAAGTTGAAAGAATAATAAAAATAAAAAAGCGGCTAATAGCCGCTTTTTTATTATCCATTCATTATTTTTTCTTGATGATTAATCGATTCTTGGTGAATGGCTTTAAACACTCTTAGAATAAATTCCTCGCTTAGCTTGTTCTGCTCTCCTTCAAGAATCATTTTCCCTAAAATCTCATTCCATCTCTTAGATTGAAGTACCGCAACATTCTTATCTTTTTTAAGCGCTCCAATGGTGTCAGCTATTTTCATACGTTTCCCTAAAATATCTATCAATTGATGATCAATCACATCAATCTGAGTTCTTAGTGTATTTAATGAATTTCTATATTCAGCCTCTGTATCGGTTTCTTTTCTAATTTTTAAATCTTCCATCATTTGAATAAGAGTATCTGGCGTTACTTGCTGGGCTGCATCACTCCACGCATTATCTGGATCTACATGGGTTTCAATCATTAAACCATTAAAGTTTAAATCTAAAGCTGTTTGTGACACTTCAAAAATCATATCTCTTTTTCCTGTAATATGAGATGGATCACATATTAGTGGTAAATCTGGAAAACGATTTTGTAATTCAATGGCAATTTGCCATTCTGGATTGTTACGGTATCTTGTTTTCTCGTAGGTAGAAAAACCTCTGTGGATTACTCCTAAATTTTTAATATCAGCGGAATATAATCTTTCTATTCCTCCAAGCCAAAGAGCTAAATCTGGATTTACTGGATTCTTTACTAATACTATCTTATCTGTACCTTTTAAAGCATCTGCAATTTCTTGAACAATAAAAGGACTTACTGTAGATCTTGCACCAATCCATAATAAATCTATATCATGTTCCAAAGCTAACTTCACATGAGCAGCGTTAGCTACCTCTGTTGCAGTCTTCATTCCTGTTTCTGCTTTTACTTTTTGAAGCCACTTTAAACCTAAAGCTCCTACGCCTTCAAAATTCCCTGGACGTGTTCTTGGCTTCCAAATTCCAGCCCTAAAATAGTTTACATCAGAATCTTTTAGTTCGTGCGCGATCTTCAATACTTGATCTTCTGTTTCTGCACTACAAGGCCCTGCTACTACGAGTGGGTGATCTAAACTTAAATCATCCAACCATGTTCTTAATTCTTTTGTATTCTTCATCTTTACTTATTAAATTTTGCTTTTTGTTTTTAATATTTAGTATCCCTAAATTCATAGGTGTTATTTAATTCCCTTAAGTATTGTTGCAATATGATTTGTTTTTTGCATCTCATCAAAAACTTGATCAAATTTATGCTCTTCCATCAATTTTTTAAATTGTTTTAAATTTCCAATATATTCCTCCAGAGTCTCAACTATATTGTCTTTATTTTGTTCGAAAATAGGGGTCCACATTGCGGGAGAACTCTTGGCCAATCTTACCGTAGATTCAAATCCACTTCCTGCCATATCAAAAATATCACGTTCATTTTTTTCTTTATCTATCACTGTTTTACCCAACATAAAAGAACTAATGTGAGATAAGTGAGATACATATGCAATATGTTTGTCATGGGAAACAGCATCCATATATCGAATTCTCATCCCTATTTTAGAGAAAATCTCTAAAGCCTTTTCTTGTAATTTAAAAGCCGTCTTCTCTACCTCACAAATGATATTTGTTTTTTCTTTAAATAATCCTTTCAAAGCTGATTTTGGCCCTGAAAATTCTGTCCCAGCAATTGGGTGAGCTGCTAAAAAGTTTCTTCTTTTCGGATGGTTTTTAACAACCTCACAAATACGTTTTTTAGTAGAACCAACATCTATAACCAATGAATTATCGTGAATAATATCTAATACTTTAGGTAATACCTTTAAGGTAACATCAACAGGAATAGTTACAAATACTAGATCTGCGCTGTGTAAATCTTCAAAACTAGCTTCTTCATGTATAACACCATATTCAAGAGCTTCAGTGATATGATTTTTATTAGTATCTATTCCATAGATAACAGCCTCTGAATATTCTTGCTGAATATCTAATGCAAAACTTCCCCCAATTAACCCTGTTCCTATGATAAAAACCTTCATGTTATAATCTTTCTAATGCTTCCTTAATTTTTTCTTCTGACACACATAATGAAAATCGGATATATCCTTCTCCACTACTCCCAAAAATAGAG
>Ga0206127_1001926_pt1 | contig 21569 bp, 16 predicted proteins | sample Helgoland_Spring_6_FD_148646 | JGI IMG/M metagenome (GOLD analysis project Ga0206127, IMG submission 148646) | Pelagic subsurface seawater microbial communities from Kabeltonne, Helgoland, North Sea - Helgoland_Spring_Bloom_20160419_1 | ecosystem: Environmental > Aquatic > Marine > Epipelagic ...
ACTGTTCTAGTCAAGTGGCTCCTGACAGAAAATATTGATGGTTTAAACCGCGGGGCCGTTATTTAACGACATTTTTTTGACGGCCAAATCGAAGAGTCTCAATTCTGTTGAGTGAGGTTTCCCCCAAAGAAACCAAAGTACCGCTATGAGAGTGGTATAAATTGTCGCGCCGATCAGCACTGATATCAGCAGTGCTAATTCTTTCGAGAGAATAGCGCCGACAAAGTAAGGTAATGCATAATATTTCACTGTGATAAACATCGTAATAGAGGCAAAGATTGGCCTGTACAAGATCGCTGCAATACACTGCAATTTAAGTAACAAAACGCGCCCCATAATAAAAAAACTGATGAGGGTCATCGTGATGGAGACAACAATGCTAGCATAGGCTGCACCAATCAAGCCTAATTGATCAACGCCAAAAAAGAGTAACGGAAGAAAAATAATTAAACCGGTTAGCGAAATAAAAAAAGACAACTTCGGCTTTCCTAAAGACATATAGACATATCCAGTGCAGGCAGACATAGAGCCGATACAAGAGCTTATGGCCAAAATTTCGATCAGAGCGACGCTGGGCTGCCATTTTTCACCGAGCAACAGTGGGATAAGTACGGTTGCTACAGCTGACACACCGAAGCCCATTGGCAGGATAAATAATGCTTGCACCCCTATGAGATCTAAAACGTTTTTGCGCAGTTCTTCAAGATGATTTGATAGTTTGGCGAAGCCTGAGTACGCAGGCCTATTCATAGCACCTACAATCTCTGAAGTTACACTCATGGAAATCTCGCGACCCATTGAATAGAGGCCTACTGACTCAGTCGAAATGGTTTTTCCTAAAAATATATTGGGTAATTGGTTACGAAAATATGTAATAAAATTCGACAGTAGAAGCCATCGTGAGAAATTCATGATTTCCTTGGCTCTAGTGAAACAGATCTTTGGTCGATAAGGCCGAAAATAGTAACTCAGAATAACCGTCGTAAATCGTAAGGACAAACTGCCGATAATCAGAGCCCAATAACTTCGGAGAAAATAGGCCAACGAAATTGTGGTAACGAAGCCGATGATTTTGGCATATGTGCCCATTTTAAATTCTTTATCAAATTGGAAGTTCCGCTGGAAATCTACAACGGCGATATTTTCCAAACCGCTCAAAAACATCATAATAGAGAGGGTATAAGTAATCATAACTAAACGAGGGTCGTCAAAAAATAGAGCGACAGCTTGTGCGGAGGCAGAAAACGCCAAGGCTAAAATAGAGTAACATATAAGGCGGATCGTAAACGCGCTATTGTAATCATCGGCGTCTAACGAGTCTTTTCCTACTAGGGCAAAATTAAAGCCAAAAGCGGAAAATAACACCAAGAATGCGTAGGCAGACATTGCTATAGCTGTCAATCCGTAATCTTCAGGGCTAAGCCAGCGTGCAAGAATAACAGTGCTTACCATGCCCATGCCACGTAAGAAAAATTTCTGCAGTAAGACCCAAAGCGTACCAGTCGCGACTTTTTGATTAATAGAGGAAGAATTGTTCAAAATTTTCTCGGGTAATTATTGCGACCCTATGAAATGTATAGGGTTGCTGCGGAGGACTTCACTGAATCGCCTAAACTCCAGCTGAATTAATATATCATAATAAGGTCTGGCATTGTGTCCTCTGAATCAAAGGGGAGTACCCGATGGAGGCTAAAGTATCTATAATTTATAAAAAGCGACAAGAGGTTACCCTTAAGGAATGTTCTTAACAATTGACGGCCCTAGTATCTTAGTTAACCAAACGGGCAAGTGCTTCCAGATTTTGATCGCTATATCATATTTAGGGTTATTGGTTGTAATAGCCGGCAGAGCTGAATCGCCGGGCAACCAATAATTCCAAAATAGTTGCTGTGGCTTCGCTCCCCACTGTTTTTTAAATTTGAAAGTCCCTGTATCTATACTCGATCTCCCAAAATCGAAAAACGCCATTTTTTGATCAATACAATGAGACAAGACGTGCCAATACAAAAACATATTGGCATTGAGCTTGTTTGCGCTTCGCAGTGTTGAGGCCCAGGGGATTTCGACACTGTCTTTATAGCTGATCAGAAATCCGACAGAAATAGCCGATCCTACGTGATCATATGCAACAATTAAGTCGGCTTTTGTTGCGTTTCCCGACCCGTTGGACTTAGTATTTAATGTGTCCAGTAGTGCCAAAAAAAATTGTTTACTGTAGACTGGCGTGCCCAGATCACGCATATTTTTCGCAAATACATGGTAAAAGTCATTTAATAATTCTTGTTTCCCAATTCGGATTTCCAGTTGATGACGTTTAGCTTTTTTAACTTGTGCCCGAACTTTACTGCCAATTTTTTGCCACAGTGCTTGTTGCGAATCGGGTAGGTCTAATATCATTGCTGCCTTGTCGATTCTGACAGGGTAGTTGTCTCGTGAGTGGGTTTCACGTAATTCGATATGCTCAATACCTAGCTCGTTGGCTTTGATGATGAGGGCCTGGATAAGCTGCTCTTCAATGTCGGCATGGTCTGCAATGGGTCCACCGTAATTAAAGTAAGGCATAGAAATAATAAAATTACCGAAAATATGGCTGGTCAATTGCACCGACGGCAGAATACCGACAACCATGCCCTGATTATTGACGGCTAATAAATAATGCGGCGTCTGTTGGAATGATTGCTGAATAATGGTTTTGAATTCGTAACGGTGATAAACGGAGCAGCGCGGATGATTGCAGACATACTCATTCCACAGTTGCCTCCATTGTTCATCGTCAGGGCCGTTAGTTAGTTGTATTATTCGGCAGCTTCGTAACGACCGATTTTTTGGAGTCGGATTATTAAAATGACTGGGAAATTTTTCGGTCTTTTTGGCAGCATTTTCGTTTTTTTTAGGTTTATCGGGCGTTTCCTTTAATGCTTGTAATCGCTTAATCTGTGTACTGACCTGCTGCATTTCAGCGATCAGTTCGGTGCAGTCCTGTTGTTTTTTTTTTGCGACACCGATCAGTCCCGAGATTCGTCCCTTTTGATCCTGTAGTTGAGCGAGTTGTGCATCATTATGCGTTATTTTTGTTTGATTCAAGCTGGTGCCCTATAAAAATTTGAGTAAGGTGTCGGCAATCCGCTGGGCGGCTAGTCCGTCACCATAGGGGTTATGAGCCTCAGACATTGTGGCATAAATTGTTTCGTTATTGAGTATGTCCAATGTGTTGTCGAATATTTTTTTAGTGTTGGTGCCAACTAATCGGACAGTTCCAGCACGGACGGCCTCGGGCCGTTCAGTCACATCTCGGGTTACTAATACAGGTTTGCCCAATGAGGGCGCTTCTTCTTGTATGCCGCCAGAGTCGGTGATGACAAGATCGCATTGATCTAATAGCCAGACGAACGGTAGGTATTCTTGTGGTGCAATCAAGTGAATATTTGCAACACCACTTAAGAGTGCCTTTACCGGTTTTTGAACATTTGGATTGAGATGTACTGGATAAATCAGCAGCCATTCTGGGTGGAGTATTGCAATTTGCTTTAATGCTAGGCAAAAATCTTCAAAACCTTTGCCAAAATTTTCTCGGCGATGGCCCGTTATCAGAATAAATCGAGACGACCTCTCCAGGACAGCTTCAGTGATAGCGGTAGGCAGAGCCGGCTGCCACTGGGTAGGCTCATAATCAGGTAAGCGTGTCCTTACGTCAAGCAGGGCATCAATGACAGTATTGCCTGTCACGATGATGTGATCAGGGTTAACGTTTTCCCGCAATAGATTTATTTTGGCTGCTTCCGTTGGTGCAAAGTGAAAGTGCGCCAGTCGACCCACCAGGCTGCGATTGGCTTCTTCTGGAAATGGGGCCAGCAGATTGCCAGTTCGCAGCCCTGCCTCGATATGACCAAAAGGAATTCGGAGGTAAAATGCTGCTAAACTGGCGACAAGACAGGTGGTGGTATCGCCATGCACCAATACAAAGTCGGGCTTACATTGTTGATAAACTTCTCTGAGCCCCAACAATACCCGGGAGGTGATATCAAACAAATCTTGATTGGACTGCATGATATCTAGGTCAAAGTCTGGCTTGATATTGAACAAAGCCAGTACTTGATCGAGCATTTGACGATGCTGGGCAGTGACTGCGACTAGGCTTTCTATGCCTGGTGTTTTTTGAAGGCAGTTCACGACCGGTGCCATCTTTATGGCTTCAGGTCGGGTTCCGAAAACGGATAGAATTCGTTTAGGCATGATAGATAATCTCGGCGGTTTTATTTAATAATACCGCGGGTATCGATGACAACTTTGTCAGATAGCTGAGCTGCTGTCATGACTTTGAAGGGTTTATGATCAACCAGCAGCAGTATGATGTCTGCTTTGCTAACGGCTTGCTCGAGTGATACAAGTTCAAATTCGGAGTGCGATTGAAGGTTAGGCTCACAGATAATAACTTCTGCGATATTCTGTTCAATTAATCGTCGTACAATATCTAATGCGGGTGATTCCCGGCAATCATCTACGTCTGCTTTGAAGGCGAGCCCCAAGCAGGCAATGGTTGGGTTTTTGAATCTCTGAGCTTTTTCCTGAACTTTGCCAAGTACCCAGTTAGGCTTTGCATCATTCACTTCTCGAGCGGTCTTGATAAGACGCGCAGATTCCCCAGCTCGAGCGATAATAAACCAGGGGTCGACGGCGATACAATGGCCGCCAACACCTGGACCTGGTTGCAGAATATTAACTCGAGGGTGGCGATTTGCCAGTGATATTAGTTCCCATGTGTCGATTTTTTCCTTCTCGCAAATCATTGATAGTTCATTGGCGAAAGCGATATTGACATCTCGAAAAGCATTTTCTGTGAGTTTCGATAATTCTGCTGTTCTAGCGCTGGTCCCCAGTACTTCGCCGCTGACAAAAGCTTGATAAAACTCCACGGCAACTTCGGTCGATTTTGCATTGATACCACCGACAATACGATCATTTTGTACAAGTTCGATCAATATCCTACCGGGTAATACGCGTTCGGGACAATGTGCTACGTAGATGTCATCATGAGTATTGTGGCCAGCTTCTGCTAATAACTCAGCCACACGATCGGTTGTGCCGACTGGGCTCGTCGATTCCAGAATCACTAGGTTTCCAGGTCGAATAAGCGGCGCGATCATTTTCGTCGCGGTTTCTACATAGCTAAGATCGGGTTGGTGATCGTCTTTAAAAGGGGTCGGCACTGCGATAATAAATATATCGGCTGCGACGGGTTCAAGGCTCGCCTTGAGTTGACCACTGTTGACGGCCGATTTAACTAAAATATCCAAATCGGGTTCAACAATATGTATTTTGCCTTGGTTTATGGTATCAACAACTGACGGTGATACATCGACGCCAGTTACTTGATAGCCTTTTGTGCCTAAGAATGATGCAGTGGGAAGGCCGATATAGCCTAATCCAATGACGCATACAGAGTTAAATTTACGTTGCAGGATCGTCAAAATAGTCCTCTGGGGCCTCGATGATTTACAGACCAAGTTTAGTCCATGCTTGTGAAGAGCAAAACTTTTAAACACGATAAAAAGTGAGATGCTGTTTTTATTTTAAGTATAGACTATCAAAGGCCAGATCTCTAAATGTGTTTTTAAGTACTTGAAACTGCATGCTATTAGTGGCTTTTTGATATTCAGGAATTTTAAAACTGTCTAGCAGGCCAGATAGTCCGAAATTGAAGAGGATCTACCACGTAGTTTCTGAGGCTAATACAAGCGATGCAGATCCTATATTTTTTGGAGAATGTCAAAGCCTGAAACATCTTTTTTTGCCAACGGCAAGCCTATTAATTATCGAAGCTACCAAATGATCACCTCTATGATTATCGGCATACCCTTTGCCAACTAATGCAGCAGGTGTTCGTTTATTCGCGTTCGTAGTCATTAGCTACATATCTCTTGCTTCTTTTAAATGCGATGCTATCTCCGCATTACCGGGTGCTAGGTTAGACGCGATTTCGAGAATTTCTTTCGCTTTATCATGTTTGCCGGCTTTGAGCAGTACCCAGCCGTAGGTATCGGCTATTTCTGCGATTTTTGGCGCGATGGCATAGGCCCGGCTGGAGTGTTGCTCCGCGGCCAAAAAATTATCAGTCTGTAAGTAGGCCCATGCTAGATTATTTAATAAAGCAGGTGATGGTAGCCTGCCCTGCAGTTTAATGGCTCTATTAATGTCCATAATGGCGGCGGGATAATTCTGATTGCCAATAGCCACTGCACTCTTAGCTGTTAGTATTTCGATAGTATTTGGAAAACGTTCCTCCCATTCAACTAAAAATGCCGTTGAGTCCGCAGATTTTTTTTGCCCGATAAGATTACTATAAATACGGCGGGCTAAGTTGTTCGAGGGTTGGAGTTTCCATAATGCTTGGTAATGGTTTAGCGCGATACTCTGTTCACCCTGCGCAGTAGCAATCTTACCGCTCAGGAGCATAGCCAAGTTACCATGATTCTCCGATAAGCCCGAGGTAAGCTCCGTGGCTTTTTGAAAATTTTGTGCCGCAACTTCGATTTCGACGAGTAGCGTCTTTAGGCTAGTGTCATCGGGTTTTGTCTGTAAACCTTTGCTAGCAACCTGGCGCGCACGAGTCAGTCTGCCATTCTGGAACGCATGCTGAGCTTCTGCCCCTGCGAGTTTGACTTGCAGTTGCTGCATGCCGCTGTCTTCAGAGAATTGTTGTTGTGCTTCGGTTAGAATTTCATTGGCACTATCAAAAAGGGCATTACGCGCGTAATACTCTATGAGTACCGAGTAAGGTGCGATATGGGCTGACGTTTTTGCCATGGCTAATATCTCGTCAATAGCCTGCTGTTTTTTGTCTTCAAGTTCGAGACTTGAGAATAGCCCTTTGTAGCCTATTGCTAACGTCGGTAACGCCTTGATTACATGACGATAGTGCTCAGTAGCGGCCAGATATTGTGCGGTCTTTATATAAAGAGCCCCGAGGCTTGCCATGGCTTCTGAGTTTTCTGGTTCAATCTTCAGTGCCCTTTTTAGAGACGCGATTGCCGCCAGGCTATTGCCAGAGAAATCTTGGTAAGACCCTATGAGGATTTGGCTGCTAGCATTGTCGGGATGCTCTTCGGAAAGGCTGGCAACAAATTTATCGGCATTATCTCGTTGATCAAGACTTAAATATTGTCGAATTAACGCCTTTTGAGTGAGGGGGTCTTCGGGTGAGACTTGATAGGCTGTTTGCAGTTGTTGCAAGGCAAGTTGAATTTCGCCATTGAAATTGTAGGTTTTTGCCAATATTAGCCGAATACGACTCAATTTTGGGTCTATTGACAGCGCTTTATGTAGTGCTTGCTGCCCTTTTTCGGACTGGTTTGCTGACAGCGCAGCAAGGCCATAAATTCCGAGCAATTGCGCGTTAGAGATATCGTCAATTTGATCTTCAAGCAAATTTAACACACGTTCTGGATCATTAAGTTGCAGGCTTGTCATGGCAAAAGCTAAGGTCGCATTTTCTGGAGCCGTTTCTGCGTCTAAAGTATCAGCGAAATAGTTATTAGCCGCTTCGAATTCGCCCCGGTTATATTTGATTATTCCGAGTATTTGCCTAGCTGGTTGGTAGTTAGGCGCGGCTAACAGAATTTCTTCCAGTAAGGTTTCTGCTGCGTCAATTTGCTCCGTACTCAAATAGCCTAATGCGTCCTCAAATTTACTATTGAGCGCTATTTGGCCTGGTAGGGCGTCGTTTACAATGCGTGTATAAACCATTGCTTCCGTATTTCGGCCCTGCTGAGTTAAAACTTCTGCGAGTGAAGTTAAGATAGTGGCCCGTTGTGATGTCATAATATCGCTAGTACTAAGCGAGTTGAGTGCTATAGTTAATGCGTTTTCAGATCCTGCCAAATCGTTTGTAGCTCTTGCAATTTTAGCCCTCAGTAATAAAGCTTTTACGTTTTCTGGATTTTCAGTCAAAACGTTCGTTAGATATTGTTCGGCAAGGGGTATATCCCCTTTGTTAATAGCAATTATTGCTAGACTGACCTGAGCGTTTGCATGAGCTGGTTCTAACGTTAGTATTTGTTGAATTAGCGATTGTGCTTTATCTATATTGGCTTGACCAAGTTGAGACTGTATGAATAAATCTAGGTATCGAATTTGGTTTGATGAGGTGAGTAGAGCTTCATTTTTCTCCAAGAGCCGCTCTGCTGAATTGTATTTTGTTAGTGCTATAAAAGTTTCAGCTGTTGCGAGTACGTAATTAGCCTCCCTATTGCCCTTAATTTTTTTCAATTGCTCCAGCGCTGCCTGCGGTTGACCTATTTCCAACAGGATGCGAGCCATTAGTAAGTTGCTCGTTAATTCCAGGGGGGCTTTTTGAAGTGCGTTTTTAGCTTCTATGATCGCAGCTTTGTATTGGCCTTGCTGAAGATAGATCTCGCCGCGCTTTAGGTTTTTACTATAATCCGGTGCGATGGTAGTGTTCTCTTGACACGCGGAGAGCAGTATAAACAGGGAAAATAAACCCGCTATAAGAGGCTTAAAGGTCACTGTCCTGTTGAATGGAAGCATATTCTATTTATCCGTTTGTGAGTTTATTTTGGATTTCAAGATGGTGTTTCTTTACCAAACTATAGAGCGTCGGTCTCGTTATACCTAGCATTTTTGAGGCCGATGCATAATTACCGTCGGCAAGGGATAGAGCCTGTCTTATGGCACTTTTTTCAGCGTGTACCCTCACCTGACGGAGATTAATGGGTAGTTCTTCAGTAACGCCGATGGCCAGGTCGTCCGGCGTTAACAGTTTGCCATCACACATGATAATAGCGCGTTTTATTTTATTTTCCATTTCGCGAATGTTGCCAGGCCATGGATAGGCTTCTATCGCTTCAGCGGCTTCGATTGAAAAACCACTGACGACATCATTGAGGCCGGGAGCCATATTTTCAAAAAAGTAACGTGCTAGCAATATTTTGTCACCCTGCCTGTCTCGCAATGGCGGTATGTCGATGACCATTTCACAGATTCGATAATAAAGATCTTCCCTGAAAGTTCCCTCGGCTACCATCGCATCGAGATTTTTATTAGTGGCACAAATAACACGCACATCGACGGGAATTTCAACCCGGCCACCTACTCGCTCTATGGTGCGCTCTTGCAAGAAGCGTAACAGCTTCGCCTGCAGTGGTAGTGGCATATCGCCAATTTCATCGAGAAAAAGCGAGCCATTTTGGGCAGTTTCGATTTTCCCCAAGTTCTGCTTGTTAGCGCCGGTAAAGGCACCCCTTTCGTAACCAAACAGCTCACTTTCCATAAGGTTTTCCGGCACCGCTGCACAGTTAATTGCAACAAAACGGTTTTCACTCCGGGGGCTCAGTTGATGCAGGGCTCTGGCCAGCACTTCTTTGCCGGTTCCACTTTCGCCCAAGAAGGTGCAGGTGACGGAGGTGGGAGCAATCTTTTCTACCGTCTTACAGATACGCAGCATCTTATGATCTGATGCAATAACGCCAGCCAAGGGTGACAAATAAGCCGTCTGTAACTGCCGATTTTTTTGCTCCAGGCTGAACATGTGATAAGCCCGCTGCACAATCAGATCCAGCGTTCCGGTATTAATCGGTTTCTGGTAAAAGTCATAAGCTCCCATAGCAACCGCTCTTACCGCATTTTCATAATCGTGGTTGCCTGTGACCACAATAATCTTGCTATTGGGCGACAAACGGCCGATTTCTTGGACGGATTTAAAGCCTTCTTCAACACCTTCTTCATCGGGCGGTAGGCCTAAATCCTGCAATATCACCTCGGGTTCATGCTGACGGACGGCTGCAATAGCGCTCTCTCGATCACCAGCGATAACCACGTTGTACTGATCGAAGTGCCAGCGAAGTTGGCTTTGTAATCCAACATCATCTTCTACGATGAGAAGGGTTTTTAGATTGCTCTCGTTACTCATATAATCCTTTAAGTTTTCAGTGTACTGGCAGGTATCGTGATCGTGAAGGTAGTGCCTTCATTGACGGTACTCTCAACCTCTACCCGTCCGCCTAGGCCAGCGATAAATTCTCTAGTTTGATAAACGCCTATCCCCATCCCTTTACCCGATTTGGTGGTGTCGAAGGGCTTAAAAAGTCGATTTTGGACAAACTCACTATCCATACCCGCGCCGTTATCCTCCACTGTGATAGTGGCATTTTTCCCGTCTTCACGTAAAGTGACGTCAACAAATCCGCTAGCGGCCGTGGCTTCCTGAGCATTCTTGATAATATTTGCCAGAATCATAGTTAGGTGATCACGGTCAGCCTCGACTTTTAACGATTGGGTTTCAAGGCGAAGTGAGGGTGGCGGTCGGTTTGACTGGCATTTTTTCACCGCATCAATCAATATTTTGTGCAGCTGCAGCCGCTCAACATCGATGGTTTCCTGTTGCTGGAGCTTTCTCAGTAAGTTACTCATGCGGCCTACTGAGTTGTCGATGGTCTTGATGGCATCTTCAACAAACGCCGGGTTCTCTTTGTGTTTGGCGGCGTTTTCCACCACCAAGGCCTGTTGGGCAATCAGGTTCTTCAGGTCGTGCATAATAAAAGCCGTCAATTTGTTAAAGGCATCAAATTGTTGCGCTCGCGCCAGTAGTTCAGACGCCTCGTGGCGATCCAGATAGCTAGCCACCTGTCGGCCGACGGTCTTTAGTAGATCCAAGTCCTCCCAGGTGAGAGAAGCGTCGGTGCTGGGTTCGGTCAAGATAATAAAGCCCAATAGTCGTTTTTCGGTCAATAACGGAAGCACTAGCCACAGATTAGGAATCGATTTTACCCAATCGGGCAGACGTTTATTAATGTCTTCTGGAAATTTAGGGAGCCTAGTGTGGGTTGAGAATACCCACTCCTGTTGCTGCATAGCCCTGCAGAAGGGGCTTTTTATCTGCTCACAGTGACTGGCGTCGGGTAGTGGCATACCCAGTGCTTTGATCGGGCGGTAAAAGCCGCTGTCTTCCAGCCACAAACAGCCACTTTGACTTTTAAAGATTGAAGCGACAACGGTAACGGCTCGCCCATTGAAGTCTTCATCAGTGTCGTTATGGGTCAGTGAATTGATCAATTGTAACCACTCTTTGCGATAATCATACTTGTGGCGGAAAAAGTTTTTATTAATCCATACATTAACCTTTGATCGAATTGTAGTGGAGCCGAATAGCGCGAGTAGTGAGACAAAGGCGCTAAACAGAATGGCTGTTTGAACAACATGCCCCCAGCGTCCTCCGTACAGTTGCACATAATAGCCTCCCAGAGCAATCAGCGCTAGAAAGCCCCCCGCGGCAGATATGCTAGTGGTATAAAAGGCAACCGGTCGTGATACAGAAAAGACAGCCCTCTCTGGATTTTGACGCACCACGGTAACCGCGCCTATCGTCAATAATAGCGCCGCCAGGCCATTAACTGCACCCCTTGACTGCCAAAGCCCCTTATCAATTTCACTAAAAATCAGGCTTGAGGAAAATAAATAGAGGTCGTAGGCAAACAAAGCGCCGATGCAGATACTGAGTAATTTCATCATCCGCTGATGTCGTGCATTGCGGTAAAGTTGTTCCACTGCCACCAGACCGGCGATTGCTAAGATCAGACTATTCCATATCAATAAATCGCCGTCGTCGAGCATAGGATTTTTCAGAACTATCAGCGTGCCGATCAGTATGAAACTTATCATCCATAAACTGTGCAGCATGGCCCGAAAAATCCTAGGTAGTCGTTGGCCAGTGACAAATTGAACCGATACGATAAGTGCCACGATCCAAGTGGCACACCGAAGTGTTTCCAATAACAACAACCCTTCGCGGGGCAGTGTAAAATGCTGATAGTTGGCGGCAATTGCAGTGCTCCATAATAATGAGCAGCAGGCGGCGAAGACCAAGAACGGATGAACAAGTTTCTGTTTGCACAGATAAACCAGCAGTAGGATTAACGTCGCAAAACAGCCGCTACCAACTGAATAGCTCATGAAGGCAATATAGTTTTCATCCATAAAGTCTGTGTTCTAATATTGGCTGGTTTGATTAAAAATCAGCGTGAGTCAGTTAGCACGATAATAGGCTGTTTGGTCAAGGGTTCCGATCTCTTTTATTGGTATTCTTGACAAAATTGAATTATTTCTCGGTGGGTAATTTATTAGTGCTGCCAAGGCGGTTAAGAACATTGCTCAGCGCGCGATCAAATAGTTGGCCGCTATCTAAAATGGCGGCTCGCCCCGCTTGCAAATCAGCTGCGAAGTCTTTCCGTTGTTTTTCTAATGCTCTCAAGCCAAAGCGATTGACGAAAACATAGGTGTCAGTTTGTTCAATTCTTGAGGTCAGTTTACAGCGATTTATTTTCCCGGTTTTATTGTCTACATAAGACAACCACGTTTGCAACGGAAGCTCTTCGGCTTTGCGAATAAAGTCATAAGTCAGTTGTTTGTAGTGCGCTTGTTGGCGTTCAACCCCGGTCATATCCTTCCAAGACTTGTCGCCGCTGCCCGGTGTGTGACCGAGATTTTTTGCTTGCTCAGCGGTCAGTGGGCGGATCTCTGGTGTGTCGCTTGACGCGCCGTGAAGTAGTCTAAGGGTTTGCTCGATCTCAGCGAGGGTGTCTGTGGCTTCTTCTGGGGTGGCAGAGATCGTTTCCAGACTGGCGCCAATTCGGGAGAGCAGGACGGGCCTGATTTTTTCCAGTCGCTCCAGTGATTTTGCATCGGTTTGTTTTTGGCTTGCCCAAGATAGGTCGTCGATCAATTGCGTTGCATCAATCCATTCGGTACTTTCATCGCCATGTTTAAGGTGGGTTATCACCAGGTAGCTGAGCCAATGCTCCGTCAGAAACTGACTGATCACCTCTGGTAGCGAAGTTGACTTTAGTTTGCCAAACATCGCTCTCTGGGCCGTGCGCTTTGCTTGATTGGTTTTAGCCTGCCCCTCGGCTAACTGTTCTGTGCGCTTTTCTACAACAGAGGAGCGGCGCTCTGTTTGCTCAATGAAGAGCTGCAACTCGTTGTATTTAGCCGCAAAAATCTTATCGTCGTCTTCATATTGATCGTTAATGTCGTGGGTAATTTTTGTAATCACAGCATACAAACTGTCTTTTTCCAGCTGCGATGAGTCATCCCAGCCGATACTGGCATTGGCAATGGCATTGATCAGTTTTCGTGTTGGGTGAGAACCGTCGCTAAAAAAAGTTTCGTCGTGCAGAGCTATTTTTAACACAGGGATTTGCAAGCGGCTTATTAATGCCTGTACCGGCAGTGGTAAATTTTTATCGTCAAGCACAAAATCAAAGAACATAGCTACCAGATTGATGACATCATCATCAGGTTGATGGAGTGCGCGCTCGGGTTCTTGACCATGGCTCGACAATATATCGTCGATAATGTTTCGTATACCATTGAGTTTAAGTTCTGCGTCGGACAATTGCGGTGTCGGCATGTGCTGGTTGGAGTTAAGTCGTTGCAGCAGCTCCTGGTTTTGCAGCACGGGTCCTGGATTGGAGGCATAGGGTGTGTAGTTGGGAATAACGTTCGCAAGAACGTCGGGAGAATGTTGTCGAATAGAGGCAAATAACCTGCCGAGCTCGGCAAACTCGACTACAACATTCTGCTGTATTTGCGGAGATAAAACGTCGCTAACCACTTTATTTGGCGCTGGTGACGGCGCTTGATTTTGCTCGCCCGACTTTGACTTGGCGTATTCCCTGGTGTCCGGAAGGATGTCGGCTTCAATTAGCACCGCGTTAGCCGTGTTATAAACTGTTGTGAGCGTTGAGACAACCAACCGATCAAACTGTTTGAGGACGATGATTCTAGCTTTGATATTAAGGTCAAGGGATTGACAAGCATCGGCGAAATAGTTGCAGATCTGATAGGGGTCAAGAGGATTATTTTTTTCAGTGACAGTAATTCCCGGTAACAAATAGTCCAGTCGCAAGATCAGATGGTAAAGGCTTTCCTGGCAGTTAATTCTCGCTTTGTTGACCATGCTGGTGACCGCAACATCTTGCTCCAATACATCATGTTTAACCAAACTGAGGCTACTATTTTGGCCATCGTCATCGGTGGATTTTTTTTGGGGTGTCACATTGGCCAATAAATCGTGAAATCCACTTTCAATTTCAGCGCGAAAAGCGGCAATAACGCCCTCTTTTTGTAAACGCATCTCTCGCATGGATTCAAAATAAAGGTTTTGCTCGGTATTACTGCTCGAGCGGCTCGAGAGGTCAAAAAATAGGTCGTCACAGGCGCTAAAAAGATCTTCTAAGTGCGCTAGCAAAATGGAAATTGTACTGTCCTTGGTTTGCCGTAATAACACCGGTAAATTCCTTTGTCGGCCGTCTTTAGGCACTGCTTTTATAAGATCCGATTCTTTTTTCATTGTAGCCCAGTGGTACGTTTAATGACGCAACTTCGCCTAGTATAGCCTGCTTAAATCATACCGTTAAATAGAACTATGTTGACTGCTGCATCGTTAAGCGGCTAATCGATTCAACGGTATAATGATTATTCCTTGCATGATGCTCTGCCGACATCAGTTGTTGTCGACTTAAGTGGATGATTATTAAAGGATAAAATAACATGCATCGGATGAGTCGCTAGTGACTCCCAAGTTTTAAAAGACATAGGCATCTCAATCTAAAAGAATTTTTGGCGACTGTAAAGTTGTTCGAGTGACGAAGTCGAAGAGATCAGTCGATAACCAGCTCGACATAGTCGGAGGTGTCGCTATACAAGCCTTCAGAGTCCAACGTTGCAATAGCAAAATAGTAGGTTCCGGCGGTCAGATTGCTAATGGTCGTGTCAACAGTATTTGGGTCGGTTATGGAGACGAGCTGGTCGTTATCTTCGTTGGTGCCTTCTTTAAAATAATAGATTTCATAGCCATCAATATCGGAAAATAGCAGTGGCCCGCCGTTTTCTCGAGTGGTTGGGGCCACCCACGACAATGTGATATCGACAGTTTTGTCGGGCGGCGTGTCAACTGCCGGTGGATCTAAAGGCGGAAGCTGATTGTTGGCAGGCGCGTTTGACTCAAGGGTTTTAGGCGTTTCGCTGGTTACCGGTGTTGAGTTCGATGAACCTGAGCTGCTGGTACTACTATTACCACCACTGCCACCACCGCCGCCGCCGCAGGCAACCAGCGTTGATGAAATCAGTAGTGTGGCGATGAGCTTTAAGAAACTGTTCATGGCAGAAAAGCTGCTCGTTTTGTCATTTTTGTAGCTAGTTTGAGCGCTTATTGTCCCTAGATCAAGACCCGGTTTAGCAATGTGTGCATTTGTTCACGTTCTGGCCGGTGCGTTAGCTATGCATTTCGGTCAACGGCCAGTGTTGCCAGGCGTGCTAGGCCCTGTGTGTAAGGCGTGTCTTTGGCGCCGCTAAGGCAGAATTTGGCGTTGTCGCTGAATGTTTTCGCCTTGTCTTTGGTATAGGTCAGAGCGCCACTGTGTTTAACGATGTCAATAACGGCGTCGATATCCTCATTAGTTTTGTTTTCGATAGCACGGCGAATCAACTTTGCCTGCTGGTCAGTGCCTTTTCTCATGGCATAAATCAGTGGCAGGGTAGGTTTCCCCTCAGCCAAGTCATCGCCGACATTTTTGCCCATGTCTGCGGCATTACCGTCATAATCAAGAACGTCGTCAATTAACTGAAATGCAATGCCTAGGTTAAGGCCATACTGGTAATAGTTATCGACAGTCGTTTGATCTTGGTTCGCTAGAATGGCGCCACCGGCTGTGGCTGCTGCAAATAACACCGCTGTTTTATTGGTGATAACCTGAAAATACTGATCCTCGGTGGTGTCGGGGTCGCCGGCTTTGGTAAGCTGTAATACTTCCCCTTCGGCGATGGTATTGGTGACATCCGCCATCAGCCCCATTACCGGCATGTTGCCAATGGATACGAGTAGCTGAAATGCACGGCTATAGAGAAAATCACCTACCAGCACACTCGGTGCATTGCCCCAGGCTTCATTGACGGTAGGGCGGCCACGGCGAAGAGCTGATATGTCGACCACGTCGTCGTGTAATAGTGTGGCTGTGTGAATAAACTCGATAACAGCTGCCAAAGTGATGTGATGTTGATTGAGATTTTCGTTGGCACCGCCTGATAGCAGCGCCAGCATGGGCCGCATGCGCTTGCCGCCTGCATCAACAATATAATGGCCGATGTTTTCGACCAGCGGTACATTGGATTGCAGTTGCTCGATAATTAGCTTGTCTACGTCGTTAAATTCTGTCGCGACGGTATTGCGAACCTGTTGCATTGACTGTGTGTTGTCCGATAAGTGCAGGGTGGATTAACTGTATGGCCGCTTCGTGGCGTTATCGTGTCGGAGACGACATGCTATGATTCGCCTTGTGCTGTGTCAAGCCACTGTGGACGGGTGTTTACTCTGATTGCACTATAGTCATAAGCCTATGAAAAAGGCTTGTGATCGTCAGTTAACTACCGTAGAATGCGCGTCCCGAAATCCGAACCCTTCTGTGTTTTTTTTGACAGGGTTTTGGTGCCTGGACTTGTCCCGGCTCACTGTAAAAAGTAGCTGGCCGTTCGTTCCAAACTGCAAGCAGGCCTATTAGTGGAGTAAAACTATGTACGCTGTGATTGAAAGCGGTGGTAAGCAACACCGTGTTATAGAGGGTGAAACCCTCAAGCTAGAAAAAATTGAAGTCGCCACCGGTGAGTCAATAGTGTTTGACAACGTATTGATGGTTGGTGAAGGTGAGGGCGTTAAAATTGGCGCACCTTATGTTGACGGTAGCAAAGTAACTGCTGAAGTTATCGACCAGGGTCGACACAAGAAAATTAAAATCATGAAGTTTCGTCGTCGTAAGCATTCGATGAAACAGGCTGGTCATCGTCAGTGGTTCACAGAAGTGAAAATCACTAGCATTAAAGGTTAAACGAGGAGAGTAGCAATGGCTCACAAGAAAGCAGGTGGTAGTACTCGTAACGGCCGCGATTCCAATAGCAAGCGCTTAGGTGTTAAGCGGTTTGGTGGTCAGGAAGTGTTGGCAGGCAATATATTGGTTCGTCAGCGTGGCACACGTTTTCACGCCGGTGTAAATGTTGGTCTGGGTGTTGATCACACCTTGTTCGCTAAAGCGGACGGCGTTGTTAAATTTGAAATCAAAGGACCGAAAAGCCGTAAATATGTGAGCATTGTTAGCGCATAAGTCGGGTTTTTGAGTTTTTAAAAGCCTCGTCATGTGACGGGGCTTTTTTATATCTGCCCATTTTTAAGCCGGCTGGCTTTTTTACGCGGCGAATAGCGCAGGTATCGACTAAAATGAAGTTGCAGTGTTGCAAATCAAGTAGAGAACACCATGAAATTTGTAGATGAGGCCAGTATTAAGGTACAGGCGGGCCGCGGTGGTAACGGTAGCCTTAGTTTCCGTCGAGAAAAATATATTGCTAAAGGTGGTCCTGACGGCGGCGACGGTGGTGATGGTGGCAGCGTTTGGTTGCAGGCGGATTATGCGGTAAATACCATGGTCGACTACCGTTTTCAGCGGCATTATGAGGCAGAAAGTGGTAAGCAGGGGCGCGGTAGAGATTGTACCGGCAGGGGTGGCGACGACCTGACGTTGAACGTTCCCGTTGGTACCACCATCATTGATGAAGATACGCAGGAAGTGTTGGGCGACTTGGCCAAACATGGCCAGCGAATAAAAGTTGCACAGGGTGGTTTCCATGGTCTTGGCAACGCTCGATTTAAGTCCAGTACCAATCGTGCACCTCGGCAGACATCGCCCGGCTCTGACGGCGAATTTCGCAGCCTCCAGTTAGAGCTAAAAGTTTTGGCCGACGTTGGCTTGCTGGGTTTACCTAACGCCGGTAAGTCGACATTTATTCGTGCGGTTTCGTCTGCCAAGCCCAAAGTGGCGGGCTATCCCTTTACCACATTGGTACCCAATCTGGGGGTGGTCAAAGTACAGGCGCATCGCAGTTTTGTCATTGCAGACATTCCCGGGCTCATCGAGGGGGCGTCGGAGGGCGCGGGTCTTGGCGTGCGGTTTCTTAAACATCTGACTCGAACCCGGCTACTTTTACATATTGTTGATATGGCGCCTTTTGACGGCACTGATCCGGCGACGGCGGTTAAATCAATTGTTAACGAACTCGAGCGGTTTAGTCCTACCTTGCATCAGCGAGACCGTTGGCTGGTGTTGAACAAAATGGATTTACTGCCAGAAGAAGAGCGCAAAGAGCGTTGCAAGCAGGTGGTTGAGGCGCTGAATTGGACCGGCCCGGTATACGCCATTGCGGCGATTAGCCGGCAAGGTGTTGAGCCGATATGTGGCGACATTATGAATTATCTCGAAGAGCGTCGCGAGCGAGAGATGGATGATCCAGAATTGGCTGCGGTAGAATCCGATATTCAAAGCAGGATGCAGGAAGAGTCGCGATTGCGTATTCAAGAGCTTGCCGCCGCCCGAAAAGCGGCAAGATTGTTAGCCGCTGAGCGGGGCGAAGAGTTCGATGACGACAGTGATGACGACTGGGAAGACGATGACGACGACGTTGAGGTCGTTTACGAACCCTAGTAAGTTCAGGTGACCAAAAAATCATGACCGCACGACAAAATTTGCAACAAACCCGACGATGGGTTGTGAAAATAGGCAGTGCTTTGCTGACCGCTGATGGCAAGGGTCTTGACTCGTCCGCCATTGCTGATTGGACGCGCCAAATGGCGGAGCTGAGAGGGCGTGGTATTGAGCTGGTGTTGGTGTCTTCTGGCGCCGTTGCCGAGGGTATGAGTCGTTTGGGTTGGAGTACCCGTCCGCACGCCTTGCATCATCTTCAGGCAGCCGCTGCCGTTGGTCAAATGGGGTTGGTGCAGGCTTATGAGTCATGCTTTCAACAATTTGGCTTGCATACCGCACAAGTTCTTTTGGGTCACGATGACATATCAGCTCGTGATCGTTATCTTAATGCCCGCAGTACACTAACAACATTGTTGGAGTTAGGTGTTGTTCCCGTTGTGAATGAAAACGACACCGTTGTCACCGAAGAGATACGCTTTGGCGACAACGATACCCTCGCGGCATTGGTCGCCAACCTTATCGATGCCGAAGTACTGGTGATCTTAACGGATCAGCAGGGGTTATTCGATGCCGACCCAAGAATCAATCCTACTGCAAAGCTGGTGACAGAGGCGTTGGTGAGTGATCCTAGCCTTGAGAGTATGGCGGGGGGCAGCAGCGGCGAACTGGGCCAAGGGGGAATGATAACCAAGGTGAGAGCATCAAAGTTGGCTGCGCGCTCTGGCGCTAATACAGTGATTGCCAGCGGTAAGGTCGACGATGTATTGCTGAGTATTGCCGCGGGCCAGTCGGTAGGGACCTTGTTGACTGCCGAACAGGCGCCACTAATTGCTCGTAAACAGTGGTTGGCGGGCATGTCAAATATTAAAGGTACGGTACAGTTGGATGATGGCGCCGTTAAAATGCTGCAACAGGCCGGAAAAAGTCTGCTGCCTGTTGGTGTTGGTGCGGTGACCGGGCATTTTGATCGGGGTGACTTGATCCGTTGTATTGATAGCAATGGCCAGGAAATTGCCCGGGGGCTGGTAAACTATAAGTTCGATGAAGTGAATAAAATTATTGGCAAAAGCAGTAGTCAGATTGAAGGCTTGCTGGGCTATCAGGGTGATGAGGAATTGATCCACCGCGATAATCTGGTATTGATGTAGTATTGTTTAGGGCAATTTCCAGACACAAAAAAACCGGCTATAAGCCGGTTTTTTTTGCATAAAGCCCCGAGAGGCTTTATTAGTGACTATGCAGCCAGTGCTTTCACCTGGGCGTTAAGGCGACTCTTATGCCGAGAGGCCTTATTTTTGTGCAGGATACCCTTGTCTGCCATGCGGTCGATGACTGGAACTGCTGCATCATAGGCTTTCTTGGCTTCTTCTGCGTTGCCTGTACCGATGGCAGCGAGAACTTTCTTTATAGAAGTACGAACAACAGAGCGTAAGCTGGTGTTGTGTTGACGACGCTTCTCAGATTGGCGAGCGCGCTTTTTGGCTTGTGGTGAATTCGCCATTGTTTTAATCCCGACTGTAGGTGATTGTTCCGCAGGTGATTAACAAAAACGGAAGCTAAAATTTGAGAGGCAAGATTATTCCCTGTTCGGGTGGCTATGTCAACACTTAGTCTCGGGGCCAGCATCAATATCTCCGCTGAATTAGGGTTTGTTGAGATGCAGCGATAATAGACCTTTGCTTAGGAGAAACCTTTGGTTTGGAGCGGCTGGTTCGACGGTTTAACTATTGGTGCCAATAGCAGGCTTCATTGAAGTTGCTATAGTTTCTTTTAAGATGCTTTTGCTGATTGAATACGGTAACTGGACGCAGCCATTGCTCCATGGCTGGTGGCCCTCCGAGCTACCTTCACTTCCGCCTGAGGCCGACATCCCTGCGGGAAAACCGTCGGTCTCACGCACTCGCTCAGCACGCATCCTGATTATTCCGCACTGGCTTTGTCCCGTTACCTCTGGCCGTAGTAAGCATTTACTTTCGCACTGTTGGGTGAAATGATCAGGCCACTGAGAGAAATTTCTACAGGGTGAGATGACTGGGCTGGTGGCTGTTGCGCAAGTTAAAGGGACTGGCCGAGGAAGCGACTGAGACAGCGCAGCGCATCAAGGCTCAGACACTTTGGAGGGAATCCCGGAGGGAGCAGGCCCATGAAGCGGCGGCCCCCAGCCCGGGCATCGGTGCCACAACACAATCAACGTTCCCCAATTTCTCCAGCAACAAAAAAGGTTTCGCTATTTTTCTTTCTCTTTGCCTTTTTGCTTCGAATTTGTGCTGATGGTGGTATTCGGTGGTGGTGCTGTGGGTTGAGAAACATGAGGAGGATAGGCTACTACGGTGGGGTTTGTCGGCGTCGTTGATGGTGTGGTTGGCGGCTCTAATTATTCGGTTTGCAGGTTGCTGTCGACAACTGATTTATTGGCCCTGATCAATTCTTGTTTGAACCGCTGTGTCGAATTCAGTGTTTCGTCGCTATCATCAACAATTGCTGACTTTTCAGACCTGCTCATAGAAGTAAGCGTGGTTGCCATGGGTATTTTCTGCATAGCTGCCTCGTCAATCTTACAATCTTTCCATAAAAATGCTGTTTGTTGAACCCGCACTGTAACATTTGAACCGTCAAATACCAGTATGCGCTCCGCCGGTGTCGATAGGGTCGCGAGTGAGAAGTTGATAAAATCTACTATAATATTGAAATGAGTAATTTTGTTATTGTCATCCTATGCTATTTGTTTTTCGTGCCCGTTGTTTTGGCACTGGAGCTTGGTAAATGTGCGGAGACTAACAACAGTGATCACGACTGCGAACCTTCCCTAGTTGTCGAAAAATCCACCTGGTTTGACGACAGTCGAAACTATGTGGGTACTTCCGCTGATGATTTGGCGATCTGGATTGATACGTTTTTTAGCGAGCCACGCTCAGACATTGAATCTGCTAAATCTTCACTACGCCTAACTTATGAAAACCAGTGGCAAGAGGGCGATGGCAGTAGTGAAAATATTAAGCTTCGAGGTAAAATTCGTTTGCCCGGAATTAATAA
>Ga0206127_1001928_pt1 | contig 21564 bp, 18 predicted proteins | sample Helgoland_Spring_6_FD_148646 | JGI IMG/M metagenome (GOLD analysis project Ga0206127, IMG submission 148646) | Pelagic subsurface seawater microbial communities from Kabeltonne, Helgoland, North Sea - Helgoland_Spring_Bloom_20160419_1 | ecosystem: Environmental > Aquatic > Marine > Epipelagic ...
GCGGGAATAGCTCAGTGGTAGAGCACAACCTTGCCAAGGTTGGGGTCGCGAGTTCGAACCTCGTTTCCCGCTCCAGTTAAGAAAGCGCAAAACTTCGGTTTTGCGCTTTTTTTTGCGTTTGAAAAAAGTTATGAGGGGTCTTCTATCTAGCTCGTCTCAATTGTAAGTTTTGTAATGAAGTTGGGAAATACCTCTTGTTATTGTTAGTTCATAATAAGACAAGAGGGGGAGAGCTGAGGCGGACCTGAAAGGGTCCGTCTTTTTTTACTTGCGCCTGTTTTTACGGACGCTGCTTTCGTTGTGGAAGGGGGTACGGGGGAGGTTGATTCGGATTATGGGCATCAGCCTTATGCCCTTTGGCTTTGCAGGCTGTTATCTAATTGGCTGCTGGAGGGAGAGCGAAAAATTCGCGGATGGCCTCTTCTTGGCCAAGCGCGTCCTGATGGCCTAGGGCGATAAGTTTGCGGCAGAAACCGGGTTCAAAGAGGAGATAGCTTGCGGCGCTGGTACCTCCACCCTGGGCGGTTGCTCCGGTTATTTTTAAGAACAGCTTTAGAGAGCGGGGAAGTTCGTGAATATGTTCTTCGGCTATCTGGTCAATGGATTGGCTCGGCGAAATAGACAACACCTCCACGGCATTCAAGTCTGTAATACCATTCTTATCTTTGAGTGACTGGGGCAGCGCTGAGGCCAGGCGGTTTATGGTGCGCAATGTTTCCAGATCACTCTCTACTGCATCAATAAAGGCACTGTTAAACATATGGCCCATGATCTGCGCGATTGAAGGGGAATGGTCAGGTTGCAGCTCAGGCGCCTTATGCGTCGCATTGTCGCTGACGCCAATGATTAACAGCTGTCTTGCGTCCATATGCAGGGCCGGGCTAATGGGTTTTAACTGCCGCACAGCGCCATCTCCAAAATAGCCTCCCGCTAGTTTGACCGCAGGAAAAAGACTGGGAATTGCTGTGCTAGCCATTAGGTGATCAATGGTTAGGTCAATTTTTTCGCCGCGACGCCTTGCTCTATTCCAAGGTTGGATGCTGTCTTGGCCTTGAAAGAAGGTCACAGATTGGCCAGAGGCATAGCTCATGGCGCTGATTGCAATGGCTTCTAGCTCACCATTACCGATGGCAGTTTCTAAATAATCAAACTTCACATAGTTATTCAGCAGCTTACGCAGTGGTGCGTTATCGAGTAGGGATATTGGCCTACCGATGCCATAACCACTGTGCAGCATTGACGCGGCCATATGGAACGCATTTTTGGCTACCCCAAAGGCATCGGTGCGGTAAACATCAGAGGCCCGCAAGTTGTGCCAGATAGTTTCCAGTTTCCGTGTTCTCAGCCGAAAGGGGCCAGCGCGTCCTGCTATCGACAGGGCATTAATGGCACCAGCGGATGTGCCGCAGATAATTGGGAAGGGGTTGTAGACTGTTCTGGGTAAAATAGCCGCTATGCCTTTTAGCACGCCAACCTGATAGGCCGCACGGGCTCCACCCCCTGTTAATACTAATCCTCTACTCACGTGTTATTCCATTTGTAAGGCAACATTAAAAAATACCCAAGGCTAGACCTGCGGCCATGGCATGACCAAAGTCTTTTGATGCATCAATATGATCTGAGCTGATGTCACCATTGGCGATTAGGGGTTCGGCTATCTTACGCAGGGGATAGCCTTTGGCAATACGATCAATCTCTCGCACAGCGCCGGTACCATCATTGCCGGCACTAATAAAAATGGCATAGGGCAGGTTGAGCTCATAGGGCTCAGCGGGGTAATAGGTCCGATCAAAAAAGTCTTTCAGTGCGCCACTCATGGTGCCGAAGTTTTCTGGGGTGCCAAAAAGCAGTCCATCTGCCCAGATTAGGTCTTCTAATCGAGCATCAAAGGCGCTTATCAGCTTGGTGCTAACAGCAGTTTCCCGCTGGCAGCCATGTAAAACCGCCTGGGCCAGTTTTTCGGTATTGCCACTTTGGCTGTGATAAATAATTAGCAGGTTTTTCATCTAACTGTGGACACCGTTACCATTAAAAGCTGCCGGCCTGTTTAGACTGGCTTAATCAGCGTTGTTGGCTGTGACTTTACCAGTCTCAATATGATGTGCAAGCAGGGGCCACAAATGCGCTACCTTTTGGCGTTAAGCATAGGGATATTCTCCGTTGCCTGGTGGCCACGATTGCCTGGCAGTGCCTATATTGTTGGGTTCGCTATTACCGCCGCTATTGCACTATTAATGTCCGCTATTTTTCTCACTGGCCGAAACAGGTCTGTCGCTTGCATGATAGGTTGTCTCGGTTTGGGGATCTGCTGGGCGCTATTTATGGCGGACCGGCAATTGCACCACCAGCTTCCCGAACATCTCGATAAACAGGATTTTTTAATTACCGGAACCATCGAAAGTTTGATCGATACCAATGATCGGCGCAGCCGCTTTAGCTTCGCTGTGGATTCTGCACAGCTAATGTCTGATCCGAGCCAGCAGGTGCCGCTTAAATCAGTCCTGCTAAGTTGGTATCGCTTCGCCGGTGTAGGTGACAGTAGAGAGCTGCACTCAGGCGAGCGCTGGCAGATTATTGGGCGCCTGCAGCGGCCAAGAGGAATGCGCAATCCTGGGGTCTTTGATTATCAGAGTTGGCTAGTCCAGCAGGGCTATTCCGCAACCGGTTATGTTCGTCAGAGTAGAAAGGCATTGCGCCTGGAAGGCTCTAGACACTCGATCAATAATTACCGCAACCAGATTCGGCGCGCTATTAATGGCAGCGGTCTCTCAGAGCTGGGGGGCGCGGTTGTGGTTGCGCTGAGTATTGGTGATAAACAGCAAATTAGCGCCCAGTGGGATGATCTGGCTCGCCTTGGTATTGTCCATCTGTTGGTGATCTCTGGCTTGCATATAGGGCTAGTGGCTACCATGGGTTTCTGGCTGGGGGCAGGGTTGGGGCGACTGCTGTTGCCATTGCACCGTCGGTTACCTCTTTGTGTGAGTTCAATTGGGCGCTGCTCTGGGCCATTGGCGGCAATATTTACCGCCTTGGGTTATAGCCTATTGGCTGGGTTTTCACTGTCTACCCAGCGGGCCTTGATTGCAGTAGTGGTTGTTATGCTCAGTAAGCTGCTATTTCGTCGTATAGACCCCTATATCTGCATGGCCTGGGCACTGTTGCTAATTGGGATTGCCCAGCCTATGGCGATAATGAGTGCGGGATTTTGGCTCTCCTTTGTGGCTGTAGGGCTTCTGCTCTGGTGGTTTACGCCCTGGTTATACAAACATTACCTGCCTTCTACCAAGCCCAGATTTTCCTTCTGGCGAATCTGTTCAGCCCAGCTTGCTCTATTGGCAGGGATGAGCATTCCATTATTATTTTTTATGGGCAGGGCCTCATGGTTGGCCCCGCTAGTGAATCTTGTGGCTGTGCCCTGGATATCCTTTGTCAGTATTCCACTGTCGTTACTGGGGGTTGCCCTTCTGACGGTGTGGCCTGAGGGTGCAAGCAGGCTGTGGCAATGGGCGGATTATTCGGTCGCGCCACTGTGGTTATTCGTTGACTGGTTGCCGGCTTCAGTGGGTTTTATGCATGCCCCTATGGCTTTTGATACCTGGGGGGTTACGGCTGCACTTCTGGCGGTGGTAGGGCTTTTGCTGCCAAGAGGGCTGTTACCTAACGTATTGCCTAATGTATTGCCTGGACGCTGGCTGTTGCTGCTGCCCCTGTTAGCTGTACTGACATGCTCAAAACCTCAGTCACCCCTGCGTCTTACTGTGCTCGATGTGGGACAGGGGCTAGGGCTGGTACTTGAAACGCCGGATAAAACCTTGGTCTACGACAGTGGGCCCAACTATGGAGAGCGTTTTAGCGCGGGAAGCGGCATTATTGCCCCCTATCTTTGGCGTCGCGGTAGGAGTCGGATTGACCTTTTAGTGGTCAGTCATGAAGATGGCGATCATGCTGGCGGCGTCGACTCCCTGCTGGCATCGGTCGAGGTTAAGGATGTTCTTGTGGGTCCAGGCTTGGTTGCCAAAAACTATCGACGCTGCGTGGCGGGGCAGCGTTGGACATGGGGGGAGGGTGTCGACATTGTCTCCTTTGAAATATTATCTCCCACCGCGCCCAGTGCTATCGAAGGTAACAACAGCTCCTGCGTCTTACTGATTAGCTGGCGAGACCAAATCATCCTGCTGCCGGGGGATATTGAGCATTCGGTGGAAGCCCAGTTGCAGCGCAGTCCCATTTCTAAGCTCCCTTTAACCCCAGTAACTGTGCTGCTGGCTCCCCATCACGGCAGTCAAACCTCGTCCACTGCGGGCTTTGTAGACCGAGTGCGACCAGCCCATGTGGTTTTCTCTAGCGGATATCGCCATCACTTTGGGCATCCTCATAGTGCTGTTGTGGATCGCTACCGGTCTGTTGAGAGCCAGCGATGGCTAACATCTGAGCAGGGGGCGATTAGTTTTGTTTGGAATCAGCAGGGCGAGTTGAAGGTAGGGCCTACAAGAACCAGCCGTCCTGATCGCTGGTGGCGTTGAGACCACTATTTGCCGATACAGCATTGTCAGGGTTTGTGGTAGAGTTGCCGGGATTTTAACGGATTAATTAGGCATCTCTGTGTATCAAATTTTTGTTTCCGGCGGCTGGTTGATGTGGCCGATTCTATTATGCTCGATTGTGGTTGTCGCCATTTCTATCGAGCGATTTATCACCCTCAAATCTGAGCGCATTATTCCCGCTGGCCAGCTAGCACAGGTCTGGCAGCAGCTGCGCAATAAAGAACTCAGTGGTGATCGACTCAAAACCCTCCGGGATTCCTCTCCTCTTGGTTATATTCTCGCCTCAGGCATCAGTAATTCAGGCCATGGCCGCGATGTGATGAAAGACAGTATCGAAGAGGCGGCGGGGCAGGTAATTCATCAGCTCGAGCGATTCTTAACTATTCTGGGCACCATTGCCAATACCACCCCATTGTTGGGTTTACTAGGCACTGTGCTGGGTATGATCCAGGTATTCGCGGATATTATGCTGTTTGGCACCGGCAATGCTGCTGAACTAGCCGGAGGCATCTCTCAGGCGCTGATTACCACAGCAGCTGGCCTTACGGTGGCGATTCCTGCGATGGTCTTACATCGCTATTTTGAGCGTCACGTTGAATCCTTAGTTGTGCGGCTAGAAGGGCAGGCAACCAAGTTGGTTGATGCTATGCACAGCGACCTGTTTAAGCAGGCTTAGTGGCGTGAAGTTTCGACGTAAATCAAAACAAGACAACGGTATTAACCTCACGCCACTGATTGATGTGGTGTTTTTACTGTTGATATTTTTTATGGTTACCACCACCTTTACCAAAGAAACTCGGCTGTTGATTACCCTGCCCGAAGCCAATGGCGAACCCGCCGAAGAGACCGCGCAGACTCTGGAGCTGCTGGTCAATGCAGAGGGCAACTATGCGGTCAATGGGCAAAATTTGATAAATCGTGAGATCAAGACCATTATGGCGGCATTACAGGATGCCTCTGGGGGCAATGTAGAGATGCCACTTATTATTACCGCTGACGCTCAAGCTAGCCATCAAGCCGTTGTTATTGCGATGGATGCAGCTGGGCAGCTGGGTTTTAGCCGACTAAATATCGCCACGCAGCAGACACAAGAGCAATAAAATATGTCCCAGGATTCTGCCTCAAGCGGCGCTAAAACCTACGTCCGGTTAATGAGTTATGTGGCTCGCTACTGGGCCGCATTTGCCATCAGCATATTTGGTTTGGTTATGCACTCGGCAGCCGAAGTGGCCTTTGTGGATCTGCTCGGGTATATCACCGATACAGTGGGCATGCTCACTGGTTCGGCTTCCGAGAATAGTCTGCCCAGTACGGGTCTTACCGCATTCTTCGCCAACTCTCTGTTTGGTGATTCCCTGGATGAGTATCGCTGGTTAGTCATTCCATTGTTCCTCGTGGTGGTGAGTATGATTCGTGGGTTTGGCTATCTAATTGGCAGCTACGGGTTGGCGTACGTATCTAACTACCTTGTCCATGCTCTGCGCCTAGATATCTTTGAAAAATATCTACTCTTACCCTTTCGCTTTTTTGATCAATCAATGTCGGGGCATCTGGTTTCCGTGGTGACCTTCAATGTTCAGCAGGTCACTCAGGCGGGCACCAAAGCAGTTAAAACATTGTTACAGCAGGGCAGTCTGGTGATTGGCCTAATGAGCTATTTGTTTTATGTAAACTGGAAGTTAACCCTATTTTTTATTGCGGTAATGCCCTTTATTGCCATCTTGGTGAGCATTGTCAGCAAACGTTTTAGACTGATCAGTAAGCGTATACAGTCGGCCATGGGCGATGTGACTCATGTTACTCAGGAAGCCGTGAGTGGCTATCAAGAGGTACGAATGTTTGGCGGGATGGATGCGGAGCGTGCTCGTATCAATGACGCAAGCCACAGCAATCGCCGCCAGAATATGAAAATGTCCCTCACAGAAGGTATTAGTAATCCCCTTGTGATGCTTATTGTGTCGCTGGCCTTTGGTGCCATTACCGGCTTTATGCTCAACCCGGCAATTCTCGAGACCATGACCACCGGCAGCTTTATTACCTTCCTCGTAGCCTCGGGCATGTTGATCAAACCTATTAGGCAGCTCACAGAAGTGAACAGCGACATTCAAAAGGGCATTGCCGCAGCTGAGTCTATTTTTGAAATTATCGATGCCGAAGAAGAGGTAGATACTGGTGATGTTGAGCAGGATTCGGTCGTCGGTAAATTTGAATTTAAGAATATTAATTTCACCTATGGCAGTGCTGATCGGCCTGTATTAAAAAACATTAACTTTAATGTTAGCCCCGGCGAAACCATTGCGCTGGTAGGTTCCTCCGGCAGCGGAAAAACCTCGCTGGTTAGCTTAATTCCACGTTTTTATAATCATGGTGAAGGCAATATTTTGCTGGATGGTGTGGATGTTAATGATTTTTCTCTGGCCAATTTACGTAGGCATATCGCCATCGTCAGTCAAAATGTCACCCTGTTTAATGACACAATCTTTAATAATATTGCCTACGGCGAATTGGCCGGCTGCAGCCCAGAAAAAGTAGTCGCCGCGGCAAGAATCGCCCATGCCGACGAGTTTATTGAGAACCTTTCCGAGGGCTATCAGACCCATATTGGTGACGATGGTGTGATGCTATCCGGTGGTCAGCGGCAGCGGATCGCCATTGCGCGCGCGGTGTTAAAAAATGCACCGGTACTTATTTTAGATGAGGCAACTTCTGCGCTGGACACAGATTCCGAGCGCCATATTCAGGCGGCCCTAGAAGAGTTAATGAAAGGCCGCACTAGCTTTGTTATTGCCCATCGCCTAAGCACGGTTGAGAAAGCAGACCGTATTCTGGTGATGGAAAACGGCTGTATTATTGAGCAGGGCAGCCACAAAGAGTTGTTGGCAGCTGCCGGCCGTTACTCCCAGCTTTACCATAATCAGTTTGACGAGCCAGGGGCGGGCTGAGCTTGCCCAGTGCAGAGCAGCGTCTAACCAGAGCCTGGTATAGCAATAGCGGGTGGCTGGTATTTCTTATCCCTTTTTCCTGGTTATTCAGACTGGTTACCCGCATGCGTCGCAGCCGATTGCAGTCGAAAAATCAGGGCCATGCCTTTAGTTCGCCGGTGGTAATTGTCGGCAATATTTCGGTGGGCGGCAGTGGTAAAACGCCCTTAATTATTGCCATAGTCAATGCACTCAATAAGCGTGGTTACAAAGTTGGCGTGGTAAGTCGTGGCTATGGGGGCAAGGTAGATCGCTATCCACTCGATATTGTGGACGGTGTAAGTGCCGCCCAATGTGGTGACGAGCCCTTATTAATTGCCCAGTCCTGCGGTTGCCCTGTGGTGGTGGACCCAGACCGGGTTGCTGCGGTTAATTATTTACTGGCAAACCATTCTTGCGACCTGGTGCTAAGTGATGATGGCCTTCAGCATTACCGATTGCATCGAGACATTGAAATAGCGGTGGTTGATGGTACCCGAGGGTTGGGTAATCAGCGTTGCTTACCTGCAGGCCCTCTGAGGGAATCCCCTCGCAGACTTCAGCAGGTGGACTTTGTGCTTCTTAATGGGCAGCCTAATGAAGACCCCAGCAACGCCCAGAACATGGTCTTTGATGCTGGCGTAAAGGCACAGCAAATAAGCTTGAAGCCCAGTGTATTTCGAAACCTATCAAGTGATAAAACAGTGGCTGCATCGCAATGGGCTGAGTCCTCCTCAGTGCATGCTGTGGCGGCTATCGGCAATCCCGAGGCCTTTGCTGGGACATTGCGAAGCCTCGGTTTAGACGTTGATTTAACGAGTATGAATGATCATCAGCAGCTGCATCGCCACAACCTGCATTTCGATGATAGTCTGCCGGTTATCATCACTGCCAAAGACGCGGTAAAATATACCGACACCATTCCTGACAATCTCTGGGTACTTGAGGTTGAAATGCACCTACCTCCAGAGTTTGTTGATAGCCTGATTGGCGCTTCAGGGCTATTGGTTGGCGCTCCAGGGCTGTTAGTTGGCGCTCAAGGGCTGTTGATTGAGACTAAGTCCTTTGCTGAGCAGCTTTCCCTCGCGAGCCAAAACAAAGAGTAAACTATGAGTAGCTTTATTGTAATTATCCCTGCGCGCTATGCGTCCACGCGATTGCCCGGGAAACCGTTACGCGATATTGCCGGTCTGTCTATGATCCAGCGGGTGTGGCAGCAGGCCCTCAAGAGTAATGCTGCTCAGGTGGTTATAGCCACAGATGACAGCCGCATTGAAGAGGCCGCTCAGGCATTTGGTGCTCAGGTGTGCATGACCCGAGCCGGTCATGTTTCGGGCACAGATCGCTTGCAGGAGGTTGCTCAGCAGCTTGGCCTTACGGATCAGCAGCTGGTTATTAATGTGCAGGGTGACGAGCCATTAATTCCGCCCGCAGTGATTAATCAGGTTGCAGAGAATCTTGCCCAACATCCTCAGGCCGGGGTTTCTACTCTTTGTGAGCCCATTGAAACGGTTGCGGATTTTCTCAATCCCAATGCGGTAAAGGTAGTATCCGATAAGCAGGGCATGGCCTGCTATTTTAGTCGCGCGCCTGTGCCCTGGCCTCGAGATCATTTTCAGGCGAGTCAGGTATCCATGCCCGCATTAGATTTAGCGCGCCGTCATATAGGCATTTACGGCTACCGAGTGGCGCAGCTGAATAGCTTTGTGACCTGGCCCGTTGCACCTTTAGAGCAGGCGGAATCATTAGAGCAGTTACGATTTATGTGGAATGGCGTGGGTATCCATGTGGCTGATGCCGTAGAGCCCGTACCGGCGGGCATAGATACCGAAGAAGATTTACAGGCAGCTATTAGCATAATTAATAGCAACTAAAACAATCAGTTAACAAGATATTGTGATAATTCACTTTAAATTCAATAGGTGTGGGTTTTAAGGCGATATGAATAAAATTTCCGTGCTGTTTGTCTGTCTGGGCAATATTTGTCGCTCACCCACTGCCCATGCGGTTTTTCAATCCATGGTAGATTCTGAGGGTTTGTCCCAGCAGATTATTGTCGACAGTGCCGGCACTGGCGATTGGCATCTGGGTCATGCACCGGATCAACGCACCAGCGCCGTTGCCGCTGAGCGCGGTTACGATATGTCTGAGCTGCGATCACGTCTGGTAGAAGCTGAAGACTTTAATCAGTTTGATTATATTATTGCGATGGACAGTGACAACCTCAACAACCTCCATGCTATGCGTCCAGAAAGCTACAACGGCCAGCTAGGGCTGTTTCTCGATTACTCCCAGCAGAATGAACAGACCGAGGTGCCCGATCCCTACTATGGCGGCGACAACGGCTTTGCATTGGTACTGGATCTGGTGGAAGAAGCGTCCACTGGTCTACTCGCGCATATCCTAGGTAACAGCCCTGAGCTGAATGACAGCCCTGAGCTAAATGACAGCCTTGAGCCGAATGACAGCCCTGAGCCGCCGCCACTTTGAACACCGTTGAGATTAAACAAAACGCTTCTCTGCAAGACTTAAACAGTTTGGCACTGCCGGCCTATGCAGAATATTTCTGCTCAGTATCTGGTATCAGCCAAATACAGCAGGCTCTAGCCTTTGCTAGGGAAAAAGGCCTGCAAGTAACGCCATTGGGCGGCGGCAGCAATATGGTCATAGCAGGGGATATACAGGGCCTGGTGCTGCATCTCGACCTTAAAGGGATGAGCAGTAAGCCAGTCGCTAATGACCAGATCGAAGTGACCTTCGCCGCCGGCGAGAATTGGCACGAAATGGTTCAGCTCTGTTTGCAAAAGGGCTGGTATGGTCTCGAAAACCTGGCATTAATTCCCGGCAATATGGGCGCAGCACCGATTCAAAATATTGGTGCCTATGGCGTCGAACTCTGTGACCTGTTTGTCTCCTTACAGGCCATCGAAATTAGCACCGGCGAATTGATGGTGCTAGATAACAAGCAATGCCAATTTGGTTATCGTGACAGCGTGTTTAAGCAGGCCTATAAAGACCGGTTCCTGATCACCCATGTCTGTTTGCGACTGTCCACCCAGCCTACAGCGCAGGTTCAGTATCCCGCGCTTGCGGAGGCCCTAGGAGACAAAGCAGTAACCCCCGAGCTCGTCAGCGAAACCGTCTGCCGCATTCGTCAGCAAAAGCTCCCAGACCCTGCCGACCTGCCCAATGCCGGGAGCTTCTTTAAGAATCCTCTAGTCCCTGAGTCGGGACTTGATCGACTGCAGAGCAATGGGGTTCAATCGCCCCGTTATGCGCAATTAGATGGCACCTATAAGATTCCAGCGGCCTGGTTAATTGATCAATGTGGTTTTCGTGGTCAGCGACGGGGAAACGTGGGAGTCCATGAGCATCAGGCTCTAGTACTGGTGAATTACGGCGGCACAGGCAACCAGCTGCTTGCCTTGGCCACAGAAATTCAAGATGCGGTGTTCGCCAAGTTTGGTATTGCCCTCGAAATAGAACCAAGACTCTACGGTGTTTAATTAAATGGCCCCCAGATAATGGACCTATTTGATCAGCAAGTTATTCCCGTGGGGCTAACCGATGAGCGTAAATCTGAAATTATATTTTGGCCCAACTGGCTGGATGGCCAGCAGGCCGACAAACTTCTTGCCACCGCTATCACTAAAACGCCTTGGCGCGAGGATATGATCAATATCGCCGGCAGACGCATCCCTGTGCCGCGCTTACAAAATTGGTTCGGCGCGCCAGATACCAGCTACACTTACTCGGGTATTCGCCTGCAGGCCCAAGCATTTCCTATATGGATGGATTCAGTGAGAGTAGCGGTAGAGCAGGTTACTGGCCACCCCTTTAATAGGGCGCTGGTTAACTACTACCGCCATGGTCGAGACAGTGTCGATTGGCATGCAGACGATGAACCGGAGCTCGGGGTAGAGCCTTTGGTGGCAAGCCTAAGTCTGGGGGCTGAACGTGTTTTTCAGCTCCGACACAACCAGACCAAAGAGCGACTGTCGGTTAGTTTGCCCCACGGATCACTGCTGCTCATGGGCGCAGGAATACAGGACTATTGGCAGCATAGGTTAGCTAAGGTCAGTGGCCTAGAGCAGCCGAGAGTGAACTTTACCTTTAGGTATATGGAAAAATAATTACAGGAGTATGTTTTGAAATTATCGCAGTTTGGCACTAAGTTTTGCGCCCCCACAGGCATTGTTGAGTTGATGGATGATCTCGGCACTGCGCTAAACGAAAACCCCGACATGATCTTTATGGGCGGCGGTAATCCAGGGCGTATTCCTGAGGCTGAGGCTATCTTTAAGGCCCGCCTAGAAACCGTGCTCGCTGACCCCCAGCAACTCCATAGCCTGATGGGCATCTACCAGTCTCCCCAGGGTGATAAAGTCTTTCGCGAGCAGATTGCCGGCCTATTGAAAAAAGAGTTTGGCTGGGATCTCTCTGAGCGCAATATCGCCATATCCAATGGCAGCCAATCAGCGTTTTTTATTCTCTACAACATGCTCGCTGGGGCTATGCCAGATGGCAGCAACCGTTCCATTCACCTGCCATTGGCGCCGGAATATATTGGTTACGGTGACATAGGTCTAACCCGAGATTTCTTTACGGCCACCCGTCCTGAGATCGAACTGATGGACAATAATCTATTTAAATACCATGTGGATTTTTCCAAGCTCGAGGTCACAGACAATACGGGAGCTCTCTGTGTTTCAAGGCCTACTAATCCCACAGGTAACGTGCTCACCGACCGTGAAATTGAGCATCTCGATGAGATTGCTTTGGCCGCAGATATCCCACTCATTATTGATGGCGCCTATGGCTTGCCATTTCCAGGCATTATATTTAACGATGCTAAACCCCATTGGAATGAGAATACTGTTCTGGTACTGAGTCTTTCCAAGCTGGGCCTGCCCGGTGTGCGTACAGGTATTATTGTGGCGCGGGAAGATATTGTTCAGGGCTATAGCAACGCCAATACGGTGGTTAATTTGGCCTGCGGTAATCTGGGCCCAACCATTGCGCGAGAATTGTTTAGCAGTGGGGAAATACTAACGCTGAGTAATAATTTGGTTAAGCCATTTTACAAGCAGCGCGCTCAGCAGGCGGTCGATTGGTTTAGAGCGGAGTTGGGGAGTTTACCCTATCGCATCCACAGCCCAGAGGGCGCGATCTTTTTATGGCTGTGGTTCGAAGGACTTCCCATCACCAGCCAAGAACTCTATCAACGGCTTAAGGAACGCGGTGTGCTAGTAGTGCCTGGGCATAACTTCTTCCCAGGAATGGATGCTAGCTGGCAGCATCAGCAAGAATGTATTCGGGTGTCCTATGCCCAGGATGGCAATACGGTAAAGCAGGGCATTGAGATTATTGCTGAAGAAGTCGCCAAGGCTTACGCCGCTTAAGTCTGGCTTTCCAAGGTATCCATTAACAGTTGTATCTTGTTGATGGATTCCTGATATTCACTGTCGGCTTGGGAGTCCGCAACAATTCCTCCGCCGCCCCAGCAATGCAGGGTAGTGCCATCGGCGACCACTGTGCGAATGGCTATATTGGTATCCATGCGACCTGTGGCGCTTATATAGCCAATACTGCCGCAATACACCGAGCGCTTAACGGGCTCCAGTTCCTCGATAATTTCCATGGCTCGTTTCTTCGGTGCGCCGGTAATGGATCCCCCAGGGAAACAACCCCGCAGCAAATCAATCGGACTACTATCCTCGGCTAATACGCCGGTCACTGTACTCACCAAATGATGCACATTGGGAAAGCTTTCGAGGGCGAAAAGCTTGGGAACACGAATACTGCCGGGTTCACAATTTTTGCCTAGGTCATTGCGCAGCAAATCGACAATCATCAGGTTTTCAGCCCGATCTTTATCGCTGTTAAGTAGCTTAACCGCATTGTCTTGATCTTCTTCCACGGTCTTGCCGCGCAGCAATGTTCCCTTAATAGGTTTGGTTTCAACATTGCCCAGAGAGCATTTTAAAAAACGCTCAGGTGAGATACTTAGTAGAGCGCTGTCCTGCCATTGCCAGAACGCGGAGTAGGGCGAGGGGGCCGCTTCACGCAGTGCGAGATAGGCCAGCCAGAGGTCGCCCCTGTAGTCCGCTGAAAAGTGCTGGGTAAAGTTAGTCTGGTAGCAGTCGCCGCTGGCAATATAGTCTTTTATGCTGGCAATCGACTGGCTGTATTGATCGGGAGAAAGCGTGGGCTTAAAGGGCCCGGTCAGACAAAATTTTGATTCTGAGGTCTTGCGGTCCAAATTGCTCAGCCGCTGAATAACGTCCTGCATAAGTGCCGAGGGACACAGCTCATGAAAAAGCAGCTGGCTCTGCTGAGTCGAATGATTAATAACCAGGCTCCACAGGTAGCGGCCAACACGCATGTCGGGCAAATCGGCAACGGTCTTAGTGCGATCGGGAATATCCACTAGGCGCCGACCAAGATCATAACCAAAATAACCCATAACGCCGCCAACAAATGGATGAACCGACAGGCCGGGATCTATATCGATCATTGGCGCCAGTAACTGCTGTACCAGCGTAAATGGATCCTCAGTGCTGGTATGAGAGCCCTCGCTGTCGGTGAGGGTGGATAGCTCGCCGCGGGTTTCAATCAGTGCGTCTGGGCTCGCTGAAATAATATCAAATCGACCCTGCAAACTGCGAGGTTTCCCGCTGTCTAACCAGATTGCATCGGGCAGGTCACGAAGGACTGCAAACAGGGTTTCACTGTCAGGCCGATAAGGAATATCTTGAAGGGTAATACTGTGCATAGATGGCGTAACCATAGGCGCTAAAGCGCTATTTCGCAATGGTCTAATGCGGCGATCAATGTTTTAATTACGTCTTCTAAAAGACCCCAGCAGGAACAGCCCAGAATGCTAAAAATACGTATTGCAGAAAAGTCAGATGCACCTCTACTCAGTGGCCATAACTGTGCCATGGCACTGGAAACCGAAAATAAGATATTGGATCCCCAGGCGGCAATACTGGGCGTAGAAGGGCTGTTTGAGCGACCACAATTTGGTTTCTATCTGGTGGCTGAGGTTGATGGATTGCCTGCTGCAACATTGATGGTGACCTATGAATGGTCCGACTGGCGCAATGGGTTATTTTGGTGGATCCAGTCCGTGTATGTAAAAGCAGAGTTTCGCCGTCAGGGACTTTACAGTGCTATGTATGAAGAGTTAAAACGCATGGCCGCGGCTCAGGAAATACCGGTCTGTGGTTTTAGACTGTATGCTGAAACAGAAAACCACAGTGCTCAGGCGACCTATAACAACAGCGGTATGCATGCCTGTGACTATATTATGTTTGAAGAGGCTACAGCGTAATACTGCTTAAAGTAGCCACGGCGTAATTAATGCCCGAAGATCGGTTTACACCAAAAATTCAACTAGATGAAAGGTTAAAAACGCCGCCACATAGGCAAAGATACTGTAACTAATAAATAGCTGAGTGGGTAGTCGCCAGGAACCAGTCTCTTTCGCCAGAACAGCCAGGGTCGACACACATTGCAGCGCAATCGCGAAAAAGACCAGCAGAGCCACACCAGAGCCAATAGGCAGACCACTGTCTTGAATCTGCTGGCTGAGGGACACAAAGTTTTCTTCAGCGCCCTCGATACCAAACAGGGTTCCCAATGTGCCCACAAACACTTCGCGAGCTAGAAACGAGGTGAGAATAGCGACACCATATTTCCAGTCCAAACCAAAGGGCGCAAAGACAGGTTCAATCCACTGCCCCATAGTACCCAGCCAAGAATCCCCCAATGAGGCACCCTGATTGGGGAAGTATCCCAGGAACCAAATCACCACCGTGACGATAAAAATAATCTTACCGGCCTTGGTCACAAAGTGCTTGCTGCGATTCCAAGCATTGCGCAGTAGGGGCCGCCATGAGGGCAATCTGTAGGGCGGCATTTCAAGTACGAAGGGTAGGTCCGAGCGCAGCTCAGCATTACTTCGAGACACCACGGCAGTAACCAGCAGTGCGCAGACAATGCCAAACACATAGATGCCAAACATCGCCAAACCCTGCCAACCAATCAGTCCGCCCAACGCTTTCTGTGCGGGAATAAATGCGGCAATCAGCAAGGTATACACTGGCAGTCGCGCAGAGCAGGGCATGAGTGGAATAGCCAGATAGGTCAGCCAGCGTTTGCGCGGAGAGTCTACTGTGCGGGCGGCATAGATACCGGGAATGGCACAGGCAACACTAGAGAGCATAGGAATAAAACTTTTGCCCGTAAGGCCAAATACACGCAATGGTTTATGGCAGATTACCGCAGCGCGGGCTAAATACCCGCTGTCTTCTAACATACCCACAACCAGTGTGAGCACAAATATCTGGGGTACAAAAACAAGAAAGGCGCCAATACCACCAAACAGCGCATCGGCGATAAAGTCGCTGGCCATGCCCTCGGGAACTCTGGCTAAAACAAAATCAGCGGTGACTTGAATAATGGTTTCAACGCCATCCATAACTGGGGCCGCCCAGGTAAAGATTGATTGAAACAGCAGGTACATAATGACAAAGAAACTTAGGCCACCAAACCAAGAGTGCAGGAAAAAACTATCCAGTTTGGTTTGGGCGTTAATTAACAGATCGCCCTTAGGGCCATATTTATTGGCTAACTGCTGTGCCTGCCGATGGATCAATGAATCATCGCTGGCAATAATATCACCGGCAATCGCATAGGCTTCTGTTGGCGCTTTGGCCGAGGCGATAGCGCTGGGAATATTCTCCAAACCGAAGCCTGTTTTGCCGGAGATGGGTAACACCGGCACCTTGAGTGCATCGGCAAGTCCCTGGGTATCCAGCTGCATTTTGTGCTGTTCAAGCACATCGGTCATATTGGCGGCGATTAAGAGAGGTTTGTTATAGCGACGACAGGCTTCTACTACCTGAAGGGCAAAAATTAGGCCCTTTTCTAACCGAGTGGCATCAACGACACAGATAACGGCATCTAGATGATCGGCATCCATTGCCTTATAAAATGCTTCCACAGCCAGCTTTTCTTCGCCGGAAATAGTGTGCAATGAATAAACACCAGGAAAATCCAGATATTCGGTACTGTTATCGATAAGGCTTTTGCCGGCGCTTATATCGACAGTAATGCCGGGGAAATTGGCGACCTTTTGATTTAACCCTGTCAGGCGATTGAACAGCAGGCTCTTGCCTGAGTTAGGGCTGCCAATCAATGCGACATTAGAGCGGGGTAACGAGGCTGGCTGAGAAGGGGGAGTACTTGGGGTAGACATAGGTTGGGCCAGGGGGCTAAGCGACTTCGATCATCGAGGCTATGCTATCGTCCAGAGAATAGACGGTATTGTTCACGCGGTAGAGCTTAGGGGCACCAAGACTCGGGGCCATAACACAGGAAATTGACTCACCGGGGTGAAAACCAAGCTCACTGAGTCGCGTGCGGTAACCCGCTTCAATGCTAGCTGCAAACGCGCTAACGGTTGCGGATGTGCCCTGTGTGAGATCCCAAAGTGTCATCTGATGTCCTTGCGGTTATCTAATGGGCGCATTGTACGCCTTTATACTCTAAATGTTAATAATATTGATTCTCATTTGCACTATTGTATTTATGCCATTATTTGTATACTTGAAACCTGGGCTAGATCGAGATAGAGCCTGAGGGTTGTGGGCTAGCCATTGCTGGGCTAAGCCGCTGAAAACAGTGGCTCATAATGCCGACAAATCAGCTACAATGGCCACCTTAAAATCCACTCCAGCTTATTAAGCAAGCGTATTTGACTATGCCCGTATTTTCAGCAACCCCAAGAGCACTCTTCGACTACCCAAAATACTGGGCGGAATGCTTGCTGCCAGCACCTTTTCTGCCAATGACCAGAGCAGAAATGGATCAACTTGGCTGGGATAGCTGTGATGTCATCTTGGTGACCGGTGATGCCTATGTGGACCATCCTAGTTTTGGAATGGCCGTTATTGGTCGAGTGCTTGAGTCTCAGGGCTTTCGGGTAGGCATTCTTTCTCAGCCCGATTGGCGCAACACCGATAGCTTTCGGGAGCTGGGCAAGCCCAACCTGTACTTTGGTGTGACCGCCGGCAATATGGATTCAATGATCAATCGCTACACGGCTGATCGTCGACTGCGCCATGACGATGCCTATACCGCCGGAGACGAAGGCGGCAAACGTCCAGATCGCGCGGTAACTGTTTACACGCAAAAATGCCGTGAAGTGTATTCCGATGTGCCTGTTGTCGTGGGTGGTATCGAAGCCAGTCTGCGCCGCTTGGCCCACTATGATTATTGGTCTGAGTCGGTTAAACGTTCAGTACTGATGGATTCCACCGCCGATATACTGCTCTATGGCAATGCCGAGCGCGCCATGGTTGAGCTAACTCACCGCATGGCCAATGGCGAAAATATTCGAGATATTACCGACCTCCGGGGCAGTGCCTATTTATGCCGACAGATGCCCGATGGCTGGCGTGAAATTGACTCCACACAGGTTGATCAGCCAGGCCGAGTCGAGAAACACAAGAACCCCTACATCACAAAATCTCAGGCCAAGGATTCTGATGACGCCAAAGATGTGCGTATTAGAACGGATAAGGCCTTACTCGAAGGAGAGGAGAGCGACCTGTCTTCTCAAGAGCCAAAGCCCCTGTCGATAATTCCAGATACCCAGGCGATCAAAACCGACCCTAGCACCACCTATATTCGTATTCCATCGTTTGACCAGGTCACCACAGATCCTGTGCTCTATGCCCATGCCGATCGGATTTTCCATCGTGAGACTAACCCCGGCAATGCGCGCCCTCTAGTGCAAAATCAGGGACGCAACGACATCTGGGTAAACCCACCGCCGATACCTCTGGAGACTGAAGAGCTGGATTGGGTATTTGAGCAGCCATACAAACGTGTGCCTCATCCGTCCTATGGCGATGCCAAAATACCGGCCTACGATATGATCCGTTTCTCGGTGAATATTATGCGCGGCTGTTTTGGTGGCTGTACCTTCTGCTCGATTACAGAGCACGAGGGGCGCATTATTCAGAGTCGTTCCGAGAAATCTATTCTCGATGAAGTTGAAAAAATCCGTGATCTTACCCCCGGCTTTACCGGCGTAATTTCAGATCTTGGCGGGCCAACGGCGAATATGTATCGCCTTAACTGCAAAGACAAAAAGATTGAAGAAACCTGCAGACGGCCATCCTGCGTGTACCCAACTATCTGTAGTAATCTCGAAACTGACCACAAGCACACCACCCAGCTGTACCGTAAAACCCGCGCGTTGGAAGGGGTAAAGAAAGTGGTGGTAGCCTCAGGCCTGCGTTATGACCTGGCCGTTAAAGACCCTGAGTACGTTAAAGAGCTGGTGACCCATCATGTTGGCGGTTATTTGAAGATTGCCCCAGAGCATTCCGAAGATGGCCCTCTGACCAAGATGATGAAGCCGGGCATGGGCAGCTATTATGAGTTTAAAGAGATGTTTGAGCGCTTCTCTAAAGAAGCGGATAAAAAGCAGTATCTAATACCGTACTTTATCTCAGCGCATCCGGGTTCGACCAACGAAGATATGATGAGTTTGGGCCTGTGGCTTAAGAACAATGACTTCCGTGTTGATCAGGTGCAGAGCTTCTATCCGTCGCCCATGGCATCGGCTACCACCATGTATTACACCGAGAAGAATCCCCTTAAGCCCTTGGGCCGCAATAATAGCGAACAGGTCTTCAGCGCGAAAAGTCAGGAACAGCGGACCTTGCATAAGGCCTTCCTGCGCTACCATGACCCCGACAATTGGCCGATGCTGCGCAAAGCATTGCGCCGTATGAATAGGGCAGATTTGATTGGTAATGGCGATTCGTTTTTAGTGCCGGGAGAGTCCCGTCGCGAGAAAGAAATTAAAAAGCGTGAAAGCAAAAAAGTGAAACCCCTAGCCAGATCCGCTCGTTCGGCGCGCTCTGCACCTCGTCGACGCTAGGCGGGAAAAAGCCGCGATATCAATGCGGGTACTGCGTTTTCAACCCGCAGAATCCGCGGACCCAGATGTACCGACTCGAAACCAGCTTGATTGAGTTTCTCTATTTCATAGGGAATAAAACCGCCCTCAGGCCCAATGGCTAGTGTCACTGGTGCCGAGCAGTTAATGGGGCAGGGCAGGTTGGTAATCGGATGTGCAACCAGTGCCGTACTGCCTTTTACAATCTCAGCAAGCTCATCCTCAACAAATGGTTTAAATAGTTTACGCAGGTGAATCTCTGGCATCAGGGTATCCTTAGCCTGTTCCAACCCCAGCAAAAGCTGCTCTTCCAGTGCCTCAGGTGCCAGCAGTGGCGTCTGCCAAAAACTCTTCTCCACACGACTCGAATTAATTAGATAGAGCGTCTTTACCCCCATCGCGGCAATAGTTTGCAATGATCGTCGCAGCATCTTAGGTCTGGGCAGTGCCAGGATCAGCGTCAATGGAGTAATTGCCGGTGGCGGAGTATCCAGAATGATTTGAAGGGTAGCCTGCTGGGTATCAAGGGTTGTGATTATGGCTTGACCCATAAGGCCATTTACTACTCCCACACGAACAGAATCCCCAATCTCCGCACGTTGCACCTTAAGCAGGTGCTCAAGCTGTCGGCCATTGATGGTGGCAACATTGTCAGTTATTTGTGCGGCTGTTAGCAGGAATAAATTCATGGCGGGGATTGTAATGGTCTCCCCTTCAGGAGTCGAACCTGAAATTCAAGCTTAGGAGGCTAGCGTGATATCCAATTTCACCAAGGGGAGGCGCATGCATTATAGCTAAAAGCTTATGGATGCAGTACTAGTTGAGCCCTCAAAGCACAGCAAAAGGGGGTAATTTTTGCTGGGTTATTTTGATCCCTCTACTTTTAACCGTTTTCATTTTAGCCATAGCGCTATCAACGACTGCAACTCTAAAATTCCTACGCAAATTTATTAGGTTGCGTTTACCAGACTGAAGTCTGTTAAACGGTTCTGCAAATCGCCTCTGGCGTACAAAATACTGTCACATTTAGCCGAACTCGCCAGGGTTTCTCAACCTATCTGGCCGCAACAAAAAAGGCCCCTTAAAAAGGGGCCTTTTATTGTATGGCGGTGGGATAGGGATTCGAACCCTAGTTAGGCTATTAACCTAAGCCAGTTTTCAAGACTGGTGCATTCAACCGCTCTGCCATCCCACCGTTTCAAGGCGCTGATTATACAGCGCCTTTATTCACTGACAAGTAACAATTACGCCTTTGGTGCTTTTTCGGCAGATTCCTTATTCACAGGAGCTGCTGGCGCTTCATTCTGCGTGGATTTAGCCTGAGCTTTCTCTGCGTTACGCTTCTTACGCGGATCATTTGAGGCTCTAGGTGCCGCTTCGCTCGCTTTCGCTGCCGGTGCTGCTGCAACGGGCTCGCTTGGTTTTGCAGGCGCAGGCTTGGCTGCTGGTGGACGCTCGGTGCTTATCTCAACCTTGCTGACTGGCTTGGGCTTTTTACGCGGATCATTACTCGCGCGAGGGCCTTCGTTTGCTACCGTTGCTGTGTCGGCTGATTCAGCCTTAGGCTTGGGGCTGGCTTTGCGTCTTGGGCGAGCGGGCTTTTTGGCCTTGGCTTCATCATTAGCGTCTGGCTTTTGATCTGGCGCACTGACAGCAGCAGGTGCCGTAACAGATGCGTCATTAGGGCCTGCATCAGCCTTCGCTGCTGGTGCTTGCGTGGCAGCTGTTGCATCGCTTCCAGCATCTTTGGCAACTCTAGGCTTTCTAGGGGCTGCTTTACGCTTTGGACGTGCTGGCTTTTCAGCGGCTGCATCTGCTGCGGTGCTAGTAGCAGGCGCCGCAGTCGGTGTCGTTACTGGCGCAGCTGCTGGTGCAACTGCAGGAGCTGTGGTTGCTTCAGATACTGGCGGTGTTGGCGCCGGTACATTCTGAGTACTAACTGTGCCTGCAATAGTTGCAGTTTGATCAATCATCTCTTTAGAAACATCCGTGCGCTGACGACGGCGACGGGGTCCACGACGTTTGTCATCGGGACGACGCTGCAGTTGATCTGCTGGTGTAGCTGCAGTCTCTTGCTTCT
>Ga0206127_1001929_pt1 | contig 21560 bp, 25 predicted proteins | sample Helgoland_Spring_6_FD_148646 | JGI IMG/M metagenome (GOLD analysis project Ga0206127, IMG submission 148646) | Pelagic subsurface seawater microbial communities from Kabeltonne, Helgoland, North Sea - Helgoland_Spring_Bloom_20160419_1 | ecosystem: Environmental > Aquatic > Marine > Epipelagic ...
ATTAGTTGGCTTAACAGACGGTGTTACATTTGTAGATATCTCGTCACCTAATTCGCCTGTTGTAGTTGGGAAGCTGGAAGAGGTTTTGAATAGTAGTAAAGTTATGAATGATAGCATTCATGATGATAATGACAATGACGGAAAAGGAGCTTCTGCGTGGAGAGACATCAAGGTTTTTAATAACTATGCTTTTATCGTAAGCGACAATCAACCGCATGGATTACAGATTTTTGACCTTACAAAACTTAGAACCGCTACAGATCTTCCTGTAAGTTTTACGGAAGATGAGCATTATTCAGCGTTTGGGAAAGCACATAATATTGCAATTAATGAAGAGACAGGTTTTGCGTATGTGGTAGGATCAAACACCTATGGGGGTGGATTACATATTATTGATATAAACGATCCATTAAATCCGGTATTTGCAGGCTTTCATTCTGATAGCACTGTCGGTTTTGACAATACAGGCTATATTCATGACACACAGTGTTTAAATTATTCAGGACCTGATTCAGAGTATCAAAATAAAGAGCTTTGTTTTAATTCCAGCGAAACCCACCTGGTAATTGCTGATGTTTCTGATAAGCAAAATACGGCTACAATTTCAAAAGTGGATTATCAGGGACGTGCTTATGCGCATCAGGGTTGGCTTACCGAAGACCATCGGTATTTTATTTTAGATGATGAAATTGATGCAGGAAATACTACAACTTACATTTTTGATGTGCAGGATCTTGATAATCCTCAAATGATAGGTACTTATGTTGTATCATCTATATCCATCGATCATAATCAATATGTAAAAGGGAATAAGTTGTATCAGGCAAACTATACATCCGGGCTTAGAATTCTAAACTTGGATAACATACAAAATGCCAACCTCTCAGAGATAGGATTCTTTGATACATATCCTGTCAATAATAGCAGAAGTTTCAATGGAGCATGGAGCAATTATCCTTTTTTTGAAAACGGATTGGTTATTGTAAGTGATATTTCGAATGGCTTATTTATACTGAAACCAAATTTATAGCTAAATTTATTGATACTATTTGGATACCGTATTTTCGTAACTCCAAATAACCCTGAACCTTATCAGATTCTAACAATCCAATAAGCCGTTATTCTTTGAGTTAGGCACTATTTTCCGTACCTTTTTTCCGTTTTTTACATTAAGAATACGATTAAGAAATACTTAACTAATTTTACTTCCACTTAACAATTTATATGGATTTATTTGACAAGCTTGAGGGCAGACCAAGCCCATTAGGGCCATTTACATCAGAAGGCTACGGATATTATACTTTCCCAAAACTTGAGGGACCTTTAGGCCCGGAGATGCAATTCAACGGCAAAGACATGATCGTTTGGAGCATAAATGATTATTTGGGAGTTGGAAGTAATCCAGAGATAAAAAAAATTGATGCGGAAGCTACCGCTAAATATTCTTTGAGTTCGCCAATGGGCGCTCGTTTAATGACCGGAAATTCTACCGAGCATGAACTGCTGGAACAAGAACTTGCTGAATTCTCCCATAAACCTGCAGCTCAATTATTGAACTTCGGGTATCAGGGAATAATGAGCGTAATTCATGCACTTACTGACCGCAACGATTTTCTTATTTATGATGAGCTAAGCCATGCGTGTATAGTTGATGGAAAACAACTCTCTATGGCCGACAAGTCAGTTTTCAAACATAACGACATTGAAAGCTTCAAGAAACAATTATACAGAGCTGCATCCAAAAGAAAAGACAATTCTTCTATACTTGTTGTAACCGAAGGTGTGTTTGGAATGACAGGAGATCTTGGAATTTTAAACGAGATCATTGAATTAAAGAAAGAAGTTCCATTCAGATTATTGGTTGATGATGCTCATGGATTTGGTACTCTGGGAGCAGACGGTTCCGGTACAGGTACTCAATTGGGTTGTCAGGATGGAATTGATATCTATTTTGGTACGTTTGCAAAAGCAGTAGCTTTAATCGGAGCGTTTGTTTCTTCTGAGCCAAGAGTAATTGAGTTTTTGAAAGCGAATGTAAGAAGTCAGGTATTTGCTAAATCTCTGCCAATGCCAATTGTTGTAACGGCTCGTGAGCGATTAAAAATGATCCAAAAAAATCCTCAGTGGAGAGAAAAACTTTGGGATAATACGATCAAGCTGAGAGAAGGACTTCAGAAAATCGGTTATACTGTGCTCCCCTCAGAAAGCCCTGTAACGCCGGTACTAACACAAGGGAGTACTGATCTTTGTCAAGACATTATGCGCAAGCTCAGAGAGGAGCACGGCGTGTTTGTGAGCGGTGTAGCTTATCCGGTAGTGCCAAGAGGAACCGTGCTGATCCGTCTGATTCCTACTGCAGCACATAATGATAAGCACATTGAAAAAACCTTGAAAGCTTTTGATGCAATTAAAGATTTTGTGTTTGCTGCTGCAGCCGATATTGCTAGTTAATTTTTATCACCTCAGGTTTAAATCCCTGAGGTGAGTTTTTTCTATTTAAAGAAGATTTTTCATCAACCATTCTAAGGAATTGATATTTATTTTATCTTCCAGTGTTTAATGACTAAAACCTTATTCCTGTGATTCAAAGACCTCAAACATTATTTCTCGCACTTTCAATACTCTCAAGTTTAGCGGTATATTTTACTCCTGTTTATGACAAAGCGATGCAAGATCCGCAATTATGGATCGGCTATGGACTGGCATCGGCATTACTTTTATCTATTCTTTTAGTACTGTTTTCAATTTTTAAATTCTCCGACAGAAAAAACCAGATCAAGTGGGTTAAAGTATCTATGCTGCCTCAAATTATTGGCTTTGGCCTTGCTTTGGGCGTACTGTTTTCTCTGGGAGGAATTGGAACATATCTTTGGGATGAAGCAATCGGTGCAGGGTTAGTTCTTGCAGCTCTCTTTTTTCAAGGATTAGCTCTTCGCTTTATTAAAAAGGATCTGGATCTAGTTCGCTCTATTGACCGGATACGATGACCAATTTTGAACATCAAGAAGACTTCTCCCCACTCAGAGTTTATGGGAGTCTTTTTGTTGGTTTAACGGCATTTAGCCTTGCTCCAATTCTTGTTAGATACGCAGTTGATTACTCCGGAATATTGCTTACAACGATACGTACGGTGCTTGCTGTCATAATTCTTACCCCAATTTACCTCGCTCAAAAAAAGCCCTTTAAAAATAAGAAGTCTGAGTCTTTGAAGGATCATATTTGGGTTGCAGTTGCCGGATTAGCGCTAGGATTTCATTTCATTGCCTGGGTTTCATCCCTGTATTACACGTCCATTTCTTCGGCTTCTGTGTTGGTTTGCATTCACCCAATTCTTCTTATCGTAGCTGAAAGAACATTAATGAAAGTTTCTTTTAGACCGATTGTCTGGACAGGGGTTATTATTTCTTTCCTCGGAACAATGCTTTTGGGTTATTTTGACCTAAGCGCTGAAAATTCTTTTCCTCTAGCCGGGTTTGGAAATGGATTAGCTGTATTAGCGGCGGCTATATTTGCGGTGTACTTTCTTATTGGTCGTAAGCTAAGACAAAAAAGAGACTGGATCGGTTATGTGTATCCCGTTTATGCCTATGCCGCTTTAACATCCGTACTTTTTTTGTTGGTAAAGGAGGGGTTTCCACAGCAAATAGACGGTAAATTATTTCTTATTGGTCTCGCTTTAGCTATTGGTCCACAAATATTCGGGCATGGATCGCTCAATTATGCTGTTAAACATATTTCAGCGACACTGCTTTCAACCTTGATTTTAGCGGAGCCCATTCTTGCTTCCATTTTGGCATATATTCTTTTTCATGAACTACCGTTAACGCAATCAGTTTTTGCTATGGTAGTAATTCTGTTGGGAATTAGTATTACCTGGAAACGAAAAACGAGGAGAATCTAAATATTTTTCAATGGATAGATTCTTCAGCTGTAACCAATCTCTGTTTTAAGTCTTCCACATTAACAGGTTTAGCTAATGGTTGTACATTTTTAAAATCAGCAGTAAGCTTTAAATGCTCATAGGTTGTATCCCCGGAAAGTATAAGAACAGGTGTATTGTTATTGTTCTTTCTTAACGCTTCTACCACATCAAGACCTTTCATGGTACCCAGAAGATTTTGATCGCTTACAATAATATCCGGTTTAAGAGATATAATTCTGTCCAGACCTTCTTCTCCGCTCGCTAGTGTATCAATCACATCATAGCCAAGAGTTTTAAGCATCTTTTTTTGTACAACAGCTAACAAAGTGTCGTCTTCTAAAAGAATTACTTTCTTCATTATTCTTGTTTTTTAGGTATTAAATGGGAAGTAGATTAATTATCGACTTACGTTAGAAAATCTTAATAATAAAAATAAATTCCTAGTTCCAATATGTTATCATTTTGAAGTTTTGAGAAAGAGAGAGCTCAAAGCAAAAAATAAACCTCTGTTACTTATAGTTCTTAACTCTTAAAAAAAGCCTCTGCAATAACAGCAAAATGTTTTGGTCTGTCCAAAAAAGCATAATGTCCCGCATTTTCGATAACCACCAACGCCGCGTTTTTAATGCCTTTTTCGAGCCTTTTTCCCTGATATACCGGAGTTGCATCATCGTCTTCTCCCCAAAGCAGAAAAGTCTCGTGTGGAATTTGCGACATACACTTTTCTAAATGTTCAGTAACTGATTTAACAAAGGTTCCTCGCATTACTCCAGACAGTTGATTGTAATCTCCTGACCCCAAACTTTTCCAAAGAGCTGTTTGCCTGAGTTTATTTAACGCGGAATCTCTTAGAGCAGAAGGAAGTATTAAAAAAGGAGCTTTAATTGTTTTAGCCAGATACTTTTTAAAATAGAATTTTAAAGATCTTTTCGGTTTCATTCCTGCCCCACCTGTAATAAGTACTTTATCTACAGTTTTTTTACCGGATTCCCTAGCGCAAAGCTTAAGTGTAATTCTCCCTCCGAAAGAATGAACCAGAAGATCAACAGGTTCATTAAATGTATTTGAAATAAATGACTCAATAGCATCTGTATAATCATCTATGCTCCAGGATCTGGTCGGTTCCGGAGAATCACCAAAACCCGGAAGATCAAGAATATAAGAAGTTCGGATCGATTCCAATGATCGAGCTATGGGCATCATCACGCGCCGACTACTTCCCCATCCATGTAAAATAACAAGGGGCTTACCTGATCCGATTTTTTCGAATACAATTTTTTGTTCGTTATAAATAAAGTTTTGTATATCAGCCATGTTGATAGTGGTAAACATCTCACTTAACTAGATTGAATACAAGTTGACTAGATGAAAAATTGTTCCCTTATTGCAGATAAATCAAAAATTGATGAAAAAGTTTAAAAGAGATTTATTTTTTTGGCTTGAAAGGCTTCAAATTACCCGAAAAGAAAGACTAGTAATTTCCTTTCTATTAGTTTTGGTAGTTTTGATGATTTCATTTTCAGCAGTTTTAAAGCATACATATAATTCGAACACTAAAAACTATGATGAAATCCTGAAAAGATTCGAAGAAAAAAGCGCACTTATCAAAAGAGAGGAAAACTCAAGTGATGAAAAATATATTGGGAAAGAAAAAAAATCTCCTATACCCGACACCGCTCAGGCACTGCATCTTATAAACATAAACACGGCCGATATTGCAGAGCTACAAACATTAAAAGGAATAGGAAAAACTTATGCACAACGAATTGTTGATTACCGACTAGAAAACGGCGAGTTTAAAGAGATTGAAGAATTATTAAATGTGAAAGGAATTGGAAAGAAACGATTAGAAGACATCAAGGCTTTTATATCAATAAAGTGAGTTAAAAAAGGGAATTATATGCCGGATATTTTATGGGTCGACGATGAGATCGATCAACTGCGTTCACACATTATCTTTTTAGAAAAAAAGGGATTTACTATTGAACCTGTTACGAATGGGGAAGATGCAGTAGCTATGATTAAAGACCGATCGTTTGATATTGTTTTCTTGGATGAACAAATGCCCGGCATGGATGGCATTGAGACTCTGGAACAGATCAAAAGTATCAATTCATTGCTTCCTGTTGTGATGATAACAAAAAGCGAAGAAGAATCGATAATGGAAGATGCGATCGGTGGTAAGATTTCAGATTATCTCATAAAACCGGTTAATCCCAATCAGATTCTGTTAACTACAAAGCGTATCCTTGAACGATCGAGACTCCAAAATGAAAAATCTGCGCAAAGTTATTTAAAACAATTTGGAGAACTTTCTTCCAGAATACATCCCAAAACAGGGTGGAAAGAATGGATCGAAATTTATAAAGAACTTTCGAAATGGAAAATGGATCTTTCATCAGGTGATGAAAACCTGCTCCACGTTCTTGAAGATCAGCTACAAGAAGCAAATAAAGAGTTTGGGCGCTTTATAGAAAATGAATATAGAAGCTGGCTTGATGATTCCGAGGGATCTCCACTTTTATCCCCAAAAATTATTAGTAAATATGTTCAACCTCATCTTGAAAAGGGTAAAAAAACCATGTTTTTTATTATTGATTGTATGCGTTACGATCAATGGTTAACCTTTGAGGCTGTGCTCTCAAATTATTATAATATTGAAACGGATTTTTATTACTCCATTCTACCAACGGCTACTCCGTATTCAAGAAATGCTATTTTTGCAGGATTATATCCCTCAGATATTGAACGAATGTACCCTGAACTTTGGCAACAAGGACAAGACGAAACCTCGTTAAACAGGCATGAAGAAGAGTTGCTAAAAAGACAACTTGTGCGGGCAGGAATCGACATAAATTTTAAATATGAGAAAGTTCTAAATGCAGAAGAAGGCAAAAGAATTGCTGATAAAATGCAGAGCTATACGCAATCCAAATTTGCAGCTTTTGTATATAATTTTGTTGACACTTTGGTGCATTCCAGGTCAGATTCAGCCGTAATTAAAGAGTTAGCACCGGATGAATCTGCTTTTCGATCTATTACTGAAGCGTGGTTTCTCCATTCAAACCTTCTTCAAATGTTTAAAACTCTTTCTCAGGAAGATGTAACGGTGGTTGTTACAACTGACCACGGCTCGGTTAGAGCGCTTCGGGACACTAAAGTATTTGGAGACAAAGACACTGCTAAAAATCTCAGATATAAATACGGCAGAAATTTAAAAGCTGATGAGCGAAACACTGTGTTCTTTATGGATGACCCTCTCGCATATAAATTACCTGCTATCACAGGAGTTAATAATTACATTATTGCGAAAGAAGATTACTTCTTTGTTTATCCAACTAATTACAACCGATTTCAAAATCGGTATAAAGATACTTTTCAACACGGCGGAGCATCAATGGAAGAAATGATACTACCTGTAGCAACCATGAAGCCTAAATAACAATGTTGTTCGAAAGTAGTTCTGTTGACGAGACCATTGCTTATGGAAAAGAGTTTGCAAAAACCTTAAAACCCGGAGACATTGTATGTTTGGATGGAGATTTGGGAGCGGGCAAAACACATTTTGTAAAAGGGGTGGCGCTTCATTTTGGAATAAAGGTTGAAAAAGTAAGTTCCCCAACTTTTACATTGATAAATGAATATGAAGGTACTATTCCGGTATTTCATTTTGACTGTTACCGAATTGAAAATGAACAGGAAGCTTTAGAGATTGGTATAGAAGAATATCTATATGGAGAAGGCGTTTCTATTATCGAGTGGCCTTCAAAAATTAAGAACTTAATTCCTGAGGATTCAGTTAGAATTGAAATAAAACACTCTGGTGAATCTAAAAGAAGTATTTATATTTTAGATCATTCCTAAAGTGCCGTAAATTTGATCCATCATGTCATCTGCTAAAAAGCGCCGACTTTCATATCGCTTAGATTTGTTACCCGTGATTCTTCCTTATCACTTACGGGCAAAGAATGATTTAAAAATTGGAGATCTGGTTTATTATGGTCCAAGCCCTGAATATTATGGGATCGGAGAAGTTGTGCAGTTTGAAGAGAAAGTTTGTGTGGTAGATTTTCGCGGAACCGGATTAATGGGCATTCATAAAGATGAACTGCGCTCAAGTTATCTTATTCCAATACATAAATTAAATCTTTCGAGAGTGCTAAAAGGACAGTAAATGCCTGAAATAATCGCAGGGATATTCAATGGAGTGATTCAAACTTCAGCGTTAGAATGGGTCGCTGTTATTTGCGGAGTAGCCAGTGTGATCTACTCCATGAGAGAAAATATTCTGGTTTACCCAACCGGAATAATAAGTGTAATTATTTACGTTTATTTGTCTTTCCAGTACAAGTTGTATGCAGATATGGGAGTGAATGGCTACTACTTTGTTATGAGCGTGTACGGCTGGTATTACTGGACCAATACTGAAGGCGCTAAAGAACAAATCGAAGTTACTGTTAACTCAGCGATTGAAAACATCTACTCGTTGGTACTTCTTTTAGGAAGCTTTGGAACTCTTGTATTCGTTTTGATGAACTTTACAGACAGCGATGTTCCAATCTGGGATGCTGCTACTACTTCTTTTGCAATATTAGGGATGTGGTTGATGGCCAGAAAAAAGCTTGAAAACTGGGTCGCCTGGATTATCACCGACTTGATTTCGATCCCTCTCTACTTCTATAAGGGGCTGGTTTTAACCAGCTTTCAATTCCTGATCTTTACCTTTCTTGCAACGATGGGATACTTTGCATGGAAGAAGTCATTAGAAGCTAAGGGTCAGTCTGGAGAAAATATTTAGAGCTTTATTGGTGCTCTTTTCAAATACGATTTTACGTTTTGTTCCCTTAAAAAAATAAGGACATCAATAAACAAAAAAGGGAAGCCACATGACTTCCCTTCCTTAAATCTGTGCTAATCACAGAAATATATATCTTTTAAATAGTAAGTTGTTCTTTTGCAGTATCAAAAAATGATTGATCAACTACAATACGGCCACTACTTTCGTCAATGATCACTTTGTTCTTTCTTCTAACTTCTACCTGAGTTTGAGGAGGTAATGCCATCCCGAACGCTGCTCCACGATCCATAGCTACAACAGCGATTCCGTTATTAAGGCCATTTCTGAGGCGGTTATAATTACGTAAATAACGCTTGTCTACTTCTTTTTCAACTTCTTCTCTTTTCTTAAGAAGAATTGCTTCTTCGTCTTCTGTAGATTTTGTTACCGTTTTTAAGCTACTGCTTTTTTCTTTTAGTTCAGCTTTGGAAACATCAAGAGTTTCTTTTGCTTCTTCTATCTCCGGTCCGATCGCTTCTTGTCTTTTCTCGATTTCTTCAATTCGTGAAGTAGCGTTTTCTACGACTTGTTTTTGACCTTCGATCTCTTTTGTCAAAGCATCATACTCGCGATTGTTTCGCACAGCAAGCTGCTGATCTTCATACTTTTTTGTCTTCTCTTCTGAGCTTGCTAATTCAAGTTTAAGATTATCGTATTCTACGATAAGATCCTTTTCTTCCTGCTCAAGCTTTGAGAGACGGGCCTCTTTACGGGCAATGTCAGTTTCAATATCAAGAATCTCTTCCGGAAGATCGCCTCTTAACTGTTTAAGCTCATCTATGCGGCTATCTATATATTGTAAGTTTGCTAGTTGTTGAAGTGCTTCTTTCATGGATTGCTTTTCAGCTTGGTTGAATGGATTGGGGTTTATGTTCCGATACATACGTTTGCATCGGATTAGTTACAACATTGGTAACAGATACACTAAGGTTATCGAAAGCCTCTGATAATTCCTTTCTTAGTGCTTCAGCAATAGGAAATTCACTTTCATAATGCCCTACATCTACTAATAAAAAATTATCTTGTTCGGTAAAATAGTCATGATATTTGATGTCAGAGGTAACAAACGCATCTGCACCACTTTTAATCGCTTTATTTTTCAGAGAGACACCGGCGCCTCCACAAACTGCAACAGTCTTTATGCGATCTATATCTCCTGAAAAGCGGATTGCTTTTACATCTAGAGCTTGTGAAACTAAGTGAAGGAACTCATTTTTTCCAAGTCCTTCTTCAGGATATTGACCGATTACTCCCATTCCAAAGTTGTTGGAAGCTGAAACTAAATCTGTAACCTGAAGCGCTTCTTCTTTAAGTAATCCTTCTTTTTTAAGGCCTTTTCTAAGTGCGGGTAAATGATGCTTATCAATAGTTGCTTCAAAACATCGAAGATCACTTTCACGACTCTCTACACTATAATGATGTACATCTTCTGCAGAATAGTAATTCAATAACTGAACCATTGAATCACTGTTTTCTACGGAACTGACTAAGCTGATCTTTTTACTGATGGAATAGTTCTTTGTTAAAAAACTGAGATCATCTAATCCGAGCATATTTGCAAGAACAAAAGAAACGCCATCAAGAGCTGCATCAAGATTAGTATGAGCTACTATTAAGCCGATATCATTTTTGATCAGCTTATAAATAATACGCCCTTGTTCATTGGTAGGATTTATACTTCCGATCTTACCGAAAATAAGAGGGTGATGAGCCACTATAAGCTCACAATCATTCTGTATAGCCTCTGCAACAATTTTATCAGTTACATCTAAACAAGTAAGTACATTATTTACCAGAGAATCCGGATCTCCTACAAGAAGTCCGACATTATCGTAATCCATTTTAGTGCCCGGAGGAGCCCACTGATTCAAAAAGGTGGAGATATGTCGGATTTTTGTTGCCATTTATCTTTTACCTTTTGGAATGTTTAAGATAAATTGGACCGACGAGGGCGCTATGAATTTGTAGAAAGTCAGTTTGTACAATAGAAGTTAATTTAGGCTTTCCTTGAGCTCCCAAAAATAAGAGTAATTTTTGAATGATAAAAGCCTAGATTGCTGTTATTAATGTAAAATTAATATGTAAAGCAGTTTTAGAATGAAAAAAGCACCAATTGATAAAAATTTAGAGCGAGTTAAACGCAAAATCGATGAAACATGTAGCCGAATAGGCAGAGACAGCTTAACGGTAATGTTGGTAGCAGTGAGTAAAACAAAGCCTGTTTCGTACATTCAAGAGGCGTTAAGTTGCGGACAAATTCATTTTGGCGAGAACAGGATGCAGGAACTGGAAGATAAAATTGAGGAGCTAGACGGCAAAGGCATTTCCTGGCATATGATCGGGAATTTGCAAACCAATAAGATCAAATTGATCGCCAATAAAGTGAAATGGGTGCACTCAATTGAAAAACTAAAGTATCTTAAAGAGTTTGAAAAGAGAGCGAACGGGAACAAAATTGAAGCATTAATTCAAGTCAATATCAGTGGTGAAAAACAAAAAGGAGGAGTTGAACCAGAAGATCTGGCTAAGATTTTAGAAGCCTCAACGGGTTTTGAAAACGTTACAGTTCGTGGATTGATGGGCATGGCAACTTTTACTGATGACCCGGAAGATGTGAGAGGAGAATTCAAGTTGTTGAAAAAATTATTTGATGAACATCAAAAATATAACTCCGGAAGTGTGCAACTAGAGCAACTTTCGATGGGCATGAGTAATGATCTGGAAGTAGCAATAGAGGAAGGAGCTACCATGGTTCGTGTAGGAAGTGATATTTTTGGTGCACGAAACTATGATTAGTTTCATTCGTAATCAGTTTTAAATTTAAACAAAATCAGGGCATTATGTTATTTGGTTTACCATGGTGGGCACTTATCCCCATAATTGCAATAGTAGGCGGGCTCTTTATTGAGTACAGAAAACAGGAATTAAAAGCCGAAGAGAAAAGGATGACAGGCTCTAAAGAAATTCATGAGCTAAGAAAAATCATTCATAATCTTAAGTCGAGAATAGAAAAATTGGAAAGTTCAGCAAGCTCGTCTTCATCAGGCAATGTGAAAAAAAATGTTCCTTTGGATGATATAGAAATAAAAGATGAGTACTATACCGATGGAAATGACGACGCAACTAGAAACAGGGTACAAAACTAGGAGATAGATTATGCCTGAAGAAATCTTTATTATAATTCTTGCCGCAATAGTTTTTGGTACTGGATTTGTTACATATATCGCAAAGAAAACCTTTGAGATAAACAAGATTAAAGCAATGAAAGATAAATCAAGTGGAGAGATTAATCCTCAATTTTTTAAAGCATTAGGTGATTTTAAGAAAAATACGGAACGCCGTATTTCTAATCTGGAATCCATTGTTGCTGATCTTGAAGAAGAGAAGATAAGAGTTCATGATGAGCAATCCTCCGGGGATATTGAGATCGAAGAAAAAGAAGTGCGTTCTTCAGAAGATAAAGAAGATGATTCGAATCTAAGGAACATGTTAAACGAATAAATGTTATTTTAATAACTATTAAGATCATTCTTAAAAATTCGTGTTATGAAACTTACTCCCTTAGAAATTAAACAGCAGCAATTCGAGAAATCCCTTCGAGGATATGATGTAGCGGATGTGCAATCTTTTCTTACACTTGTATCCAATGAAGTTGAGCACCTTTTAAATAAAAATAAGGAGCTTGAAGTACAGATAGAGAAGCTTAATGATCGTGTTAGACATTATGAACGAGTTGAAGAGGCGCTTCACGAAACGCTTCAAACAACCAAAGAATCAGTAGCTCAAAAGCTCGACGGAGCTAAAACAGAAGCCCAGAATAAAGTGAATAAAGCTGAAATGGAAGCTGAGGGGATTGTTAAAGAAGCCAATCATCAAAGGCAACAAATTCGCCAAAATATCCATCGCTTACTTGAAAAAAGAGAAGAAATTATAGCCGGTATGAATTCATACCTAGAAAACTCTAAAGATTCACTGGCTAAATTTGGAAAAGACGAGTTAGGTATATTTGAGTTACCACAAGAAGATAATTATCATACCAATGATGATAGTGATGAAGAACGAAAATCCAAATTCCGGTTAGATGAAGATGAAACAGAAGAAACTAAAACCCATTCTGAAGAAGTAGACTTATCCTTCCCACCAGGCTCAGAACACCTGGATGATATTCTTGACGAAATAGACTAACAATACCGAAAGCAAAAATGAATTTAGATACCGTAGAAGAGTTTCGTACAAAAAGAGACGAAGCATTAAGTTATATCCAATCAAAAACTGACTTTCAACCCGAATACTTGCTTATACTTGGCACCGGACTTGGACAGTTGGGCGATGAAATTGAAGTAGAAGACTCAATAAGTTACGATGATATCCCTCATTTCCCGGTTTCAACTGTTGAAAGCCATGCCGGACGTTTATTGTTTGGTGATTTAGGGGGTAAGAAAGTAGTAGCGATGCAGGGAAGGTTTCATTTCTATGAAGGCTATAGCATGCAACAAATTGCATTTCCTGTCCGGGTTGCAAAAGCCTTAGGAGCTCATAGTTTATTTGTGAGCAATGCTTGTGGTGGAATGAATCCAAATTTTGAAGCCGGTGATATTATGCTAATCACTGATCATATCAACTTTCTTGGAGATAATCCCTTGATAGGTCCTAATGACGACGAGCTTGGCCCACGTTTCCCCGACATGAGTGATCCTTACACAAGTAGATTAAGAGAAATTGCTCAAAACGTTGCATTAGAAAACAGCTTGAAAATGCATGAAGGTGTTTATCTGGCAATTTCAGGACCGATGCTGGAGACAAAAGCAGAATATCGGTATATGAGACAGCTTGGAGCTGATGTAGTTGGTATGAGCACTGTACCCGAAGTTATTGCCGCTACACATATGGGAATGGATGTATTAGGAATCTCAGTAATAACTGATGAATGTTTCCCTGATTCTCTGCAACCCGTAGTTTTGGAAGAGATTTTTGCTGCAGCTGCTCAGGCAGAGCCAAAGATGACCCAAGTAATAATCGGAGTTTTAGAAAAGCTTTAGCCAATTTTTATCCACAAAATGCGTTACTTTTCCACGTACCCTTGCTTGAATGAAGAAAATTTCTTTTCTATCAACAACCTACATTTGTAAAACCTATGAGTATGGACGGATTTGATGGCGAACTTTGGAATGAATTTCAATGGGAAGCCCATCTTAATGAAGTAGAGAAAAAAAGTGAACAGCTTAGAAAGTTCATTGAATCTGATATAAAAGGAAACGTTCCTCGTTGGATTACTTTACTAAAAGAAAGCTTAAGTGAAGATGATGCGTTTGAAGCTTTTGTAGAAGAAGAGCTTTTAATGGATGAAGCTTACTTTCCGGAAGATGAAGATGACTGGGAAGACGAGGACGATTTTGATGATGAGGATTTTTTATTTGGTCTGGAAGAAATCGATGAATTCCCTGATGCTGATGAAGATGATTTTGATGCCGGCGAAGAATGGAAAAGCTTAAGTGAAGACTTTGCTCTATCTGATAATGGTTCCTTAGATAATCTCAGCTTATTCAGGGATGCTCGTTTTTACGCTGTGGATATTTTGAAATGGGCCGAATCTGTTGACCCAAAACATCAGGATAAAACCTTTCTTGAGTTCGTTGGCGACAGCCTTAAAATAGCTGCTAAACTAGCCGGTGGGTATTCTTTTGGGTTCGAGCAAGAGTTCCTGGGGGCGAATATCGCCTACACAAAAAAATCTCTGAAATATGCTAATCAATCTTTAGAGATGATTCAAAAGCTCAGAAAAAAGCCTTGTTTTACTAAACAAAGCTATTCCGAATTTCATGGTCGCTTGTTCGAATTAAGAAATGATATAGGGATTTATGTTCAGGAATTAAGAGATCGGTTTAATACCAGCATAAACTAAAAAAGCATTCCGGTTGAGAATGCTTTTAAAGAAGAATTTTTAAGAAATTCAATTACTACCAGTCAAAAGAGTTGAATTTAATATCCGGTAAATCTTCAACTTCACCACTAAGCGTTATTTCGCGCTTTCTTTCCTCGTGCTCAGTAGATAAGAGTCTCTTGATAACAAAATTATATTCTAGTAATTCACCATCATAAATAGCAGGAAATTCTACCACAACAGAATAAATACTATCTACAGGAGCAGTATCAGTCATTTCAATGTATCCTGCTGAACTTTCGCTTAGTGGACTGATATTACCTTTTATGTATATATTGTTGGTAAACTCATTGAAAAGCCCATTTTGCAAAGCATATTTCATGTCTATATTAAAAGTTACATTTGTTTGTGCATAGCTTAGAGCCGAAAAGCTAAAAGCGAATGCAAATAAGAGTATTGCTTTTTTCATTGTACTGTTATTTAGTTGTTATTTGTTAAAATCTTTAGTTGTTCTCAGTAAGATGCTCCAGAGCTATTATCGACAACACGCTCTTTCCAAGAAACCACTGTAAAAACACTTTCCCGTGGAAAATTAGGTGGAATTGATTTCCCCAGCCTAACATCATAATCATATTTTTTTGAGTACCCGGTTATACCATATCTGCCAAATGTTCCTACAGCCCCTCTGGTTCTTTGGATAATACCTCCAAGTAAATTCAAATCTCCTCTGAATGAACCAGATACATAATTTTCGACTTGAAACGAATCTCCAAGAGCCATAAAGGATCCATGTAAAGTAAGATCTCTCGACCCTTTTCTAGAGTGAGCATTTCTATCAACGAGTATATTCCGTTCGCTTACTACTCCTAAGAGATCTGTTGAAGTATCATCTACTCTTGGATCAACATTGTATTCTATGTCTCCATAAAGCTCTACATCTTTTTCAGAATGCACAGTCATTTGCCCGTTAACTGTTCCTTCAAGAAAAACCTTCTCTGAAGTTGATATAATTCCATTGTGAACATCTTTTGGATAATTAGTCATTGCTGACCACCCACTGCCATTGGTATACAAACTTACATCAACACTACCATCATTCTTCATTACGATGTAAGAGAGCTTGTCAAAGGTTAATCCATCACTTACGGCTATAGCCTTCAAGTCATCAATTTTATCGCTTGTAGGCAACTGCTTAGTTTGCGCGGAAAAATCTGTTGTTCCCTGAAAGTCAGGAGTTGCATCACCTTCAATAGTGCCATCATAACCTCTCCATTTATTAGGGCTTGAAATATGTCCATAAAAAGTAGGCGAACCGGACATTTTAAAGGTTCCGTTTGTATGAATTGGACCGCTAATTTCATCGGAAGAGTAAAAATAGATATTATTCCCACTACTTGTTTTTTCCTTATCGGAAAAATAGGAGTATTTTGAAAAGGAATCCCTTCTCATAAGTACTTCAGTTACCACCTTGCTATCGCCATAGGTAGCTTCGCTAAAAAGAAGAACTTTGAAAGTGTCCCAGCCGCCTTCTCCCACTGAGTATAACGAGTCATCAAGAGTATCTATATTTTCTATATCATAAGTTTTGAGGGTAGCATTGCCCGGAAGCAAATCTCCTCCAGCTATTTCACCTTCCCAGGTGTTATCACTTCGGATTTTTTCTATAGCAGCTTGTATTAAGCTGTTGGTAGAATTTCTGGCTTGAATTTCACTGATTACTTCAGATGAACGTTCCGGCAAAAGGCTGGCTCGCTGAGTATTTGACAATTGAATGATAGCTGCGAGTATCACTAAACCGCTAACTAATAAAAGCATTGATCGACCCATAATTCCTCCGGTGTTAGTAAATTAAATTGTTGGCAACTATTTTTCTTTTCCATACTACACGATAATATGACTCATCACCATTTTTAGAAGTGTAATATGGTTCATTCGACTCAACCATCAATTCAACTTCCACTTGTATGATGTCGTCACGATTTGTAGTTGAGGCACCATCTATATCATAGTAGTTAAGACGAAAATAACTAACTGAATACGTGTATTCTACTTCGTTGCCCGGAATACTCGGTGTTGAATTCCATGTTCTTTTTAGAATAAAATCGTTCGGGTTAGTAGTTGTTGTATCCGGATCTCTATCGAACTCCCATTCTACTAAATCAAAATCGTCAGACGAATCATCATAAATATCTCCTCTAAAACTGATTGAACTGTCTTCAGCAACAGTAAATGCATCTGTTGTTCCTGTATCAACATTATATCCGATCCTGCTAAGATCAGTTTGTAGAATTGAAACTAAGTTATCAAGCTTTGTTTGAGTAATTACACTGGAAGTAGTTTCAACCGAAGAATTATAAGTAGAAATATTATAGCCTATGATGGAAAGCATCATTAAACCACCTACTACATAAGTTGTTGCAAGTCCTAAGTTCATCGTTCAAAAGATTTAATGAATATTAGGTCTACAGAAACACTAGGGTCAACAGATTCATTAACTACATTTATTGAAACCTTATACCTTTTAATTAAAGGGTCACCTTCATCAATATATACAGAGCTACCGGAAACAATGTAAGTGTCGCTGTATTCCCCTGAAGGGCCGAAAGTTTCATTTACAGTAATCGGATAAGACGAAAACATATAATCCACATGGTTTGGATTTAGCTTATTTTGGTCATCTCTTTTAATAAGCTTTATATCTTCAATCACGTCTTGAGCTCTAATAATGGTTTTATATTCTACATCTGCTCTTATAACTGTGTCAGAAGTGTTTAGGAAACTTTTTGCAGTATTAACAGTTAGCATTGAATAGATAACCATTGCGGCAGTAAGATAAAGTACATCAGAATAATCGTTCATAACTGTTAATTAGTTGTGGATAACATTATACGAAGCAGAACGCGCATTAGATGGATTATATGTAAGATTTAATTTTTATAAAGAAAAATTAATGTACAACACATCTCTCAGCTCTTCTTATCGGTTACTTTAGGCCTTTCTTAAAATTTCTATCTTTAGTGGTTGCATACTTCAAGAGATAAAGAGCATGAAAACGTTACAGATCCGTGATTTTTTTATAGAAATGCTTTACAGTAAAGATACGGAATAAGAAAAAAGTACACCCGGAGGGGTTCGAACCCCCAACCCCCAGAGCCGAAATCTGGTACTCTATCCAGTTGAGCTACGGGTGCATTTTTAGGATTACAAATATAGCAAACCTAAGACTCGAAGTACACTAACATTTATATGATTAGCATCGCATCACCAAAAGAATAAAAGCGGTACTTTTCTGCAATTGCATGTTTGTAAATTCGGCGCATTTCATCAAAACCAACCAATGCTGAAACCAGCATTAAGAGAGTGCTTTTTGGAAGGTGAAAGTTAGTTATTAATGCATCAACAGCTTTGAACTTATAACCGGGAGTTATAAAAATGTCTGTCTCGCCGCTTTGAGGTAAAAAAGTTCTTTCATCGCTGGCTAAAGATTCTAACACTCTGACACTTGTTGTTCCTACAGCTGTGTTATGTTCTGAAGTACTAAGTTCATCTGCAGTTTGAGCGTCTAGTTGATACCACTCGCTATGCATAACATGATCCTTCAGGTCTTCAGTTTTTACCGGGGCAAATGTACCCAAACCAACATGCAACGTTACTTCGGATTTATTAACACCTTGTTTCTTCAACTTTTCAAGCAATTCATCAGTAAAATGAAGACCGGCTGTGGGTGCTGCTTTACTGCCGAGATCTTTAGCGTACACTGTTTGGTATTCACCGGCAAGAGACTCGTCTTGTTCTATGTAAGGTGGGAACGGAGTATACTTGAAAGGCTCCAGTTCCGAAGCGTCCAGATCGTGAGAAAGAATAAGTGTACGCAACCCATCTTCAGCTATGTGGGTTACTTTAGCAGAAATATCGCTCGTAAGTTGTACTTCTTTTCCAAGTTTGAATTTTTTTCCGGGGCGTACCAAAGCTTCGATCGTATTATTATTTGAAACAGAAGTAACAAAAAGTTCTTTTTTACCGCCATCAAACATAAGCCGGCACTTTTCAACTTTGCTGTTATTTACAACAAGAGTAGTATTGCTTGGCAGATAATCGCCTAGATTATAGAAGCGATCATCTTTGATTTCTTGTGTTTCTCGATTATAAACCAAAAGGCGCGCATGATCTCTGGGACTTACGGGAGATTGGGCTATTAACTCTTCTGGAAGGTGATAATCAAAATCGGAAAGGGAATGAGTGTTCAAGAGAGTTCTTAAAAAAATTTCGAGTTATTAAATACCTAATTCAGCCTTCACTAAAGGCATAATATTGGTTGATTCCTCGGCATGCAGCAATGCTCCGGTACTGTAGTCTATTATATAGGAATAGCCGTTTTCCGATGCTACTTTACTTATAGCTCTATTAGCTTTTTCCAGTACTGATTCCACTAATTCTTTCTCTTTGTTATTGATTTTTTCTTGAGAAGAACTGGAAAATTTCTCCATTTCGGATTGAATGAGATTAATCTTATTTGAAAGTTCTTTTTTTTCTTCGTCACTAATCCCTTCTTTTTCAAATTCTTTCCAAAGAAGTTGAGCATCATCTTGCATATCCTGCAATTGATCTTCAAAACCATCTGCATAGCCCTGAAGGCTTGATTTTGCACTTTTGTATTCCGGCATTATACCTAAAAGCAGATTAGAGTTAATGTGTCCAACTTTTTGATTATTGGACTGACTAAAAATAAAACCTAGTACGGTTATCCCGACTAAACCAAAAATTTTAAAGGAATTCATAATATTAGTTTCTTTTTTAAAAGAACTAAAATAGAAATATTCTTTAAAAAAGAATAAAAGAGCCCGGATAGCAATTTAAGATGGAGTTAAGCCTTTTGAAGAATTGAAAGAACAGCTTCTTTAATCCCCTCAACCCCAATTCCTACTTCATCATGTAGCTCTTCCTGAGTTCCGTGTTCAACAACAACATCAGGGATCCCAAGAATCTTTACACTTGGACGATGATCTTTTTCAATAATGTATTCGGCAACAGCGCTACCAAATCCACCCATTTTTGCACCATCTTCTAAAGTTATAATGTGATCGTATTTTTCACAAATTTCATCGATCAATTCTTCATCAAGAGGTTTCGCAAAACGCATATCGTAATGTCCAATATTGACCTCTTCTTCAGCAAGTTCATTAGCAACTGTAATTACATATTTACCAATAGGACCGAAACTCAGAATAGCAATATTTTCACCTTCTCTAAGCGTAATTCCTTTACCAATTTCCATGGACTGAAATCCTTCACGAATTTCCATTCCTGTTGCTTTACCCCTGGGATAACGAATTGCCCATGATGCATCTTCAAAAGTAGAAGATGTAAACATCATATCTCGTAGATCTTGCTCGTTCAGCGGAGAGGAAATCACCATATTTGGTACCGTTCTCATGTAAGCGATATCATACAAACCATGATGAGTAGGGCCATCAGCACCTGCAAACCCGGCACGATCTATACAGAAAACAACAGGTAATTTTTGAATGGCAACATCATGAACTAATTGATCATATCCTCTTTGAAGAAAAGAAGAGTAGATCGCGCAAAAAGCTTTTTTCCCTTCTGTTGCTAAACCGGCGGCAAATGTAACAGCGTGCTGTTCAGCAATTCCTACATCAAAAGACCTTTCAGGAAAAGTATTCATCATTGGCCAAAGACTTGAACCACTGGGCATCGCCGGGGTCATACTTACAATACGTTCATCTTTTGCTGCTAACTCAACCAAAGCTTCGCCAAATACATCCTGATATTTTGGAGCTCCTTTACTTTTTGGAGCAGGGTTTATTGCTTTTCCTGTAATCTTATCAAACGGGCTACTAGATGCGTGCCATTTTGTTTGTTCTCTTTCAGCCGGAGCAAATCCCTTTCCCTTTACCGTAACAACATGAAGTAATTTCGGACCTTTTACAGTTTTCAGATCTTCAAGGGTTTTTCTGAGCGCATCTACATCATGACCGTCCATAGGTCCGTAATACTTAAACCCAAGAGATCTAAATAGAGACCCGGGAGTAATTGCTGCTGTTACCGCATTTTCTAGCCTGGACGCCACTTTGCGCATTTTCTCGCCGGCCGATTTAAAATGCCCAAGCATATCATAAATTTCGTCCCTCATTTTATTGAAGGTTTTGCTCGTAGTGATATCCGTTAAATATTCTTTTAAAGCACCAACATTGGGATCAATTGACATGCAATTGTCATTCAAAATCACCAAAATATCACTATTCATAGCGCCGGCATTGTTTAAAGCTTCGAATGCCAAACCTGCTGTCATAGCGCCATCACCGATTACTGCAATTACTTTACGATCACCTTTATCCAGATCATTGGCTACTGCCATTCCTAATGCAGCTGAAATAGACGTACTTGAATGCCCTACGCCAAAAGTGTCATACTCACTTTCGGAGCGCTTAGGAAATCCCGAAAGCCCACCGTATAAACGATTTGTATGGAACTGTTCTCTTCTTCCGGTAAGGATCTTGTGACCATATGCTTGATGACCTACATCCCAAACCAAACGATCTTCAGGAGTATTATATACATAATGAATTGCTGTAGTTAATTCGACCACCCCTAAGCTGGCGCCAAAATGACCTCCATATATAGAAACCATATGAATGATATAATCACGAAGTTCATCACATACATCTATCAATTGGTTTTGGTCGAGCTTTCTGAGATCCTCAGGGCTATGAATTGTAGCCAGGAGCTCTCCCGGTTGAGGTATGTTTTGTTTCATGATGATCTGTATTAACTATTTACTTCGTTTACTTGTTCAATACGTAACTCTGCATCGTTTAGGATTTCTGAGCAAAATTTCGAAAGCTTTACACCCTCTTCGTACAAGTTTACTGACTCCTCCAATGTAATGGACTCATCTT
>Ga0206127_1001931_pt1 | contig 21531 bp, 18 predicted proteins | sample Helgoland_Spring_6_FD_148646 | JGI IMG/M metagenome (GOLD analysis project Ga0206127, IMG submission 148646) | Pelagic subsurface seawater microbial communities from Kabeltonne, Helgoland, North Sea - Helgoland_Spring_Bloom_20160419_1 | ecosystem: Environmental > Aquatic > Marine > Epipelagic ...
GGTCAACTTTGGAAATATGACAATTTATATGCTCCTTTTGACTTCGCGATTCAGAAAAATGAGGAGGAGGTTACTTCAGAAAAACAAAAAATTAAGGAATATTCAAAATTATATTTTGTTCATGATTTCGAGGTTAAAAATTCGGTGTTTACAGCCTATGAAAACAAGATTTTACTGATCAAAGAAACAGATTCATTGAGTATAAATCAACTTCAGCGTCTGTCTGCATTGGGGCAGTATGTGATTGATACCATATATCAAAAAGGATTTTTAGAAGTTGCAAGCCAAGATCGAGTATCTAGTGAAAATGAAATTGTAGCTATTAGAAAGGGAAATGAAGTAGAAGATTTTATTTTCAAGAGTTTCTTTACCTCCAAAGAGGTTTTAGAGCTTATTAGAAATAGTTTTCAAACAGAACAATCATTGTATGGTAAAAAAGCAATGTTAGACCTTTTGTCTGAAGTTGTGAAGCCAAATATTTATTTCGATACAGAATACACAAAGAAAGTAATAGACAATGAAATAAAAAACATTTCATATACGAAAGGGAAAGTAGCCTCTGGTAAATTAATTATTTTAAAAGGAGATATTGTTGAAGGAAAGAAATTAGCCATATTAAATTCTTTAAAAAGTGAATCTGAATCTCAAGTATGGACCGCATCTAATTACAATTGGATTTTATTTGGTTATACGATTTTAGTATCACTCGCATTATTAATGCTGTTATTATTCTTAAAAAAATATCGCTCAGATATTTTTGATAATAATAATAAAGTAACATTTATCTTTTTCAACGTTTTTTCGATGATTTTTATACAAACGTTGGTTATCAAATACAATTCTGATTATCTATACGTGGTTCCTTTGAGTATTCTGCCAATTGTTTTAAAAGCTTTTTTCGATGCGCGTCTTGGTTTGTTTACACATGTACTAACAGTATTGCTTTTAGGCTATATTGTGCCCGACAGTTTTGAGTTTATTTATTTACATATTATTGCCGGTATCGTTACCATACTAACGGTTTCTGAATTGTATAAGAGAGCTAATCTTTTTATCTCAGTTGCACAGATTACCCTTATCTATATGGTTACTTATTTTGCTTTTTCGATTATAAAAGAAGGAAATATCTCTCAGATTAATTGGACCTACTTTATGCTATTTGCAGCCAATGGATTGTTGTCATTCTTGTCAATTATAGTAATTTATATGTATGAGAAGCTTTTTGGGTTAGTTTCAGATGTAACTTTATTAGAGTTATCTAATACCAATACAAAACTATTAAGAGAACTCAATGAAAAAGCTCCGGGAACATTTCAGCATTCTATGCAAGTGGCCAATTTAGCAGAAGCTGCTGCCAATGAAATAGGGGCAAACTCTATGTTGGTAAGAACAGGAGCCCTATATCATGACATTGGTAAAATTTTAAATCCAATGTACTTTATAGAGAATCAGTCAACAGGTGTGAACCCTCATAATGATTTATCGCCAAGAGATAGTTCTAAGATCATCACAGATCATGTGATTAAAGGGGTAGAATTGGCTAAAAAAAATAAATTACCAGATAGAATTATTGACTTTATAAGAACCCATCATGGAACTAGTTTAACCTATTATTTTTATAGGAAAGAACAAGAGTTAAACCCAGATACTAAAGTAGATATTGATGCCTTTAAATATCAGGGACCTATTCCTTTTTCGAAAGAGACTGCAATTTTAATGATGTGTGATGCAGCTGAAGCAGCATCCAAAAGTTTAACGCAACCAACAGCATTGTCTATAAGTAGTTTAATTGATAAAATTATCGCCAAACAAATGACAGACAACCAGTTTATAAACTCAAACATTACTTTTAGAGAAATAGAAACCATTAAGAAAGTAATTAAGAAAAAACTCATGAATATTTATCATTTGAGGGTAGAATATCCTGAGTAAAAAAAAACAGAAAAAAGTTAAAAAACATCTTGCGATATTGTTTTTGTAATCTTACATTTGCACTCGCAATTTTTTGTTTCAAGCTTTTGTTTGAAGTCGAAAAGGAGAGGTGGCAGAGTGGTAATGCAGCAGATTGCTAATCTGTCGACCTTTTTGGTCGCCAGGGTTCGAGTCCCTGTCTCTCCGCTAAGAAATTGCATTCGGGGTGTAGCGTAGCCCGGTCATCGCGCCTCGTTTGGGACGAGGAGGTCGCAGGTTCGAATCCTGCCACCCCGACAAAGTAAAAGAGTGGAGTTTTTGTAGAAAGTTTACTTTCTTAAGAAAACGTAGAGATTTACTTACTAATTTTTAGTTTGTAAAAATTTAAACAGGATCAACCTAGTTAATCCTGCCACCCCAACACTGTTTTCGTAGCAACATAAAAACTACGGGCTCTTAGCTCAGCTGGATAGAGCACCTCCCTTCTAAGGAGGCGGTCGAAGGTTCGAATCCTTCAGGGCTCACTTAAAGCTTCACAGAAATGTGAGGCTTTTTTGTTGGTTAAAACGCAGGTTTTACAGAGGTTTGCAACAATCCATCCTGTTCTTAAAATCACTTACAAGACAGGTAAAGTTAAAGCAAAATTTTTATTCATTTAGTACTTTTTACAAATATTTGGCAGACATTTGGCAGACATCCGACTTTTAAACGTAAAACAAGCAAAAAAAATACTTAGTATTCGATTTCGACAAATTCATTGATTAACCCAATCTTTAGAAAATAAACATTTTTCATTTCTTTAAAGAACCTCATCAGTTTTTTAAGCTTTATTTCTAATAAACTTAATTAATTTACTCATCTTTTTGCCAGACTTTAGTATTTTTAAAGAAAATATTAAGTTATGACTAAATATTTCTCTTTAACAGAGACATTCTTTAAAGAAATACCATTTAAAGATTTTCTTAGTTCTATTTCAGATGCTGATTACAATCACGAATATTACACAACTCGTTATGAAAGCTCTTGTTATGATATCCCATATAATGATATTGATAAAAATTATGAATACTATAAAGCTCGTTATGACAACTTTTTTGAGTTAAACGATATTCCAGAAAATAGATTAAAAGAAATTATTAATTCTTTTAAAATTAAATTTATTGAAGATAATGGCTCTTTTGATGAAGAGGTCTTTAGAAAATCTTATTCTTTTGGGATAAATAAATTTATAGATGAAATACAAGACCATTTAAATACTTTAAGCAAAGGAAAAGCTTACACCATAGAAAGATGTAAGAACAAATTTATTCATCATTTTGAACTTTCCTTAGATGTTACTGCAGGTAAAACCATTATTATTTCAACTAAGAATATTGACCAAATACATCTTTATTTTAAGACAATAAAAAATACAATTGAAACTACAATTTTAGAAGAGTTTGATAAACCAAAATTGAATTTAGAAGATAAAGATGAATTATATCACAAGACTATAAAGAATATAAAAAATATTTTCAATTCTATTGATTTAGAAAAAGAATGGGAATACTGTTTTACTACCGAAGAAGATTTTAACCAATACACAACAATTCTTGCGGACTACTTTAATCCAGATACAAAAGTTAACTCTCAAAATATACAAATTCAAGCCATAAAAGGCACAAAATCTAAAACAGCTAAGATTTTACGAAAAATCTATAATGAATCCACTGAAAAAAAACTCAGAGGGAATAATGATTTTTTTGAGATTGTTAAAATTTTATCAACCTTTAAAGACCTTTCATTAGAGAAAATTTATGATAGTTTGAGTAAGTAAACAAAGCTTACCCATAAATCCCGATAATTTCCCTAAAAATCCCTAAAACCCCATTTTGATATTTGTTGTATGAAAAATAAAATTCATATAACATCTAAGCAAACCACAAAGAAAAGTGGTTTAAGACTTGTAAACTCACAAGGTGAGAAATTACAAGTAGTAGAAAAAGAACTACAAAAACAAATTGTATTAAGAGCCCTTTCAGCTGAGCCCAAAACTATGAAAATGGTTGAAGTTGAAACAGGTATCCAAAGAACTAATTTTACCTCTCTGTTATGTAATATGTTCAAGCAAGGAGCAATTTACAAACCTTACTTTGCTAAATGTAAAATAACAAGTAGGAATGGAGTAGGTTATTATACTACCAGTAAAAATTACAAACCTAAGTCTAACCAATTAAATTTATTTACAGATGCAGCAGCTTAATCAAAAAATGTTCAGAGCAACCTCAGCCAATAATTGGATAGATGAGGTTAAGGATTTGCCAACACCTAAAATGTTATTTAGTGAGTTTTGGGTTGAAAATGAAATCTGTATTTTATTTGCAGATACTAATGTTGGAAAAACAATACTTGCAGTTCAAATTGCCAATAGTATTAGTAAAGGAATACCAATTGAAGGGTTTAAAATGGAGGCTGAAAAACAAAAAGTAATTTATTTTGACTTTGAATTATCTGCAAAACAGTTTCAAATAAGGTATACCTGCGAAGATTGTTTATACGAGAATAAGTACTATAAATTTGATGAGAACTTTATAAGAGCAGAGATAGATCAAGAATATGAGTATGCTTTTGGTAAAGACAAAGTTGATGCAATCATTAAACAGGTAGAAATTTGTGCTTTCGAAAATGATGCTAAAATTATTGTTATTGATAATATTACATACATAAATGATGATGTAGAAACTGCTAAATTTGCAGCTCCTTTAATGAAGAGTTTAAAGACTTTAAAGAAAACACACGGTTATTCTATACTTGTTGTTGCACATACTCCTAAAAGAGATTTATCGAAAGCTCTATCCATAAACGACTTAGCAGGTAGTAAGCAATTAGCAAACTTTACAGATAGTTGCTTTGCTATTAATAAGAGCAGTAAAGAAGAAGAGTTGAGGTATATTAAGCAACTTAAAGTACGATTTTCTGCATTAATATATGGTGCAGACAATATTGTAGAATGTAATATTGTAAAGAAATTTAATATACTTGAGTTTGAATATGTAGGATTTGGATTAGAACAAGCCCATCTAAAAGAACGAACTTTAGAGGAGAAGGAGCAAAGGTTAATTGAAGCTAAATCCTATAAGGATAAAGGTTGGACAAATGTTAAAATAGCCAATCATTTTAATGTTTCAGAGGGTGCAGTAAGAAAATGGTTTAATAAAGCAGCCTAATTATGAAAATTTTACAAAATCGTACCATTTGTATAGTTACTATCAGTACGAATGGTACGAGTTGTAATATGATAAAATAAGATTGTCCTGACAATTCATAAAGATTATTAATATTATATTTAAAGAAAATAATTATACTTTAAACGTACTTTTCGTACTTATATTATGGTTCGTTTGGTACGATTAAAGCCATATTAATGATCTACAATTATTATTTAAGTATTTGACGTAGAATGGATGTTGTTGAGGTTTAGGAAGTGTGTTTTATGAAATCAATTATTATATTTGACTAAAAATAACAGGTGTGAATAGAATTTCCAATTATCCCGAAATATAAATCTACAAATAGGAAGTTTATTCTCAACATACCCCTTATAACGACTACTTCAACTCACACTAAAAATAATGAAAAAGGAATTAACAGAAAATGAATCTATAGCTATTGATTATGCTTTAAAAAAGTATTTAGACCTATACCCATCAAGACAAACAGTATTTAAAGCAGTTCTTCCTTTTTTTGTGAAAGAAATTATAACCGAAGAGAAACGGATTAAATTTATCATAACTGAATTAAGTGTTTTAAATATACTTTCATATAAGAATGAAAGAGGAGATGAAACTTTAGTTCATAAATTTAATCGAGAAGAAATAATTGAGCTTTTAAAAAATGGAGGAATGACAGCTAAATGGCTTGAAAAAGAATCTAAAAGAGTTAACTTAAAATTGATTAACAAAACATTAAAAGATTATTATTGGACAAAATGGATTTCAATAATTAGTTTTGCTATTGGAATTGTTCTTTCAATAGTAGAAATAACAAAATGGGTAAACAGTTAAAATGAATAACTTATTTATAAAGCAGATTTTCTTAAATAATTAATAAACACACTCAAAAGGAATGACAAAATATACGGTATGTAAAGATAAGCCAGATGGGTATGGTGGAAACATTCCTGATGTGAAAATTATAAAAAGGGCTGAATTAAAAACCTATAAAAAAAACAATTGGTACGTTGTAGATAAATACACCCCTATAATAACCCCTTTAAGTAAATGGTGGAATAAATTTACAATTAATCAAAAAATAGGTGTCATAGGAATTATTCTTCCTTTGTTTTTTGGAGGGGTAAAATGGACTTTGGAAAATTATCTAAATCACGAATATCATTCTTTAAAGAATGATTACAAGTCTTTAAATGCAGAGTACAATTTATTAAATATTGAATGGATTGATTCTATTCGTGAATTGAATAAAAAAAATGAAAAAAAATTAAAAGAATTGAAGAGTAAAATATCTTCTGATAAAAAGTAAATTTATTAACAATGGTATTAAAAAATTATTTTTAACAAGATTTAAAATTAATTGTTTTATTATCTAAACCATAGGCATATCTTCCTCTTCCAATTCAGCTATTTCAAGTCCTAGTAAATAGGTTAAACTAACATTTATAGATGAATGCCCCATAGCTTTCTGTAGCTGTTTGATTTTTATGGTATATTTGAAAAAAAATTATAAAATGGAATGGTATCTCAAACACAGAAAAAAAATCTTAATAGCAACTATATGTTATGTTGTTTTCAGATTCGTTTATCTTTCTCTTTAATCCACTTATTTCCAAACCACTTAAAAAAGGCAAACTAATATTAATTATATTTCAAATATGAAAAAACTACTTTATTTATTCTTTTTAATTTCATTCTTTGGATATTCTCAAACACAGATTACAGATGCTAATTTTGATACTGCAATAAACACTTGTTTAACTACCAATCCAGTAGATGGAATGTGTTCAGATAGTGAATATGGTGCAATGCCAGATTGGGACGTGAGTCAAATAACAGATATGAATAATGCATTTTATGAGAAAACCACTTTTAATGGAGACATAAGTACTTGGGATACAAGTAGTGTTACTAATATGAGTTCTATGTTTGATAAAGCCCCCGTATTCAATCAAAATATAAGTAGTTGGGGTGTTGGTAATGTAACTAATATGTTCAGAATGTTTGTCGGCGCTTATGCTTTTAATCAAGATATTGGAAATTGGGACGTTAGTAATGTAACTACTATGGCACAGATGTTTTTAAATACAGGGGAATTTAATCAAGACATTGGTCATTGGGATATTAGTAAAGTGACAGATATGTCTTATATGTTTACATATGGAGTTTTCAATGGAGATATAAGTAACTGGAATACAAGTAGTGTTACCGATATGTCGTCTATGTTTGGTTTATCAATTTTTAATCAACCTATAAATACTAAAGAAGTTACTGTTAATGGGCAAACTTATACTGCTTGGGATACAAGTAGTGTTACTGATATGTCGTTTATGTTTAATGAAGCGCTAGTTTTTAATCAGTCACTAAATGGCTGGGATACAAGTAGTGTAACTAATATGAGTTATATGTTTTGGGAAGCAAAAGAATTCAATCAAGATATTGGAAATTGGGACGTTAGTAATGTAACTACTATGGCAGAGATGTTTACTGCAGCATTAGTTTTCAATCAAGGTATCAGTTCTTGGGATGTGAGTAGTGTAACTGATATGGCTTATATGTTTGCTTATGCATCGTCTTTCAATCAAGATATATCCAATTGGTGTGTTACAAATATTGATTCAGAGCCAGATAATTTCAGCACTAATTCATCATTAATTGAAAGTAATAAACCAGTTTGGGGTACTTGTCCAACTGCAAGTATAGATGACCAAAACCAATTAGACATTTCAATCTATCCAAACCCAACTAATTACAAATTATTTATTCAAGGATTATCCTCATCTTCAAGAGTGTCAATATACAATGTGTTAGGTAAGTTAGTCTTATCACAAACCATTTCTAAAGAAATAGATGTAAATAATTTACAAAGCGGTATTTACATAATAAAAATTACAGACGAGCAAAAAGAGATAGTTAGAAAGTTTATAAAGAACTAAACCATAGGCATATCTTCCTCTTCCAATTCAGATATTTCTAATCCACGTAAATAGGTTAAACTAACATTTATAGATGAATGTCCCATAGCTTTCTGTAGCTTGGTAATAGAACCAGTTCTCTTAAAGATTTCTATAGCTCCAGAGTGCCTAAAAGAGTACAATGTTTGTCCTTGTTCAAGCATCTTTGATTGTTTCTTAAAACGACTCCAAAGTGTCTTAAAATAGTCATTGTTTAAAGGTTGAGGTTTACCAGAAAAGATATTATGATGAGGTTCTCCTTTTACAAGTAATTCTCTAACATAAGATGGAACTGGAACGATTCTATTCCTCCCAGATTTATTTCTATTACCAGACAAATGAATGTATTTAAGGTCATCTGAAAAGTCAGACCAAGTAAGTTCTCTTATCTCACGATGAGGTCTTAAAAGACATCCATAGGTCATTAAACAGCACAGGTATAACTGTTTGTTATATTCTTTAATAGAAGTAAGTATTTCATTGATATTATCAAAGGGTTTATGCATTTGAGCATTTGCTCTTTTTGACTTTATTCCCTGCATTGGATTGGAAGTCATTCCTATTTTTCTTGCTTCATTAATTAGTGAACATAACCTTAACCTATAGGTGTTATAGGAACTTTCTGATTTATATGTATTAAGTGTGAGTTCAATGTGAGATGATTGAATAGGGGACTCTTTTAATTGAAGTATTAATTTATTAAAAATGAACTCAAGCATATACTTGTATTTCTTAGTATAGTTTTCTTCGAGTTTGTTATTTAAAGCTACTGTTAAGTAATCCTTATCTGTCATATTAGGTTTTATGAGATTGGATACTTTAAGTTGCTCTAAGGTTAAGCCACTCACTAAAAATTGATATACTTCTGAGGCTAATAGATTGCCCATTTCCATTCGTTCAGAAACAGGGTAGGAGTTAGGGTGTATTTCTGAATTGATTTTAGACCCATTAAACAATCGATACCGTTTGTTATTTTCATAAAACTCTATATAAATTCTACTTTCTGAATCACTTTTAACTTTCGGATATATTACTTTCATTTGGCAGACATTTGGCAGATTAGACTGTAAATTGTCTGTAAGTAATTGTTTATCAATTTGTTGTATGGATAGAGCACCTCCCTTCTAAGGAGGCGGTCGAAGGTTCGAATCCTTCAGGGCTCACTTAAAGCTTCACAGAGATGTGAGGCTTTTTTGTTGGTTAAAACGCAGGTTTTACAGAGGTTTGCAACAATCCATCCTGTTCTTAAAATCACTTGTCACTTCTGTAAACCTAAGGTTTTATTTTAAATTAGTTTATGATTTTGGCATAGAATTGACACACATTTGACACACATTCGACTTATAAACGTAAAACAAGCAAAAAAAATTACTTAATATTCCATTTCGATAAATTCATTGATCAACCCAATTAATAGAATCTTAATATTTTTATTTCTTCAATGAACCTCATCAGTTATTTAAGGTTAATTATAAAATATTAGAATTACAAACATAGTTTAAAAGTATTGTAAGAAGTTTTATTTATAAATCTTTATTGCTTTCTATATTTTACTTAAAAAATAAGACTTAACACAAGTGATATACTATTACAATTATTATGTAAGTATTTGATGTAGAATGAATATAGTGGAGGTTGTAAGAATTGTGTTAAATGAAATCAATGGTTCTTTCAAAGTAACAACAGTTAACGTCCCTCTACCCATAAGTTAGATTGTTAGGGATTAAAACTAAAATTAAGTGTAATAAAATTAAAGAATTGACACTAACTAAGAAAATATAAATTATGAGTAAAGATTTTTACAAAATTTATATTTTTCCTTTTAGAGGGACATAAAAAATAATAGGCTTATAAATTTTAAGAACAAATACTATGAAAAAAATAATTATATCTCTAAGAAATAATTTAATAATCTTAGTTGGTTTAACATTTGGGGTAGATGTCTTACTCGATGCATTAGATATTCAACCCCCAATTATCTTAGTAATGCTTTGGTCTGGATTTCTTATAATTTTGGCTATTTGGGGCGGAGTTGAATTTGCAAAGCAAAACAAAACAAAAGGAACTCTAGGAATGGGCATGGAAGCATTTATTGAGAACATTAAAAATATGAATAAACTTGAAAAATTCATATACTCAAAAAAATATCTTCCTTCAATATTATATTTTGGTTCTCTTGGGATAGTCATTATTGATATTTATTGTAATGAGTTTACTGACTTTGAATTTGTTCCATCAATTTTGGAAACTCCATTATATTTTTGGTTTTTTTTCATTACCTATTTGGCAGGTAAAAATTTAAAGAAAAACAAACCATAGATTAAGTAAAACTCTAAACCATAGGCTTATCCTCCTCCTTTAATTCAGGGAGTTCTAAACCACGTAAATAGGTTAAACTTAAATTTCTTATGTTTGTATTTATGAATTATAAAAAATTTTTAAAACCAATAGGCAGGATTACACTAATTGTAATGATTGGTGGGCTAATTCTTGGAATAGTTAGATTATTTCAAGGAAGTGATGATTGGGGTCTAATTAATATGTCTATATTTTATATAATATTCTTGTTTGTTTTTTTACCATTTTTGGAGAAGGTGAACAAACACCCTAAACCATAGGCATATCCTCTTCCTTTAATTCGGCTATTTCTATACCACAAGACAGATTAAGTTTATATTTAGATTACAAACAAGTTAATTATGAAAAAACTAATTCTACTTTCGTTCATTATTCTTTTTTCTGCATACAGCTGCTCGACAACTATTAATAGGCCTTTGTTTGCTAAAAGCAATAATGCAAAGGAATTAATCCTGTCAAAGTATGGTAAACCTTCAAAGGTTGAAAATCAATTAGGAAAAGAAAAATGGACATATAACTATAGTAGTAAGTTTAAGAGTAACAGAACTGTTGTCTTTGATAATTACGGTAAAATCATAACCAACAAGAAACACTATAAGCCTTTTCATATGAGAACAGGACTCAATAAATACGGATATATCTGCGTTGGGATTATACTTTCTTTACGTATAATACTTGGCCCTCTACCTGCTTTACTTTAAAAAAGTAATACCTAAACCATAGGCATATCCTCTTCCTTTAATTCGGCTATTTCTTAACCTCGTAAGTAGGTTAGATATTTATTTATAACCCACAAAATTACTTTTAAAATAAAAGCTATATTCGTATTGTAATTTAATAAAAATACGAATATGAAAGAATGGTCAAAAAAACACCTTGGTTTGGTAGGATTAGGAGTTTGGGTGGCCTTTACTTTAATTGCATTATTAGGGAGGTTTATATTAAAAATAGACCATTATGATGATTTAGCTTTCATTGGGTTTTTAATTATGATTACAGCTCAATTAATTCAAGATATCCTTAATGAAAAGTATTTTACAAAATATTCTAAAAAAGTTAAAAATGGTATTATTGTATTTATTGTTATTATTACAATTGGAGTATTTTATTTATTAATAAAACCATAGGCACATCCTCTTCCTTTAATTCAGGGAGTTCAAAACACGTAAGTAGGTTAAACTAATAGTTCTTATAATTGAGTAAACATACTTATAACAAAAATTCAGATTATGAAAAAACTAATTTTAATTTTAATACTTTTTGCTTTCGCTTGTGGAGGTGATGACGACAACAACAATGACAGTTCAAGTTTTAGTCTTGTAGGAACTTGGGCCGGTACCATTACTGATTCAGAAGACAATTCTGAAGGTCAAGTTGAACTTATGTTTAATTCTGATTTTACCGGAGCCATAAATATTGATTTTGGCCAAAATCAAGGTGTTTTCGCTGATACATTTACTTGGACATCAGATGACAGCCAAATAAATATAAATTATTCCGATCCTAACAATGGATCTGAAGTTTTCTATTATTCTTTTGTAAATCAAAATACAGTTGAAATATCCGGAGATGGTGATAGCGAATCAACAACTTTGACTAGACAATAAACAGTTTTTTTAATTTTATAAATTACAAAAAAGCTTTCACAAATTATGAAGGCTTTTTTAATGTTTTGTAGTGAGTTTTTATTGTTTGTGAACACAATCACAGAAAAGGAACCCAGCAGTTTGGCTTTTTGGTTCGTTTAGTAAGGGATTAAACAATAGGCACATCCTCTTCTTTCAATTCAGGGAGTTTTAAACCTCTTAGATAGGTTAAACTAATATTTATTATTTTTGTGTAAACTATATTATTTTGAAAAAATTTCTTATTCTTTTTGTTATCCTTTTAGGATATAGCTGCGTATCTCCAACTCAATTTATATCACCAAAAACTATCAACTTGCCTTTGTATTCTAAAAGTAGTAATGCTAAGGAATTAATTCGGTCAAAGTATGGCGAACCTTCAAAGATTCAAAATCAAGTAAAGCAAGAAATATGGACATATAATTATAGTAGCTCAAAAAAAAGTAATAGAACTGTCATTTTTGATAATAATGGCAAAATCATTAAGAATAAGAAACACTATAAGAGATTTCATATGATAACTGGGTTAAATAGGTATGCATATATTATTAATGGTGTAATGGTTGCTTTTTTTATAATGATTGGAACCCTCACTCCATTAGGTTAAAAAGCTATTTAATCATACTCCCATTTTAAACCATAGGCATATCTTCCTCTCTCAATTCAGCTATCTCTTAACCTCTTAAGTAGGTCAAACTTACATTTCTTATATTTGAGATTCAATATCATACGATGAGAAAAATACTTTTATTACTACTTTTTATTCCACTGCTTTCCTTTTCACAAGAGGCAAAAGAAATTGACAAACAAGATCACTCGATTGTCCCAAAGAAAATTGTTATTCAAGATAATGTAGAGCGTATGATTATAGATTACACGCAGTCTGAGGAATTGGGACTCTTTAAAATGCTAGCACCCGTGGGCTGGACTGAACCGATTATTGAAGCACAATTTGAAATTAGAGGGATCGTATTGAAAGGAGTACTTGGGTTGCAGTTTAAAGAAGGTTTAAAAACCATAGAGAGCGGTAACGGATTTGTCATTCCAAAACACACACGGGTAAGAATTTTTAACGCTGGGCAAGTAGAACTAATCTTGATAGAGGTTTTAAGACCCGCTTATAATAAAGAATTTGTTCAAAAGTTTAGCAGCTTTTAACCATCGTTTTCATCCCTTTTTTTACTCCGTGAGTTTTCGGTTTTGGGATTTTTTTAAATTATTTTCTAGTGAATAAAAAAACCCACAACTTTTTAGGTTGTAGGTTGAACTATGAATATGTTTTATTTTTTCAAAAACTTATTGAAATCTTTTAAGAATTTTTATTTCATAATCTTTTACATCTTCTACAGGTCCTCTCTCTTGTATAAGTTGTATGAATTTAGCATCTTTTTGTAATTTATCATACAGCATCATGTGATCATTTTTATTTTCACCACTCAAGGCAACCCAATGGGAAGCGCCATTTGGTCTACCGATATCATAGGTTCCAAAACCAACAACTCTTCCTGAAAAGTCTTCTTTATATTTTTCAACTATTTTATCGTGACCAGCTTTGAAAAGATTAGGGTCGTCTATTTTTATGTCCCATATGTGAACATTTGAATTTTTATCGGTATCTCCTTCCTGCCAACTTAAAATTCTTCCAGAATATTCAGTTCCCCATTCCTCCACAAAGTTCCTCATTTTTGACCACAAAACACTGCTTTTATCATCACTAATAGCATCTTTTGCCATCATTTTAACTCCAAGAGTCCACATAAAAACAAGACGATGTGTAGCTCCTTTAGTTCTTCCGTTACCCATACGTTCCAACACGATTCCTGCTTGATTCATTTTTACACCTTCATACGTGTCAGTAAATGCTTTAAGGATGTCTTTTTGAGTGTGAGGTTTTGCTTTGAATTCTACAACGCTAAAAGCCATTCTTTGGGCTGTTAGTGATACTGTTACAAAAAACATAAAAAGTAAAATAATTTTTTTCATTGTTTGTTTTATTTAATGTTAATATAAGTTGTAATTTACAATTAATTATTTAAATATATTCTCTGCTTATTCTCTTTTTTTAATCATTAATCGATTTTATGTTTGATGAGTTGGAAAGTATCCATTCATTGCTTTTTTAATGATAAGTATAATTAACTTCTTTAGTTCTGATAGATTGACTCGTATAGATCTTTGTAAATTTCTCTAATTACAGTTCGTTTCATTTTCATGGTTGGAGTTAGATGCCCACCATCAATAGACCACTCATCTTTTGTCAAACGAAAAACTTTTATTTGTTCCCAATTTCCAAAATGTTGATTGCAATTGTCAACCTCTTCTTGGATTCTTTTTAAGACTTCTTCTGAGGCAATAATCTCTTCATTTGTTGTGCCGATGTTTTTTTCCTTTCGTTGAATCCAATCTTTGATAAAATCAAAATTTGGTTGAATAATTGCTGCAGGCATTTTTTGACTTTCACCTATCACCATCACTTGTTCTATAAATCGAGATTGTTTAAGTTCTCCTTCTAGTAGAGGAGGTACAATATATTTTCCACCAGATGTTTTGAACATTTCCTTGGTTCTTCCAGTAATTTTTAAAAATCCGTCTGCATCGATCTCTCCTTTGTCTCCCGAATGGAAATAACCCTCTTTAATGACTTCTGCTGTTTTTTCTGGATCTTTATAATATCCCATCATCACATTGGGTCCTTTGACCAGGATTTCTCCAGTATCGGCAATTTTTAAATCGACATCATCTATGATTTTACCCACAGTTCCAACTCTAAAACCACCGTCTTCCATAGAACTAACCGTAATCACAGGAGAGGTTTCTGTCAATCCATAACCTTCCATGACAGGCATTCCTGCGGCAGTGAAAACTCTGGTTAATCGATGTTGCAAAGCGGAGGCACCTGACACCATTAGTTTTAATTCTCCTCCCAAAGCAGCTTGCCATTTGGAGAAGATTAATTTTTTAGCGAGGCCTAATTTTTTTTCATACCACCATCCGTTTGCACCGTATGGTTCGTATGCCAACCCTAAATTAACAGCCCAAAAGAACAAGGTTTTTTTAATTCCTTTTAAATCAGCTCCTTTCGAGATGATTTTATCATATATTTTTTCATATAAGCGCGGTACAGCCGTCATTACATGCGGCTTTATTTCTTGCGCATTTTCACTTAGTTTTTCCAAGGATTCTGCAAAATAAACATGCACTCCACAATATTGATATAGATATAAGATCATTCTCTCAAAAATATGACAAACGGGTAGAAAACTCAGTGCTCTGTCTTCTCCATATGCTAAGGGAACTCTTTTTTCACTTGCCAAAACATTGGTTACAATGTTATTATGGCTTAACATCACACCTTTGGGTTTTCCTGTGGTACCTGAAGTATAAATTAAGGTGGCTAAATCTGCTGGTTTTACGTTATTTTTTCTGACTTCAACTTCCTCTTGATTGCTAGTATCCTCTCCTAAACTAATGACCTCTTTCCAGTTTTTTTCACCTTGTATGTTGTCAAAAGTAAAAATCTCTTTTAAGTTCGTATTCTTTTTAATTAAATTTATTTTTTCCGAGACTTCACTATCAGAAACAAAACAATAGGTTGCTCCTGAGTGATTCAAAACATATTCATAGTCTTCCTTACTAATGGTAGGGTAAATAGGAACGTTTTGAGCTCCGGTTTGTAGAATTCCGATGTCACAAATATTCCACTCATTCCTGTTGTTAGAGGAAATAATAGCGATTTTATCATTGGGTTGTATGCCCAATCTTAACAAACCTCTACTGATTGCATTTGCTTGATCTAGATAAGATTGCGTAGAAATGGTTTCCCATTTTCCATCATATTTTGTTGAAAAAGCTTGTTGTAAATTATATTTTTCTAATTGATAATAAGGAATATCAAATATTCGTGAAATTTCGGTTGCCATAATCGTTGTTTGTATATCGCAAAGTAGTTAAAATCCTCTGAATTAACAAATCAATAGTCTGGGTCAAAAATATTATGAATTAAATATTTTTTGATAAAGATTTTTATATTTTTCTTTAATTACTTTCCGCTTCATTTTCATGGTAGGTGTGAGGAGACCTTCCTCTATAGACCATTCGTCCGGTGTAATTTCAAATTTTTTTATTTGTTCCCATTTTCCGAATCGTTGATTGTAAAAATCAATTTCTTTTTGAATTCTGTTGATAAATCGTTCGTGGGTTATAATGCTGTCTGCAGGTAGTTTTTTTCGTACTGCCCATTCTTTTGCAAAATCAAAATTTACTTGAATCAATGCAGCAGGCATTTTTTCTGATTCGCCGATAATCATTACTTGTTCTATGAATCGAGATTGCTTTAGTTCGCTTTCCAATACAGCAGGTGCAATATACTTTCCACCAGATGTTTTAAACATTTCTTTTTTTCTATCCGTAATTTTTAGAAAACCTTCTTCGTCTATTTCGCCAATATCACCGGTGTGTAAATACCCATTAACGATTGTTTTTTGGGTCATTTCTTCATTTTTATAATACCCTAACATTACAATGCTTCCTTTTACTAAAACTTCTCCATCTGATGCAATTTTGACTTCAATACCTTCCAAGGGTTTTCCAACAGTTCCAATTTTTAATCCCTTATTTCTTAAATCATTTACGGTGATAGCGGGCGAAGATTCTGTCATTCCATAGCCTTCAAAAATAGGAATTCCTGCAGCTAAAAAAATACGAATTAAACGATCTTGCATGGGAGCACTTCCACTTAACATGAATTCTAAATTCCCTCCCAGAGCTTCCTGCCATTTTGAAAAAATTAATTTTCGTGCTATTTTTAATTTAAAAGCATAGAGTTTTCCGTTTTTCCCATAGGGTTCATAAGCTTCCCCTAGGGCAATAGCCCAGAAAAAAAGTGTTTTTTTAATGCCAGACAGGGTGCTTCCTTTGGCAACAATTTTATCAAAAATTTTCTCTAGTAGTCTTGGGACTACGGCCAAAAAATTTGGTTTTATTTCTCGAATATTATCTCCTAACAATTCGATGCTTTCTGCAAAATATACCTGGTATCCAAGATATTGATAGTAATAAGAGGCCGCTCTCTCAAAAATATGACAGATGGGCAAATAGCTTATGATTCTTTTATTACCATCAGACAAATCCAAAGTCTTGTCTGTTTTAAATATGTTGTCTATAATATTTTTATGAGATAACATGACCCCTTTTGGAGTCCCTGTAGTTCCAGAGGTATAAATAATGGTCGCTAAATCTTGGGGTTTAACTTCTTTGTTTAACTTTTTTATGGTTTCTGAATGTACCGTCTTAGTTCCAATCTCTAGGAAAGAATTCCAACTACAATCACTTTCATGATCTTTTAAAAAGAATATTTTTTTGAGTTGTGTTTGGTCTTGTATTTTTTTTACTTTTTCATACAAGTCTTCATCTGAGACGAAACAATATTTTGCATCAGAGTGGTTCAAAACATAGGCGTAGTCTTTTTCTGAGAGTGTTGCATATAAGGGAACATTTTGTGAGCCAATTTGCAATACACCAATGTCCAAAATATGCCAATTTGGATTGTTATTTGTGGTAATTACAGCAATTTTATCATTTTTTTCAACTCCCAACTCCAATAAGGAAGCACTGACCTTATTGGCTTGCTCGATATATTCTTGAGTCGTTATATTTTTCCATTGATGTTCTTCTTTGTATAAGAAACAATTCTTTTGAGAATGTTTTTCTAGTTGATGATATGCAAAATCAAAAAGACGGGTAATTTTCATGAAATGATATTTGTTACAAGATAATGAAAAGAATTTTATAAAATTTTCGAGGAAAATATTTATTTACATCCTAGGAAGTAGGTTTTAGATCGTTTATTGGTTTCCAATACGATTTAGATATACGCATAAAAAAAAGCAAACCGTAATCAGTTTGCTTCTTTTTTAGACTAAGTATTACAATAGTTATTTTTTATTCTCTATCCATTTTTTAGCATTGATAAACGCGTTTATCCAAGGAGAAACTTCGTCTTTTCTACCAGCAGGGTAATTGGCCCAATTCCATTGGAAAATGGAACGTTCTATATGAGGCATGGTTACTAAATGACGCCCACTTTGGTCACATAACATTGCAGTATTATAATCTGAACCATTTGGGTTGTTTGGATAGCCTTCGTAACCATATTTTGCAACTATGTTATAGTTTTTCTCCTCCTCTGGTAAGTTAAATTTACCTTCTCCATGAGAAATCCAAACTCCTAATTCTGTTCCGGCCAATGAAGATAACATGATCGAATTGTTTTCTTGAATTTTCACCGAGGTAAAAGAGCTTTCATGTTTTTGAGAATCATTGTGAATTAATTTTCCGTGTACCTTATGTTCTGGATTAATCAAGTCTAGCTCCATCCATAATTGCGCTCCGTTGCAAATACCAACAGACAAAGTATCTTCTCTTTTAAAGAAGTTTTTTAAGGCTTTTTTAGCTTTTGCATTGTACAAGAAGGCTCCTGCCCAACCTTTTGCAGAACCTAATACATCTGAATTTGAAAAACCACCGACAGCACCAATAAACTGAATATCTTCTAAAGTTTCGCGTCCAGAAATCAAATCGGTCATGTGTACATCTTTTACATCAAAACCAGCTAGATACATGGCATTTGCCATTTCACGTTCGGAGTTAGATCCCTTTTCACGAATAATCGCTGCTTTTGGACGTGAGGTCTTGGAGGTATTTGTGTTTTTAGGAAGTTTTCCACTGAAATTCGTAGGAAATTGATACGTTAAAGGTTGCTTCTTATAATTGTCAAAACGCTCTTGTGCTAAGTTATTAGCTGTTTGTTTTTGATCCAATAAGAAGGATGTTCTATACCAAACATCTCTCATTTCAGAAACCTCTAGGGAAATAAAATCTTCTTTATTTTTAATGCTAACGATTCCCGAATTATTAGCAGTTCCAATCGTGAAAAACTCAATATTTTGTGCTGATAATGCAGCTTCTACGGAAGCATCAGCTTGAAAAACAATTCCTGAATTTTCTGCAAAAAGTACTTTAATAGTATCTTCTTCGTTTAATGAACTAATGTCAAAATTCGCACCCAAATTCACATCTGCAAAACACATTTCTAACAAGGTAGTTATCAACCCACCAGAGGCAATGTCGTGACCTGCAGTAATTGCATCTTTTTGAATTAAATTTTGAATCGTATTGAACGTTTCTTTCACGAAAGCAGTGTTTTTTACGTCAGGAGCTTCATTTCCAATAGTATTCAATGTCTGGTTGAAAGAGCTTCCTCCTAATTTAAAATCATCCTGAGAAATATTGATATAGTAGATGTTTCCTCCATCAATTTGTAAAAGAGGTTCTACAACTTTCGTTATTTCATTACAATTACCAGCAGCAGAAATAATTACGGTACCTGGAGATATTACTTCACCATCGGTGTATTTTTGTTTCATTGACAAAGAATCTTTTCCTGTAGGAACATTGATTCCTAAATCAATCGCAAATTCTGAAACTGCTTTTACAGCTTTATACAAGCGAGCATCTTCTCCTTCATTTTTACAAGGCCACATCCAATTGGCCGATAGGGAGACACTTTGTAAGTTGTCTTTAAGTGGTGCCCAAATTAAGTTTGTAAGGGCTTCTGTAATTGCGTTTCTACTACCTGCTGCAGGATCAATTAATCCAGCGATAGGCGAATGTCCAATTGAAGTGGCAACTCCTTCTTTTCCATGGTAATCTAATGCCATTACCCCTACATTATTTAGAGGAATTTGTAAGGGACCTACACATTGCTGTTTGGCAACTTTACCTCCTACACAGCGATCTACTTTATTGGTTAGCCAATCTTTACAAGCGACCGCTTCTAATTGTAAAACCTGTTTTAAATAGATCTCTAAATTTTTTGTTTTATAACGTGGATTTTTATAGTTTCTAACAACGGTATTGTCTGTTAAAATTGTTTTGGGAGAAGAACCAAACATGTCTTCGAGGGCCAAATCCATCGGTTTGTTACCGGTGGTTTTAGATTCAAAAGTAAATCTGTCATTATCGGTAACATCACCCACAGTATAGATTGGCGAACGTTCCCGTTCTGCAATTTTTTGAAGCGTATTTAGATGTTCTTCGCCAATAACCAATCCCATTCTTTCTTGAGATTCGTTTCCAATAATTTCTTTGGCAGATAGGGTAGGGTCTCCAACAGGTAATTGATCTAAATCGATTTTACCCCCTGTGTCTTCTACCAATTCCGACAAACAGTTTAAATGGCCACCAGCACCATGATCATGAATAGAGACGATGAAGTTTTCTTCACTTTCTACCATTCCACGCACTGCGTTTGCAGCACGTTTTTGCATTTCTGGATTTGAACGTTGTACAGCATTTAATTCAATTCCTGAGGCAAATTCTCCAGTATCAGCTGAAGAAACTGCGGCACCACCCATTCCAATTCGGTAGTTTTCTCCTCCAAGAATGACAATTTTATTTCCTTCTTTTGGAGTGTCTTTGATCGCTTGATCTGCTTTTCCATATCCAATTCCACCTGCTTGCATGATGACTTTATCATAGCCTAGTTTTCTTGGTTTCGAACTGCTTGAAGAAGCATTTTCATGATGCTCAAAAGTGAGTACCGAACCGGTAATTAAAGGTTGTCCAAACTTGTTTCCAAAATCAGAGGCTCCGTTGGATGCTTTGATTAAAATATCTAATGGGGTTTGATACAACCATTCTCTAGCTTCAAATTTATTTTCCCAATACCTTTTTTCTTCCAAACGAGAATAGGAAGTCATATACACGGCTGTTCCTGCTAAAGGTAACGATCCTTTTCCGCCAGCAAGTCGATCTCTAATTTCTCCTCCAGCACCTGTAGCAGCTCCATTAAAAGGCTCAACTGTGGTAGGGAAGTTATGTGTTTCTGCTTTTATAGAAATTACAGAGTTAAAATCTTCAGTTTGATAAAAATCTGGTTTGTCTGCTGTTTTAGGAGCAAACTGAACTACTTTAGGGCCTTTGATAAAAGCGACATTATCTTTATATGCCGAAACAATATCGTTTGGAAATTGTTTCGAAGTTTCTTTGATCATTTTAAATAGGGAAGTGGGTTGCTCTTCTCCATCAATAACAAAAGTTCCGTTAAATATTTTATGACGACAGTGTTCTGAGTTTACTTGGCTAAATCCAAATACTTCGGAGTCTGTTAGTTTTCTTCCAATTTTAGTTGCAATACTTTCTAGGTAGGCAACTTCTTCCTCACTTAAAGACAACCCTTCTTGGTTGTTAAACGCTGCAATGTCTTCAATATCTAAAATCGCTTCTGGCTGAATATCGATTGTAAATGACTCTTGATGTAAACCGTTGAATTTCTCAGAAATCATTGGATCAAAATCAGTGAAATCTTCAGCAACAGTTCTAAATTCCTCAATTCTAATGATGTCTTTGATCCCCATGTTTTGAGTGATTTCTACCGCGTTGGTACTCCATGGAGTAATCATGGCTGCTCTTGGA
>Ga0206127_1001932_pt1 | contig 21527 bp, 15 predicted proteins | sample Helgoland_Spring_6_FD_148646 | JGI IMG/M metagenome (GOLD analysis project Ga0206127, IMG submission 148646) | Pelagic subsurface seawater microbial communities from Kabeltonne, Helgoland, North Sea - Helgoland_Spring_Bloom_20160419_1 | ecosystem: Environmental > Aquatic > Marine > Epipelagic ...
CCTTACCACCGGGCCACCCAAGCACCCTATCTTTACAGCCCGCAAGCTGAGCCAAAAATTCCTCTCGAGGAATCAAAATCGCCCCCATACTTATCAGATGGGGATTCTCAATCTGGCAGTCTAGCAATTCAAACCCCTGGCTTTGAATCCAATGACAGAGATACGCCATCGCAATTTTAGAGCCGTTAGGCACCAGACTAAACATAGACTCACCACAGAAAACGCCACCAACAGCAATCCCATAAATACCCCCCACCAGACGATCCTCGTCCCACACCTCCAGCGAATGGGCCTGACCCAAACTGTGCAGTGCCGAATAGGCATCAATCATTTCAGGGATAATCCATGTGCCCAAGTCGTCAGCTCTAGGCGCAGCACAGGCCTCAATCACCTGCTCGAAGGCAGTGTCAGTAGTAATGTGATACTGATTCTGGCGTAGACATTTGCGCAGACTTTTAGAAATATGAAACTGCTCAGGGCGAATCACACAGCGAACAGAAGGGCTCCACCAGAGAATAGGGTCATCGTCGCTAAACCAAGGAAATATACCGCGGCGGTAAGCATCGTAAATAGTGGTGGGCTCAAGATTGCCACCTACTGCGAGAAGCCCATCAGGCTCCTCGGCAGCGGTGCAAGGATCAGGAAATTGCGGTGAATCTGGATCTAAAAAATGCAGATCCATTTACTGGTCTAGGTATCGCTCAGCATCCAGAGCAGCCATACAGCCACTGCCAGCAGATGTAACTGCCTGACGATAGACATGGTCAGCCACATCGCCCGCCGCAAACACACCTTTAACGCTGGTTTCAGTGGCATTGCCCGATAGACCGCCAGTAATGGTCAGGTAACCGTCTTTCATGGCCAGCTTATCGGTAAAGATATCAGTATTAGGCTTGTGGCCAATCGCAATAAATACGCCAGTTACATCAATCTGCTTCTTGTCGCCAGAATCCGTATCGTACAGCTCAACGCCAGTCACACCGGCATCATCACCCAGTACTTCACCCAAATTATGGTTCCACTCGATAGTAATGTTGCCGTTCTTGACCTTCTCAAACAGCTTGTCTTGCAGCATCTTTTCAGCGCGCAAAGCATCACGACGATGCACCAAAACTACGTCAGAACAGATGTTAGACAGATACAGCGCTTCCTCAACAGCCGTGTTACCACCACCGATTACCGCTACTTTCTGATTGCGGTAGAAGAAACCATCACAGGTAGCGCAAGCTGAAACGCCTTTGCCCATAAAGGCTTCCTCAGAGGGAAGGCCTAGGTACTGCGCAGAAGCACCTGTCGCAATAATGAGTGCATCACAGGTATAGTTTGCAGAACCGGTTAACTTAAACGGCTTCTCCGACACATCAACCTTATCAATGTGATCAAAAATTGTTTTGGTTTCAAAACGCTCCGCGTGGCGTTGCATACGCTCCATCAACTCAGGGCCCTGAACACCGTCAGGATCGCCAGGCCAGTTATCTACATCAGTAGTCGTGGTCAGCTGACCGCCTTGCTGGATACCCGTGATAACCACCGGGCTTAAGTTAGCGCGGGCAGCATAAACAGCAGCGGTCCAGCCAGCAGGGCCAGAACCAAGAATGATCAATGGATAATGTTGTAACTCAGACATATAGAATCTCAATAAATAACAAAGGTTAAGGGGTAGCGGCTAATACAAATCTAGGACACTAATCGAACATGGGCGCTATCATAATGAATACTCAGCCCATCGCCAAATAGGTTTTGCATATACACCAGATAGTTGCCCAATATCAGGCCCAGTGGCATGGCGTTTACGAGAGAATCAGCTACAATTGTTCACGGAAAAAATACAGGGAACTCACCCGTTGAGCACCGACAAAACAAAATTTAAAAGATCCATTGCAATTGATGACAACACAGACTCGCGCACCAAACGTGTGGTTGCCGAAGGTGGGTTGTTCGGCTGGATAATTCTCTGCGTTATTTTGCTACTGGCATTATTAAGTTACTCATCCAGTGATCCAGGCTGGTCTCACACTGGATCACGCACCGATGTAAGCAACCTAGCAGGCCCCGCAGGCGCCTGGGTAGCCGACGTGTTCTACGCCTTATTTGGCGCCATGGCCTACCTGTTTCCCGTATTGCTCGCACTGCGTGCCGTACAGATATTGCGCACCTACTATCTCCGTGAAGCCGACAGCTTTGACTCCGTGACCTTTATTCTGCGGGTTATTGGCTTTGTGCTAGTAATGATCAGCGCCACCTCATTGGCCAGCATCCAATATGGCGAACTCGCCACCGACTACCCCATAGGCATAGGCGGCATACTCGGCAGCAAAATAGGCGAGGCCACACTCGCCGTGTTTAGCTACACCGGCAGCACCATTATTCTGTTGGCCCTGTTCCTCTTTGGCCTCACTGTCTTTGCCGACATCTCCTGGATACGCATAATCGACCAGCTCGGCCGGTTTACTCTCGGTAGCATAAATAGATTTCTCACATTTATGAGCGAGCGTAAAATCCGCGTTCAAGAAAAGAAGCAAGCAGCCGCAGCCGTAAATCAGCGCATCGCCAAAGTCGAAACAGTGGCCAAAAGTATCAAAGACCGTATACCACCGACCATCGTCGCGCCGAAGGCTAAGCCCATTATCAGCCCCAGAATAGAACGGGAAAAGCAGCAGACCTTATTTACCGACAGCGAACTCGTCGGCACCTTGCCGCCCATTAACCTGCTCGACCCCGCCGACAAAAACGAAAACGCCGGCTACTCAGCAGAGTCTTTAGAGCACCTGTCACGCCTACTAGAACTCAAGCTCCTAGATTTCGGCATCAAAGCCGACGTTGTTGAAGTACTGCCAGGCCCTGTGGTAACAAGATTTGAAATACAGCCCGCAGCGGGCGTAAAAGTCAGCCGTATCAGCGGCCTCGCCAAAGACTTAGCGCGCTCCATGGCCGTCATCAGTGTTCGAGTCGTAGAGGTAATACCCGGTAAATCCGTCGTCGGTATTGAAATACCCAACGAAAAACGCGAGATGGTACGCCTCAGCGAAGTACTGTCATCAGAAGCCTACGACCGTTCAAGCTCGCCACTCACATTAGCTCTGGGCAACGACATTGCAGGCATACCCACAGTCGCCGACCTCGCGCGCATGCCGCACCTATTAGTCGCAGGTACCACCGGTTCCGGTAAGTCGGTAGGCATAAACGCCATGCTCCTAAGCCTGCTGTTTAAAGCCTCCCCAGAAGAAGTGCGCCTAATACTCATCGACCCAAAGATGCTAGAGCTCTCGGTCTACGATGGCATACCCCATCTACTAACCCCCGTAATTACCGACATGAAAGACGCCGCAGGTAGCCTGCGCTGGTGTGTCGGAGAAATGGAGCGCCGCTACAAGCTTATGGCCGCACTGGGTGTACGCAACCTCGCAGGCTACAACCGCAAAGTCGAAGACGCCATCAAAGCCGGTACGCCAATCGCGGATCCGCTGTGGGTATTTGACCCCGCCAGCGTAGGCTGGGACGAAACCCAAGAAGCGCCAGAAGCACCCACTTTAGAAATACTCCCCTATATAGTGGTAGTGATAGACGAGTTCGCCGACATGATGATGATCGTCGGCAAAAAAGTAGAACAGCTTATCGCTCGAATTGCACAAAAGGCCCGTGCCGCCGGCATCCACCTAATACTGGCCACACAGCGACCCTCAGTAGACGTAATCACCGGTCTCATCAAAGCCAACGTGCCCACCAGAATAGCTTTCCAAGTGTCCTCCAAAATTGACTCCAGAACCATTCTCGACCAGGGCGGCGCAGAACAGCTACTCGGCCACGGTGACATGCTGTACCTGCCACCAGGGACCAGCGTGCCAGAACGAATTCACGGCGCCTTTGTCGACGATCACGAAGTCCATAAAGTCGTAGCCGACTGGAAGCGTCGTGGCACACCGAATTACCTAACCGAGATAACCGACGAAGCCACAAATTCAACAATACCCGTACCTGGGTTTGATTCAGGCGGAGAAGAGGGCGCAGACCCAGAAGCCGATCCACTGTACGACGAAGCTGTCGCCTTCGTATTGGAAAGCCGCAAAGCCTCAATCTCATCGGTACAGCGTAAATTAAGAGTGGGTTACAACCGTGCCGCTCGTCTAATCGAACAGATGGAAATGGCCGGCGTAGTCAGCCCAATGAGCAGCAACGGCAGCCGAGAGATACTGTCGCCGCATTCGTAAGAGAACCCAACAAATGCCAGTTCAGCATCTAAAAGTGTCGTCATACCGGAAATTATAAATACCGCCATTCCATAATTTATATATACCGTCATTCCAGAAATTATAAATACCGTCATTCCAGCGAAGGCTGGAATCTTTGCGTGAGACCCCAGCCTACGCTGGGGTGACGTAATTATTGTTGGAGCGATGCTTTTATTTCTGGGGTGACGATACGTTTCTGCCATCATGTGCACCGTCATTCCATAATTTATATATACCGTCGTTCCAGAAATTATAAATAGCGTCATTCCAGCGTAGGCTGGAATCTTTCTGAGAGACCCCAGCCTACGCTGGGGCGACGCAGTTATGGTCTGGGTGACGCAGTTATGGTTTGGGCGACGCAGTTATGGTTTGGGCGACGCAATAATGGTTTGGGTGACGCAGTTATGGTTTGGACGGCGCAGTTATGGTTTGAGTGACAAGCTGATGGTTTGGGTGATGCAATAGCCGCTGGGTTCACAGGATTTTTCTAGGATTATAAGTACCATCATTCCAGCGCTTATATGCTGCGTCTTTCCAACGCTTATGCGCTCCGTCTTTCCAACGCTTATGCGCTCCGTCTTTCCAACGCTGATAAGCTCTGTCATTCCAGCGCTTATACCCTCCGTCATTCCAGCGAAGGCTGGAATCTGTATGTAAGACCCCAGTCTGCTTTGGTTATTTTGAAAAGAACATGTTCTTCTAATACATCTCCTTTCGGAATAGAAGGGTGCATAAAATTCTGATTGGTATTGGTCATATTGATTTTACGCATTACCGCTTGCGAGGGTCTATTGACGACTGAGGTAAAGGACACTATTTCATCAAGTTTTAGATGTTCAAACCCATAGTTTAATGCGGCTTGAGCCGCTTCTGTCGCATAGCCGTTTCCCCAGTGTTCCTTAGAGAGGCGCCAACCAATTTCTACGCAGGGGTTAAACGGAAGCTTCGCTATCGGGCTATGCAAGCCAACAAACCCAATAAAGGCGCCACTAGCTTTGAGCTCTACAGCCCACAAACCCCATCCATTTATATTTATAAGAGACTCAATGCGATCTACCATTGCGTTACTTTCGGTATCCGATAGTACGTCTGGAAAGTATTCCATCACCTGCTGGTCTGCATTCAGTTTAGAAAAAGGCTTTGTGTCGGAAGCTATCCATTGCCGCAGTTTTAAGCGCTGTGTTTCCATAGACTACTTCTTCAACTTATATTGATATGCCGCTTAGTTTAGACCAGAAAGTTAAGCCAGGCATAACGGCTGTATTAGGGTTGTTTCAGTGGGTTTTGGGCGCAGTAGCAATACGTTGTTTTTTGTGAACCCCTCCAACATTCCCCCCAAACCCTGTAGAATCGCAGCTCTTATTAGCTGTCGCCCCGCGACCTTGAGATAAACAGACTATGCGCCTTATAAAATCAATAGCCGCCATACTTGCCCTAGTTACCAGCTTCGCTAGCCAGGCCGGTGGCATCCCTGAAGATATTCAGCAGCTGCGAGATCTACTGCAGCCTATTACTAGCCTATCGGCCCAATTTAAGCAGCAGATTACCGATGCCGATGGTTTTGAAATACAGGCGTCGGAAGGCCTGTTTCAGATTGCACAGCCTAATAAGCTGCGCTGGATCGTTGCCCAGCCTATGCCGCAGCAGGTAATTTCGGATGGGGTAACCCTGTGGTTGTTTGATCCGGATTTGGAACAGGTGGTTGTTCAGCCTTTTGATGCCAATATTGAGTCTACGCCGGCTATTTTGTTTTCGGGTGATTTAGAGCGCCTTGATCGCGCTTACTTTATACGACAATTATCGGCGGGTGTTTTTACCTTAACGCCGGAGCAGGGCGGTAGCCTATTTGCTGGTTTGGAGATTGGATTCGTGAATGGCGTGCCGTCGTCGATTGCGCTGACCGATGGGCTTGCCCAGGTGACGCGTATCACCTTTACTGAGGTTGCCTATAATCCGCTGCTTGCCGATGATCTGTTTGTGTTTGATATTCCCGCGGATGTTGATGTGATTCGCAATGACTGATCTGTTTACCCAAAAGGTGTATCAGCCTCTGGCCGCGCGTATGCGCCCAGATACGCTGGATGGCTTTTATGGTCAGCAGCATTTGATTGGTCCGGGCAAGCCATTGCGTGAGGCGATTGAGAGTGAGTCTCTGCACTCGATGATTTTTTGGGGCCCGCCTGGGGTGGGTAAAACGACCTTGGCGAAGATTATTGCGGCGTCGGCGGATGCGCATTTTGAGAGTATTTCGGCGGTGCTGTCTGGGGTTAAAGAGATTCGGGCGTCGATTGCTAAGGCTCAGGAACAGCGAGATTTACGCGGTCGCAAGACGATTCTGTTTGTCGATGAAGTACACCGTTTTAACAAGTCTCAGCAGGATGCCTTTTTGCCCTTTGTTGAAGATGGCACGGTGGTGTTTATTGGTGCGACTACCGAGAACCCTTCGTTTGAGTTAAACAATGCGTTGCTCTCGCGCTGTCGGGTCTATGTGTTGAAGAGTTTGGATGCCACGGATATCAAGACGGTGATTGCCCAGGCCATGGCCGATGCTGAGTCTGGACTTGGTCAGCGTAAGCTGCAATTAGATGAGGCGGCGTTAGATTTATTGGCCAACGCGGCGGATGGTGATGCCCGTCGCGCATTGAACCTGCTAGAGATTGCTAATGACCTTGCCAGTGAGCAGGCGGATGGCGCTGTGATTGATGCGTCAGTGCTTGAACAGGTGTTGGTGGGTGATACGCGGCGCTTTGATAAGGGCGGCGAGTATTTTTATGATCAAATTTCTGCGCTGCACAAGTCGGTGCGTGGTTCGTCGCCAGATGCGGCACTGTATTGGCTCTGTCGTATGTTGGATGGCGGCTGTGACCCACTCTATATCGCTCGCCGTGTGGCGCGAATTGCCAGTGAGGATATTGGTAATGCTGATCCTAGGGCGTTGGCTTTAGCCTTGGATGCCTGGTCGGTTCAGGAGCGTCTTGGCAGCCCTGAGGGTGAGCTGGCCCTGGCTCAGGCGGTTACTTACTGTGCGGTGGCCGCTAAGAGTAATGCGGTGTACAGCGCATTTAAGGCGACCATGGCCGATGTGAAATCGCTGCCGAGTTACGAGGTGCCGTTGCATCTGCGCAATGCGGCGACGACTCTGATGCAAGAGCTAGATTACGGTAAAGATTACAGATATGCCCACAGTGAAGATGGCGCCTATGCGGCAGGCGAAACCTATTTACCTGATGAGCTTGAGGGCAAGCAGTATTATTTCCCTACGGACAATGGGCTGGAAAAGAAGATTGGCGACAAGCTGAGTTATCTGCGGTCCCTAGATAAGGACGGTCGTTCAGAAAAGGATAAACAATAATGCATTGGATAGCAGTCGCTGTAGGCGGCGCCTTTGGCGCAGTTGCACGCTATGGAATAAGCACCTGGATCTTCGATTCTACGAGCCATAAGTTTCCCTATGCCACGCTGTCAGTGAATGTGCTGGGCAGCTTTGTGATGGGCATCCTCTTTGTGTTGATTCTGGAGAAGGGCCTGTTGCCGCCAGAATGGCGCGGGGTGTTAATGATTGGTTTTTTGGGTGCCTTTACTACTTTCTCAACCTTCTCGCTTGATGCCCTTGGTCTGTGGCAAAATGGCCACCTTTTTCTGGCGTTGGTTTATGCGCTGGGTACTGTTGTTTTATGCTTGGCGGCAATTACTGTTGCGGTCTGGCTGACACGTTTATTGTTGATCTAATTTTAAGGAAGTTACCATGCTAGACCCGAAGCTGTTACGTTCGGATTTAAATGCCGTTGCCACTAGCCTAAAAACCAAGCGCTACGATCTAGATACCGATGCCTTTACTGCTCTGGAAACCCAGCGCAAAGCGTTGCAGTTGGCTGCAGAAAGTCTGCAGCACGAGCGCAATAGCTATTCCAAAACCATGGGTAAACTAATTGGCGAAGCCAAGGCGAAGGGCGAAGACATTGAGCCTCTAAAAGCTAAAGGCGAGCAGATTAAGAATGATTCTGCGGCGGCGGATGCTGCCTTGGCTGCTGTGCAGGAGGCGCTGGATTCGCTATTGCAGGGTATTCCTAATATTCCTCATGCGTCTGTGCCTGCGGGCAATGACGAAGAAGACAATGTGGAAATACGCCGTTGGGGCACGCCGAAGACCTTTGATTTTGAGGTCAAGGATCATGTGGATCTGGGCGATGCGCTAAATGGTTTAGATTTTGATACGGCGGCTAAAATTACTGGCTCACGCTTCTCGCAAATGCGCGGTGGACTGGCGAGCCTCCACCGTGCGCTTACCCAGTTTATGCTGAACACCCATATCCATGAACATGGTTACGAGGAGGTGTATGTACCCTATATCGTTAACCGTGAGTCGCTTTATGGCACAGGTCAGTTGCCTAAGTTTGAGGAAGACTTGTTTAAGTTGGATGATGAACGCGAGTTCTATCTGATCCCGACGGCTGAGGTTCCGATTACCAATATCTTCCGCAATGAAATCGTCGATACTCTACCGATTAAGTTTGTTGCCCATACGCCGTGCTTTCGAAGTGAGGCGGGCAGTTATGGTCGTGATACCCGAGGCATGATTCGACAGCATCAGTTTGAGAAAGTTGAGATGGTGCAGTTTGTACACCCGGATAAGTCGTGGGATGCGTTGGATGAGCTGGTGGGTCATGCGGAAGCTATTTTGCAGAAACTCCATTTGCCGTATCGCACGGTGATTTTGTGTGGTGGTGATCTGGGTTTCTCTGCGGCAAAAACCTATGATCTTGAGGTCTGGTTACCTTCGCAGGAGAAGTATCGTGAGATTTCTTCTTGTAGTAACTTTGCTGATTTCCAGGCGCGACGCATGAAGGCGCGGTTTAGAAATGCTGAGGGTAAGCCTGAGTTGTTGCATACTATTAATGGTTCTGGTTTGGCAGTGGGCCGCACGCTGTTGGCGGTGATGGAGAATTATCAGCAGGCAGATGGATCGATTGAGATTCCCGCTGTGTTGCAGCCATTGATGAATGGGCTGACTTGTATTAAGTGATGTTTTGAAGCGGGATCACGACGGTGTCTGGGCTCTATTGTTATTGCGTGGGCGTAGCCAGAGTGACCCTTGGCGATCGGTCCCATGGAGTTGTCATTTTCAGCGTTCGCGCAGCTCGCTTCGCTCAATCAGAGCCCTCTCTTGATCTGAAAATAACAAATCCATAGGCTGGCCCTGTTTGATCTCCAAGGGTCACCCTGGCTGCGCTGCAAGATTGAAGGTGCTGAGGGATGATACGTAAATGGGTTTGGCTGGGTAACCAACATTGTCATCTCGAGCATAGTGAGAGATCTTATGAACTTACAGCGAGATCCCTCGTCGCTGCGCTCCGTCGGGATGACATGATTTGGGGCTCTGGCGGAATGACATAACTTAAGGTCTTTAGCATGACGCAGTGCGCGAACAAGGCATAAATAATACTTATGGATTACTTACCACTATTTCACAACCTTAAGGGTCGGCGCATTGTTGTTGTCGGCGGTGGTGAGATTGCGCTGCGTAAAGTTCGTTTGGTGCAGCAAGCCAGTGCGCTTATTACCATTATCGCCAAAGACTTTTGCCCTGATCTTCTTGAAATGGACAGGGCCGATAAAGAGCATGGCTGTAATGGTCTTGAGCTTATTACTGCCGGCTACGAACATCATCATCTGCAGAAGTATCCCAACACGGTGATGGTGATTGCGGCTACCAATGATCGCGATCTAAACCGGCTGGTGTCCGAGCATGCTCAGGCGGCTAATATGCTGTCGAATGTGGTGGATGATCCGGGTTTCTCTACGGTGATTTTCCCCTCTATTGTTGATCGCTCTCCTATTCAAATTGCTATTTCTAGCGGCGGTGATGCACCGGTTTTGGTGCGTTTGTTGCGCACTAAATTTGAGGCGCTGCTGCCTGCGGGTATGGCTAAGTTGGGATCGCTGGCGGGTAGCTTTCGCGAGCGGGTTAAGGCGAAGTTTTCTAATGGCGCGGACCGCAAGGCGTTTTGGGAAGAGGTATTTTATGGGCCCATTGCCGAGCAGGCCTATGCTAATAATTTGATTGAAGCTGAGCGTCTGTTAGCGGACAAGTTAGAAAATACCTCGGAGTTTAAAACCGGCGAAGTCTATTTAGTGGGTGGCGGTCCGGGCGACCCTGATCTGCTTACCTTCAAAGCGCTGCGTCTAATGCAACAGGCGGACATTGTGCTTTACGATCGGCTGGTGTCGCCTGAGGTACTTAACCTGGTGCGTCGTGATGCGACGCGTATCTATGTGGGTAAAACTGCGGGTGATCATCCGGTAACCCAAGACAATATTAATCAAAAGCTCGTGGACTATGCCCTTGAGGGAAATCGGGTGGTGCGGCTTAAAGGCGGCGATCCGTTTATTTTTGGTCGCGGCGGTGAAGAGATTGAAACCCTGGCTGAGCATGGCATTCCGTTTCAGGTGGTGCCGGGTATTACGGCTGCGTCTGGCTGTGCGAGTTATGCGGGTATTCCCCTAACCCATCGCGATCACGCTCAGTCGGTGCGCTTTATTACTGGGCATCTACGCTCTGGTGAGATAGACCTAAACTGGCCTGAACTGGTGCAGCCCAACCAGACCCTGGTGTTTTATATGGGCCTGAGTGGCATGGAAACCATATGCCAGCAGTTAAAAGACAACGGCCTAGATGCCCGAACTCCGACGGCATTAATTGAGAAGGGCACTACGGATAATCAGCGGGTGTTTATTGGCGACCTCGATAGCCTACCCGGTATTGTTCGCGAGGCGAAGGCCAAGGCACCGACGCTTATTATTGTTGGTCATGTCGTTAGCCTGCACGATAAATTAGCTTGGTTTAATCTTAAGGAAGGAAACGTAAATGACCAGTGAATTTGATTACGATCTTTTTGTTATTGGCGCCGGTTCTGGCGGTGTTCGCGCGGCTCGTATGGCAGCGGCGAAGGGTAAAAAGGTAGCGGTAGCCGAAGAGCGTTATCTGGGTGGCACCTGTGTGAATGTGGGCTGCGTACCTAAAAAACTGTTTGTGTATGCCTCGCAGTTTCCTGAGTTATTCCATGCCAGTAAAGGTTATGGCTGGTCGGGGATTGAAAGCCCGACGCTGGACTGGGCGACTCTGCGAGATAATAAAACCACTGAGATCGAGCGTCTCAATGGCATCTATAACAACCTTATTGATAACAGCGGCGCGGATCTATTTGATGGTCGCGCAACCATTGCTGGGCCGCATTTGGTGGCGATTAACGGCAAAACGTTTCGGGCAAAAGTGATTCTGGTTGCCACTGGCGGCTGGCCCTATATTCCTGAGTTCCCGGGCAGTGAGCATGCGATTAGCTCTAACGAAATGTTCTTTCTCGATGATCTGCCCAAGACTGCCGTCGTGGTGGGTGGCGGTTATATCGCGGTGGAGTTTGCCGGTATTTTAAATGGTCTGGGTGTTGAGACCCATTTGATTTACCGTGGACCAAACCTGCTTAAGTCCTTTGATCGGGAGATGAGCGACAAGATTAAAGAGGGCATGATCGCCAAGGGTGTGAATGTTCATCTGAATACTGAAATTAACCAAATCACTAAAAACGATGCCGGCATTCTAAGTGTCGCGCTGAACAACCAGGCTGATATGGCAGCGGATTTGGTGCTTTATGCGACGGGTAGGGTGGCAAATACGGCTAACCTTGGATTGGAGAATACGGCAGCGGTGCTGGCAAACAATGGCGCTATTGTGGTGGACGATAACTTCTGTACTGCAGACCCGAGTATTTATGCCTTGGGAGATGTGATTGATCGTGTTCAGTTGACGCCGGTGGCCATTCAAGAAGCGATGGTGCTGGTTGATCACCTTTATGCGGAGGGTCTGGCCCGTATTGATTACAGCGATATTCCCACGGCGGTATTCTGCCAGCCTGAGTTGGGTACTGTTGGGCTTAGCGAAGAGCAGGCAAGGGCGGAATACGCTGATATTGCAGTGTATGTCTCTGATTTTAAGCCTATGTTGCAAACTCTGGGCGGTGGCACTGACCGAATTACCATGAAATTAATCGTCGACACGGCCTCTGACAGGGTAATTGGTTGTCATATGGTGGGCGAACATGCGGCTGAGATTATTCAGGGTATGGGGATTGCACTTAAGGCGGGTGCTACGAAGGCGCATTTTGATGCCACAGTGGGGATTCATCCTTCGGCGGCGGAAGAGTTTGTTACCATGCGAGATAAGGCGAGATAAGGCACGATAGCCTATATAATCAATGGGTTATAAGTAATTCCTCAAGTGATTTGTAGTAGGCGTTGGCACCTAAAACTGACTTTTAGCGCGCTCCAGCAGTGACAGGCTGAGAAACTTCAGGTCGCTTAGGGTTTTTTCACCGTCTACTTTATTCTGATTCACCACAACCAGCACCAATGCATGGGTAATTTCGAGGTAGCAGCGCCCTAAGCGCTTGAGCTCAGCCTCTTTGCTGGCGATATCTAGGCGCTCAAACATGCGCGCCATGGCATTAATAATGAGATCGTCGTGAATCTCATCCAGCTCTTTAAGCTCAGGCACTCCATACATGGCCTGCACTAGGGGCAATAAACCCTGCTGATTGGTATACACCAGTAGCATCCGGTCGATACTGCGCTCGACAAACTTCTTAATGCTCTGAGATTCGATATCCTCAGCCTCTAGAGCCTGTAACGCCACGTCCATCTCTCCCACCCATTGCTCGGCTAGGGCATACATGATGGCGTATTTATTGGGGAAGTAATGGTAGAGAGTACCAACAGATACCCCAGCACGCTTGGCCACTAGAATGGTGGTTAGGTCATCTTGGCCAACCTCTTCGAGCAGCTCTGCGGTCACCTCAAGTATCTGATTGCGGCGCGCCTGAGCGCGCTTCTGCACGGGCTGAGTTCGGGCCTCTGTCTTGCGTAGACTGGTCATTAGAAGCGATCCCTAAGGGCGTAATAGAGCATTCCAGTCACCATGCCTGGCCAGCGCAGCAATGTACCGCCGGGAAACTTGGTGGTGGGTAGGTTGGCCATTAGGTCGAAGCGTTCGAGCTTGCCGCTAATGGCTTCAGCAATAAGCTTGCCGGCAAAGGTAGCAGTAGGCACGCCATGGCCTGAGTAACCCTGCATATACCAGATATTGTCTTGCACGCGGCCAAAGTGGGGTAGGCGATTTAAGGTAATTGCCAATGTGCCACCCCAGCCATAGTCGATGTTGGTATCCGCCAGCTGTGGGTAGACTTGGAGCATGTATTTACGCACAAAGCCTTTTATATCTGAGGGGAAGCCTCGGCGATAATTCTCACCGCCACCAAATATCAGGCGGTTATCCCCAGACAGTTTCCAATAGTTGATGACGAAACGACTGTCTGACATGGAGGTATCTAGGGGTACTATTTGGGCTGCGAGTTCATCGGAGAGAGGCTCTGTGGCCAATACAAAGTTGTTGATCGGCATAATATAGCCGTTGATCTTGGGCTCTAACTTCTCGATATATCCATTGCAGGCCAGGATCATTTCTTTGGCAGTTACCTGGCCCTGGCTAGTTTTCACCACCAGCTGTTTGCCTGCAGAAGGGCTTGCATAGGGAGCGTCGGCATAGGAGGTGACGCGAGAGTTTTCGTAGATCACTACGCCGGCCTTGGTCGCCGCCTCGACCATACCCAGTAAAAAATTGAGTGGGTGTAGATGTTTTGAGGCTCTATCTACCACAGCGCCATGGTAGGCATCGCTGTCGATGACTTCAGATAACCGCTCTTTGGGTACATATTCCATCTGATCAAAGCCGTAACGGTCGTGTAAAAAGGCGACTTCTTCTTCCAATTCTTGGGTGTATTTAGCGCGATGAGCAAAGTGCACATTGCCGTGTTTAAGGTCACATTTGATTCTGTGCTTCTGGATAATCCCCTTAACAGTGTCGACCGCCTCCAGGCTCATGTGCCATAACGTGCTGGCCATCTCATGGCCTAATTTCTCTTCGAGGTACTGTTGATCCTGCCGCTGACCAATACCCACATGACCGCCATTGCGCCCGGATGCGCCAAAGCCAACGGTCTCAGCTTCGATAACTATGACTTTATAACCCAGTTCTGCCAAATGAAGTGCAGAGGAGAGACCCGTATAGCCGGCTCCGATGACACAGATATCTGCGTCCTGATCGCCCGCTAGGGCAGGAAAGCTAAGGGATTTATTGGCGCTTGCGCTGTAGTAAGAGGGCATAACTCACTCGTCGATTCTGTAGTAGTGATTGACATTATGGTCTTTTCGAATAATAATTCAACATTAATTGAATAATGATTCAAATAACCTGAGGAGCTTTAAAGCCCTCAGCAAACACAAACAGGTGCCGCATGCAGTCACAAGAAGCCATTGAAAGCTGGTTAAAAGAAAACAAAATTACCGAAGTTGAGTGCATGGTTCCCGATATGACCGGCAATGCTCGGGGTAAGTTTATTCCTGCTAAAAAATTCCTTAAAGAAGACAGCCGTCTCCCTGAGGGCATACTGGCCCAGACAGTTACCGGCGAGTACTCAGATGACTACTGGGACCTGCTAGATACCGTTGATGGCGACATGTTGCTTGAGCCCGACCCTAGCACCATGCGACTGGTGCCCTGGGCTAACGAAGCCACCGGCCAGATTATTCATGACTGCTACACCAAAGATGGTGAGCCCCATCCGTTTTCAACCCGCGCTGTACTTAAACGAATACTCGCTCTGTACGAAAAAGAAGGCCTGACGCCAGTAATAGCCCCAGAAATGGAGTTTTATCTGGTGGAGAAGAATACCAACCCAGACATGGTGTTAAAGCCGCCAGTAGGGCGTTCGGGTCGACCTGAAACTGCTCGCCAGTCTTACAGCATTGATGCGGCCAATGAATTTGAACCCTTTGTAGAAGACATGTATGCCTATGGCGAAGCCATGGGCTTAGATATTGATACCCTGATCCATGAATCTGGTGCGGCACAGTTAGAAGTTAACTTTATCCACGGTGATCCATTAGATCTAGCTGATCAGGTGTTTACCTTTAAGCGCATGGTTCGCGAGGTGGCCCTGAAGCACAATATTTACGCGACGTTTATGGCTAAGCCTATGGCCACAGAGCCGGGGTCTTCCAAGCATATTCACCAGAGCATTCTCTCTACCGCTACGGGTAAAAATATATTTGCCACAGAAGAGGGCGAGTACAGCGAGGCGTTCTTTCACTATATTGGCGGAATGCAAAAATATACTCCCTATATAATGAGCTTTTTTGCCCCCAACGTTAACTCCTACCGACGCTTTACCCGTGAGGTGTCAGCGCCGATAAACCTCCACTGGGGTTATGATAATCGCACGACAGGGCTGCGCGTGCCGGATGCTAAGCCGAAGAACTTTCGGGTTGAAAATCGTTTTCCCGGCGCCGATGTAAACCCGTACCTATCTATTGCTGCGACCTTAGCTTGCGGTTATCTGGGCATGAAAAACAAGATCAAACCCTCGGCAGCCTTTGAAGGTAATGCCTATGAGGAAGACCAGGAACTGCCCCGAACATTGGAAGAAGCACTGCGAGGCCTGCAGGAAGATCAGGATATTATTGATCTGTTTGGTGAGAGGTTTATTCAGCTGTATACCTCGATCAAGCTGGTTGAGTTTGAAGAGTTTGACCGAGTGATCTCCTCTTGGGAGCGTGAGCATTTGTTGCTTAATGTGTAATTTATGCAGGCATACAGGAGGTTTGATTTAGCATAGAATATGCGCTGTCTAATAGATCTGGAAACCTGCAGCCCGTGCGCCTTTTAGCTATCCCTGTATTACTAATGTGTCTGGCATTGCTGCTTTCCAGTAATAGCTATGGGGTGACCTATGTAGGTACCCAGCAATGCGCGGGCTGTCATCAGCAAGCATTCGAGGACTGGCAGGGCTCCCATCATGACTGGGCCATGAAGGCGGCCACCCCAGAGACAGTTCTCGGTAACTTCAATAACGCGACCTTTACCCATCAGGGCGTGACTTCAACTTTCAGCCAAAACGATTCCGGCTACCAAGTTAACACTCAGGGTTCCGACGGCAGCTACCAAGACTTCAAAATTGACTACACATTTGGTGTCGAACCACTTCAGCAATACCTTATTAAATTTGATGATGGCCGCATGCAGGCATTAACCACTGCTTGGGATAGTCGACCCAAAGCGCAGGGTGGCCAGCGCTGGTATCAGCTGATGCCCAATGACATGGGCCAGCCCGGGGAAAGCCTTCACTGGACCGGCGCTTACTACAACTGGAATAGCCGCTGCGCCGAATGCCATTCAACCGGCCTAGAAAAAAACTATGACATGCCTACAGATACCTATGGGACTACCTGGTCCGAGGTCAATGTCGCCTGCGAGTCTTGCCATGGGCCTGGCTCTGCTCATGTCGACTGGGCCAAGCTGCCGAAGGTGACACAACAGGATAGAGAGAAGGGTGAAGATCGCGTAAAAGGTTTCGAAAAAGGTCTCGTAAAAGATAGCCCAAAAAACAACGGCTTGCAGGTGCAGTATTCAGACCAGGTTAACTGGGTAATTGCCGAGGGCACCAGCATTGCCAATCCGGTGGGTGATCCTCATCAGGGTGCAACCACCGAGATTGAATCCTGCGCTGGCTGCCATTCAAGGCGCAGTAAAATAAGCCCGAATCCGGTGAATAATTACCCAGCCGACAAGTCTTTTCTCGACCATTATCAACTGCAAACCCTCGATGAAGGGCTCTATCATGCAGACGGCCAGATTCAAGATGAGGTCTATGTCTATGGTTCGTTTTTACAGAGCAAAATGCATCAGCGCGGTGTGACCTGCAGCAACTGTCACAATCCCCACAGTCTAGAATTAAAAGCCCAGGGCAATGCCCTGTGCGCTGGCTGCCATGCCACAGAAACCTATGATACGCCCAAGCATCACCGCCACGAACAGGCTAATAGCGCAGGGGCCCAATGTGCTAATTGCCATATGCCAGAGACGGTGTATATGGGTGTCGATGCGCGACGGGATCACAGTATGCGGGTACCGCGGCCAGACATTACCGGAGAAATTGGTGGGCCCAATGCTTGCAATATGTGTCACACGGATCAGTCGACAGGCTGGTCTGTGTCGGCTATTGAGAGCTGGATCGGTAAAAAGTCGCTCAAGCCAGAGGTGGCAGCCGAGGCCATTTATGCCGCGAGAACCAATCAAGTCGAGGCTAACCAATTACTAATCGACCTTGCTGGTAACGGCAGCATTAATGATATGGCCCGCGCCACGTCATTGGGCCAGCTTGAAAACTACCTGAACATGTTGAGCTATAGCGCGGCTCAGCAACAGCTAAACAGTCCCCAACCCTTACTGCGCATCGGTGCTTTAAACGCGCTGGCATTTTTACCGCTGCAGCAGCGTTGGCAGGATATAGCGCCTCTGCTCAATGATCCGATTAGAGCGGTGAGGCTAGAAGCTACCCGCTTACTTATGGGTATTGCCGGACTGGGTCAAGACCAGCAGCAGGCCTTGGATCGACATATTGATCAGTATGTCGAAGCGCTAATGGTCAACGGGGATATGCCTAATGGCCAGCTTAATCTCGCCGCGGTCTACCTTGCTCAGGGTGCTTATGAAAAAGCAGAACAGGCTTATGAACATGCATTAAGGCTAGATTCTCAGTCAGTGCCGGCACGATTAAATCTAGCTGATCTGTATCGTGCCCAGGGGCTAGAGCCCCGGGCGCTTGACCAACTTTTACAGGCCCAACAGGCAAACCCCAGCAATGCCACTGTACTTTTTAGCCTCGGCTTAGCGCAGATACGCGCTGGGAATAATGCGCAGGCGTTAGTGAGTTTAGAGCAGGCCGCAGGATTAGCGCCTGAAACCGTTCGCTACAGTTATGCCTATGGTATTGCTCTAAACAGTCAGGCCCGAGCGAGAGAAGCGGTGCAGGTAATGACCCAGGCACTGGAGCGGGATAATCAGAATCGAGATTTACTCTTTGCGCTGGCTACGATTAACAGGGATTTGGGTAAGTTGGTTGAGGCTAGAAACTTTGCTCAGCGACTGGTTACCGCATTCCCGGAAGATGCTGGAGCACAGCAGCTACTGCGGTCTTTACAATAGTCTATTGATCAGCAAAATCGGCCTTGCTCTATTTAAGGGGCGGTATGTAAACGCTGTTATCGCCGACAGAAATCAATCATCAGTGCGCCGACAAATAGCTGGTCTGCATCAGTCTGCAAAGAGGCCATCGCAGCCTTATAGATCTCGGCCGGATATCTCTCCCGGCGAATCTCATACAGGTCATTGGCATAGTCTGGATAGAATTCCGGATGCCCCTGAAAGGTTAATATATGCTCTCCCAATGTGGTGGCGGCAATAGGGCAGATATCTGTACTGGCGAGAACAACCGTTCCCTCAGGCAGCTCTACCACCTGATCCTGATGGCTATAAATAAGTTTAAAGGGTTGGCTGCCGAGTAAATCTGTACTGTTGTTTGGGCTGGTTTCCTTAACGCCCAAACCCCAACCCACATCGGCCAAACTGGTTTTTCCGCCCAGAGCATGGGCCACCATCTGGTGCCCAAAACAGATTCCCACTAACTTTTTCTTGCGACTGTGCAGTGCCCTAACAAACTCAGCGAGCTGGGTAATCCAAGGCGCATCTTCGTACACACTGCTTTTGCTACCGGTCAAAATATAGGCGTCCATTTCATCTATCTCGGAGGGATAAATGCCTGCATTAACCGCATAGGTAACAAACTCTAAGCTGATGTCTGTATCGCCATTAGCCGCGTGCAATAGCTGCTGAAACATGGCGGGATACTCACCGTATTGAACCGCCAGATTTGGCAGTACATCATCTGCCTGGAGTATGCCTATTTTAATTGACACTGTGCGCTGTTCCTTCATTAACGTTTACTGTATTTCAAGAAATAGGCCTGCATGTCGCGCTTGATTTCAGGGCCGTAGAGGTACAGGCCGATGATGTTGGGAATGGAGATTAAAAACACCATTGCATCAGAGAAATCTAATACCGCCGACAGCTGAATCATACAGCCGATTGCCACAAAGCCGCAGAATATGGTTTTAAATAATAGCTGGGTCATGGCGCCTTCGCCAAATAAGTAGGTCCAGCCTTTAAGCCCATAATAAGACCAGGCAATAGTCGTTGAGAATGCGAAGAGTAGGGCAGCTACAGCAATGACATAGGGCGCCCAGCTCACATGGTGGGCAAATGCGGCAGAGGTTAGGGCAATACCTTCAAGGCCGCGGCCATCGTCTAGCAGGCCATTGGGAATTGCCGTGGTGACAATCACTAATGAGGTTAATGTGCAGATCACCATGGAATCAATAAAGGGTTCGAGCAACGATACCAAGCCCTCGGTTACCGGCTCGTCGGTCATTACTGCAGAATGGGCAATCGAGGCTGAACCAATACCGGCTTCGTTTGAAAATAACGCACGCTGAAAGCCAATAATTATGGCGCCGACCATGCCGCCCTGAGCACTGGTCCAGGTAAAGGCGCTTTTGAAAATCAAGGCGATAGCACCTAGAAGGTGCTCTGCGCTCATGGCGATTATAACCAGTGCAGAGACCATATAAAGTACCGCCATAAAGGGTACGATCCGCGAAGCGGTGGTGGCTATCGAGCGTATGCCGCCCAATATAACCAGAGCAACGGTGCCCGCCATTAGCAGGCCAAATAACCAGCCACGGCCGTAGAAGAAGCTATTTTCGCCGCCAGTAATGCCCAGCACCTGCACATAGGCCTGGTTAGACTGGAACATATTGCCAATACCCAAACAGCCAATGACTAGGGCTGCTGCATAGAAACATCCTAGAAACTTGCCGATTTTTGGCCAGTTACGATCGAGAAAATAGCGCTCTAAGTAATACATCGGGCCGCCAGACACCGAACCGTCGGCATTAATACGGCGGTATTTAACACCCAGCGTACATTCAACAAACTTAGTAGCCATGGCTAAGAAGCCTGCCATAAACAGCCAGAAGGCCGCGCCTGGGCCACCAATGGTAATCGCCACTGCGACGCCACCGATATTACTGACACCCACAGTGCCTGAAATGGCCGTGGATAGGGCGTTAAAGTGGGAAATCTCACCGGGTTTTTTACTGCCGCCAGCCTGGGAACCGCGCAGTATCCCGATAGCATGACTAAAGCCGCGGAAGTTGATTAGGCGTAAATAAGAGGTAAACCAGAGCGAGGCTAGGGCGAGCCAGATCACAATAAGCGGAAAATCCTGATTGAAAATTTCGATGGGGTAAAACACCACATCCGATAGTCCCTTTGCTAGCGGCCTGATGAGAGCCTCAAGCTGCGAATCGATACTCATATATATCCCCTAGGCACGAATCTTATGCTCGCGCTCTTGTTATAAGTGGCCCTAATATGTAACAGATTACATTAGATTTGTATTTTAACTATCTGTTTTTGTTATACTTCTCTAGTCTTCCCGGACCTTGCGCGTTCCTTCATATCCGACTGAATATACACCTGATCTGTAGTACCCATGCTGGCATGACCCAAATCATCGGCCATATGCTTGAGCGGCCTAGTGGCTATATCCTGCGAGGCACCAGTATGCCTCAGCCAATGGGTTGTTGCCTCACGCAATGCCTTGGCTTCTTCAGTAAAGCCTTCGGTCATCATTCTGTCGTAGGCCAAATCAAAGCCCTGCTGGACGATTCGTCGCAGCTGGCGGGATGTCATGCCGCCAGTGCCGCGGTTTTTGGACACCAGAGTCGAGTTAACGCCAAAGGTAGTATTAATTGAACCTCGGTATTTCTGGTAACGATCAATATAGGGAGAAAGGGCATTTGGCACTGAAATATCCCGTATCTTATTGCCTTTGCCCAGTACTTTGAGCCAATTATTACCGTCACTGTCTTGCCAGAAATGTTTCCAAGCTGGCTGCCAGTTAGCTCTGTCAGATAGCTCAGATACTCTTAAATACAGGGTTTTAAGCATGGCGATCACAAATAACGTGCGCTCATGATCTGGCGAACCGTCCGCTGCGGTCTGTGCGCTTTCCAGCACATAGTCCCACTGTAAATCTGACAGCCGCTTAATGTTTTTCTGGGTGGCGCCTTTAATCAAAAAGGGCGACTGCTTGCGAATGGCCGGTATCGGGTTACCAAAGGCATAGCCTTCATCGGTCAGATAGTCGTAATAACAGGAAACTGCCGAGTAACAGATCTTCATGGCCTCGTGAGAAAGTAAGTGCCCGTCTCTACTGGTTTCTACACTGAGCCCCTCAGATAAGGCTTCTTTACGGTCTTCCTTGGCGATTTTCGCGGCAAATGGCCGCC
>Ga0206127_1001936_pt1 | contig 21509 bp, 19 predicted proteins | sample Helgoland_Spring_6_FD_148646 | JGI IMG/M metagenome (GOLD analysis project Ga0206127, IMG submission 148646) | Pelagic subsurface seawater microbial communities from Kabeltonne, Helgoland, North Sea - Helgoland_Spring_Bloom_20160419_1 | ecosystem: Environmental > Aquatic > Marine > Epipelagic ...
AAACATAGGTGATATTATAAAATATAAAATTCCTCAAATTAATGGAACAAAATTAGGCTGGATTAGAAGAAAAAATAGTGGAAATAAAATGATTTTTGAAAGTCCTTTTGGAAAAAATATAAAGATTACAAATGTAATTTCCGATGAGCAATTAGAGTCCATGATTAATGATGATGATTCTAATTTAGAGATAAGCCAATAGAAGGAAGATGAAGCAACAAAACAACAAGCTAAACCACAATCACCAAAGAGCTAGAAGGGCCTAACAGAAGGCTATGGGACATTCGTCTATAAATGTTAGTTTAACCTACTTACGTGGTTTAGAACTCCCTGAATTAAAGGAGGTGGATATGCCTATGGTTTAGTTTTTCTAAAAAAGAGTATATTTATTTTTTAAATAATATATTACGAAAAACTAACTCTACTATAATTTATGGCTGTTTATACTACAACAAAATGCGGTTCTTGTGGAGCTAAGTGGGAAAATGATTCAGTTAGAGGGCTTAGTTCAGTAGGTCCTCCATTAGTTAAATGTAAAGCATGTAATATTAATAATAAAACTTCACTTAAACTTTACAGGGATATGAGTACTTTTGATAGGTTATTTTTTTGGCTTGGACAGGGCGCATACTGCTTTGTATTTGGTCCACTTGGTTTAGGTAGTGCTATTTCAATAGCATTTTATACTGATTTTAATATCTTTTTAAGAATAATAATTTCTATTATATTGGGATGTTTAGGAATTTTAGTGTTTTTTAATTTATTTACAAAACCACAACAAATAAAAGATATGGAAGAGCTATTTGATAAAAATGGTGGATTCCTTTGGAGTAATGAACAGTATTAATAATAAATTAGTTTAAACTCAAATATAAGAAATGTAAGTTTAACCTACTTAATAGATTTAAAAATAGCTGAATTAAAAGAAGAAGATATGCCTATGGTTTAGGTTTCCTTTTTTCTATAAACTCCTACACTCCATATTATTAAAAAAATAAATGCTCTAAATGGATAAACTGCAATAAGTATCGTTTCAATAAATAGGGTATTTTTTAGTTTATCAATTTTTAGTTGTATATCTTTTATTTTAGTTTTGAGATGTTTTTGCTTTTCATATTTATCAAAATCCCATTCATTAGTTTCTTTTTCAAATTGTTCATATGTTAAAACATCATTTCCTCTTTTACTTCGTAAATATTTAATATAGAGAACAAAAAAACGGTCTTGAGAAATAGGTGCCCCTTCAAAAAGCTTATAAGTAAATAGCTCATTATTCAATAATTTTGTTCGAAAGGTATTTATATCCATTTTAGAACCATCTCCCGTAAGATTTCCTAACATATAAAAATAGAAGTCTTCGAAATAGTCAACTTGAAGTTTACTTTCAAGAGTGTCTTTTTCATTGTAATTTTCTAAAATTTTATTATTCTCATAAACAGAAACTAAAACCAACAACAAAACTGTCGCAACAATTATCAAAATTTCTCTTGCCAAAAACTTCTTTGATGGAGGCTTAATATTAAGCCTCTTTATTAATTTCTTCATAATTATTGATGTAATTTAAAATTCACTTTATACCTATAAAACTCAATATTGGTAGTGACAGACAAGGCTCTTCTTATTCTAATATCATCCTCAGAGCCTATTATAATTTAAAGGCATTTAGCTATTTATCCAAATATAATAAATTAAAAGAACATCATTACCCTAAACAAAACGTGACATCAGAAGAGTTTTTTTCTCTTTAAAAGACAGATAAAAATAATAACGATTATTCTAATTTAGAAGCAAGCCGACAGAAGGATAATTAAGTAATAAAATAATAAGCCTAACTACTATCATCAAAGAGACAGAAGGGTTTAGCAGAAGGCTTTAAAACACCTTACAGAGCGACATAATAAACTAAATTAAAAGACCTTTAAAAATCGACATTAACCTGACGTTAAAACATCTTTTTTAAGTCAAAACTTACATCAAATAACCTTTTGTTTACCTTTTTTCACCCATTTTAAATGTTTTGTTCGAATTAAGAAATAGAGAAAAAACCCTTGGGAAATGGGCGGTTTTTTATAAAACTCCCCACATATGGTATATAGATACAATAATACATATATCATATACTATATAAGAATTAATACATACCAATAGAATAACAACTATATAAGAAGGAAAACGTCTTAAGAAAAGCTGTCGTTTTTAACAACAAAGGAATTTGTTGCATCAATACCAGTATATATTTTGAATTGCTTTTGTGTAAAATCTCTTACCTCATCTATTGTAGATTTGTAAGTAATCAAAGAGTCATGCTTTGAAAAAAGTGGAATATCCTTATGTTTTACACTAATGTCTTTTGCGATTAAATCCAATAAAACGTGGGCTTCAAAACTCTGTAGAACATGTGATAAATTACTTTTGGAATCTGATATTTTTTTATGTTTATTTATTAAATCAGCTACATTAAATATTGATTTAAATTGATTTTTTATTAAAGTTATTTCATCGCCTTTCCCTCTATAGAGAGCTCTCATCATACAACTCTTAATTAAGTCTCTTTTAGAATCAAAGTATTCGCGTTTTTCCTCTGCTTCATCATTATTTTTCTTTTTCTCGTAATAGGTATAATAATATTCATTATTCGAATCTTTTTTAATTTTTACTCTACTCACTAAGTAATTGTACAAATCTTTGTTTAAAATAACATCCCCAAAATTATTTAATTCTTCAAAATCAATTCCATTACTTTTGATTTTTCCTAATAATTCTACTCCAAGTTTTTTCTCTAAAAAAATAGTTGATTCATTATTCATCGAATCATCAAAAATATTTTTAAGAATAACGTACATCAATAGAGGCTGGCTTGTTTTTATATCTATCTCACTTAGTTTTTTATTCTTGTAAGTGATGTATTTTAATAGTTTGTTATTCGTCCAAGTAATGTTTGTATGAAGCCTATTATCAGTTAGTGGATTGATTTGATATCTCCATTTCTTAGCTTCATATTCATGGACCCTACGAATATTTACGCCATACTTTCTTGCATCAAAAGTAGAGACCTCATTAGTAGCTCCCTCAATGTCCATTTCTAGATTAGAATTGAAAGATTTTACTAGATGCCTTCTTGTTTTTTCACAATACCTCCTCTTCTTTAGTTGTTCTTTATCGTGTTCTTTGTTACCAGAATTTACTTTTTTTAATAGAATTACCTCATCTATTTTGAAATTTATGAGGCCCCTTTCTAATTCATAATATTTATCTGTAAATGCATACATATTTGAATGATTGCCTACACTATAGTAGCGTGGTAACCATATTAAATTAATTTCTTCTAAATAGCTTAGATACGGTTTGTATCTATCTACAAAATTCTTTCGTAAAATTTTAGAATTAAGATTTACAACTTCTATTACATCCTCTTCCTCTTTTGCATCTGTCATTTTAACTATGTAATAGATGAGGTAGACTACATATTCTTTCTTAAGATTATTTCCCTTGTAATTTAAAACATTTTTACCCTCAAACTTTTCATTGATTAGAGACAAGACACCCTTTTTAATTGGGAAAGTGAATTTATTGACTCTTTTCATGCTTCTTCTCATGGTGTAGTTTTAATCAAAATTTAGATAATCTATCTCTACATTACATAGATTTTAGTATGCTACGGTTTTTTATTTTGATTCTAATACATCATATCCATTCAAAACATCAAGAATACCTTTTCTTTCATTATAGGTCAATTTTCTTGTTTTAGTGTATTTTCCTGTCAAACGCATTTTTGCATTCTTAGATTTTGCAAATTCCCTAAGGAATGATTCAACGTCTTTATTCACGGTTAAGTCAATCCATTCCCACACACCTCCATCATTATCACTTTCTTTATCATCATATTTATTAAATATTATTTCTTTTGTGTTACCATCATATGATAAATATGCATGTTCAAAAAATATCCAGTCATCACCTCGGTAAGACATCTTCAACCTCAACCATCTACTTGAACTATTTTCGCCCATATAAATAGAGGTAAGGTTAGTATTAGTGTAATGTGTAAAATAGGGTTGTTTGTACCAGGTTATTCCTGAAACATCATCATATTTTTTCTTTAGTTTGTCTAGGGCTTTAAGTTTGTCAGCCTTTTCTTTTGCTGCTATCCGTTCCGCTTCTTTTCTATTTGCTTCTTCAACCTTTAACACATTATTATAAATAGTCTTTGCCTCTTGAAACTCGGTTGCCTCTGGGTGACGGTTTTCAAACTCAAAATAAATCGATTTGACACTTTCAAAATTTTCGTTATCATACGAAATATTGATTTTGGCTAAGAGTTTATCTGCTCCGTTTTTACATTCATCAAGTTGAGTTTCAAGTTCAGAAATTCTATTTTCTAATTTAGCTTCTTTTTTCTTATTAGAACACGCTCCAAGAGCTATAATGATTGTGAAAAGTAAAATTGTTTTTTTCATAGTTTGATGTTTTTTATTCTTGAAGTTCCATTCTTGTGAAAAAATATTTAAAAGACCAATAAGTCCAGTATGGAAAAGCTAAACCAAAAGTTATTACCGATAGTAGAAGTAACCCTAAAGACATTATAAAATATTCTCCAAATCCTCCTGTGAAAGACACTCTTTTTCCATCTATTTCAAGTTTTGTGAAAAAATATTTAAAAGACCAATAAACCCAATACGGAAGTGCAATCCCAAATGTTATTACCGATAGTAGAAGTAACCCTAAAGACATTATAAAATATTCTCCAAATCCTCCTGTAAATGTTATTTTTTTACTCATAATTTATTCTATTCATTTAATCCTTACTCCTATATACAAGTCCTTCTTATACACAAAATAGTAGTTATTATTAGGTAGAGCTCTAGTACTATATATTTGCAAATGTGGTAAAAATATAAACCCAAAACAATCCCTACAATTAGTGAAATTATTGACCCCCCATTTATAGTGATAGATGTTGTTAGCCCAATATTTTATAGTAAAAATCCTCATTACCCCTATAAATAGGGATGCTTAAATTCACCCATTTTCAGGGATTGACAAGCTTTAGTTATTAGTAGTTCTTTGTAAAGAAATAACTATAAAAAATAACTATGAAAAAATTAATGTTAATTGCTGTTTTATTTATTGCCTTTATTTTACCAGCTAATTCCCAGATTGAGATTGAAGACAAATCAGTAGAGCCAAAAATCCAAGCAAAACCATATAACGGAGAGTTTATGGATTTTTCCAACTATTCTTTAAAAAAAGAGGACAAAGCTGGTGTAGTAGGAGAAAAAGTAACTCTAATTGATGTTTATTATTCCAATGTATATGCAAATCAAGAAGATTTAAATAACTATAAAAATGTAGATTATGAATTATCAGACGAATTTAAGAACAAGACATTTGAAGTTGTTGAATACAATTATGATTATCAAGATTTACTAACTATAAAAAATGATAAAGGGACTTTTGTTTGGAAAGTTAATTCATCAGACAAATATGTTTTTAATAAATATATAGATAATATTAAAGAAAGGTTTGAAGGAAAAATCTATATCCCTTTACATATGAAGTCAGAGTTTGAGTCTATGGATGGAACTAAATTTAATATTGAAGGTCAAAATAAATATACAATCAATAAAGTAAAGTTTGCAAAGTTAGATTTAGGCTATGGGATTGTATTTAAGATAAATGATAATTTTGAGTGTGTATATCCGAATGGAGGATATGACCAACCTAGAATTTTTAATGGGAAGTTTTATGAATCAAATGATAATTATATAAATATTCAGTCAAGTAATGTATTCGAAAGCAAAATAACCTTAATTGAAGAAAGTGAATACAAGTCATTTGCATTAAAGAATAAAACATATTTATCAAGAATTAGAAAGAAAAATGTAGCAATAGGAATGAAAGAAGGTCAGTGCAGATGGGCTTGGGGTATGCCTGATAGGTCACATAAAAATCTAGCTGGATACGATGAAGTTTTGGTGTATGGAAGTCAGAATTTATACTTTAAAAAAGGTATTTTAAAGTTAATAAAATAAATTACTTGTTGTGATAACACTTATATCTTACAGGTGTTATTTTTTTAAACTAAAAAAAAACTATGAAAAAATTATTATTATTATCATTAATCGTATTAGCATCTTGTGGAGATAATGAATCAATTACTGAAGAGCCACCTTGTAACGAAGGATGCTGGGAATTGTTATCAAGAGAATTTGAGGATGAAGAGGTTCACGGTGTTGATGGTGGTCAACTAATATATCGTACTAGCTGGATGTATACTGTAAAAAATATGTGTACTGGTGTAGTAACGGAACGCCAATCTAGATATTTTTATGTTGGCGCACCTCAACTAGGTGTAATTATATGTGATGACCTTACAGGAGATTTAGTTTGGATGAATTAATCTTTAAATACCCCTTATGAATTTACTCACTATTATACCTTTAGACATAGGTTCTGATCCAGTTGTCGGTTTTATTGCATTAATTGGAACTGTGTTTGTATTTATTATCTGGTTTGCTATTGACCCAAAATCAGCTAAAAAAGGAATGGGTGACAACAAGTATTTAAAAAGCCTCCCTGCAGTACGTACTGAAAGGAACAGAAAGAATGCTGCAAGAAGAAGAAACAGGCAAATTGCACATATGAGAAGTATTACCGCGCCAAATGCTGACGGTCAATATTTATATATTATGCAATCAAATGGCTTATATAAAGTCGGTATCTCAAATAACCCTGAGGACAGAAGTAGGCAAATAAGAAAAAGATTAAACAGTCCAGTCGCAATAAATTACATTGGCAAAGTTCGACACGGAAGAACCATTGATGCCGAAACGTTAGTGCATAGAGATTTATCTCAATACAATGTTCCAGTTGATTATAATAACGGAACAACTAGTCCCGAGTGGTTTGGATGCTCAATTGGTAAAGCGCTATCAACTTGTGAGAAGTATGCCGATATGTATTAATATTATTTTAAAGTTTGCTTAAAGCTCTATCATTCTCATATATTATACAAATTAAGAATACTAATTTATATGACATTTATTTTTACCTCCACTCTCTTATATTTTTTGCAACCTTTCATTAATGACTTTTATGAAAAATATAAGTTTGTATTTATTTTTTAGTTTAAAATGTTTGAATTAGATATTTATCTTTCGTTTTTATAATGACTCATGAATTCTAAAAAAGGCCAATACTAAAAATTAATATTAAACAAAAAAGTATAGAAAAAATACCAATTGAAAGTTTTAAAGCAGAAATTTCATCATTTAAAAATTTACTTTTTACTTTTTTGTTTTTTTGATATATAATTATCAAAATATTTAGAATTACAATAGTAATAATTAGATTATTAATTAAGTCTGATGTTGTTAATACTTGACTAGATGTTGCTGAATCTACAAAATACTTGTTTCCAACCGCACCAAAAATTGCTCCAACACTAAGATTTGATTTAGCTTCAAACTCTGATTCAGGAATTAAAAAAACAAACCAAGATAATAAAAGAGATAAAAAAGAACCAAGAAATAACTTAAAGAACAACCAAGAGCCTTCTCTACTTAAAATAACCTCATAAACACCTCTTGATCTAACCTCATTTCTTTCCGTACCTCCCTGGTAATCGTAGACGCCATCGTCAAAAGGTTCAATTATTTCAGATTTAATAAATTCTTCTTTGAAAAGAATAGTATCTATGACAAACCCATCTTTTAAATTGGGTAGGTATTCATTTGCTCTAGAAATAAATTTTTTCGAATTTTTTATTCGAACATAAGAAGTATCGTATTTTGATGTGAAACTGAATCTTATTTTTTGTTGATCAAATGGATATCTCCGTAAATCCCATTTATGATAAAACTTATTTTCCATTTCTTTGACATATCTATACTTTTTGATGTCTTCATAATATCCATCCCACTGCCATACCGATTGATACAGGTTTTCAGTGACTTTGTAATCAAATTTGACAAGATAATCTGCAGCTAAATTTATTGAATCATTTCCTTTAAGAATTTCATTTTCATCAAATGAGCTCCATAATCTTAGTTTAAGGTCAGAATTGAAATCAGATTTATTAGTTTCTAATCCAGTAATATCATCAATAAAAATTGATGCCTCTACAGTAACAGGTATTTTAATAGTATCACCGAAAGATGTAATATCTAGCTTATTTATTTTACCCCAATATGGGTGACTAGAGAGATTGTTTTTTTTAATAATTGAATTATTATTATTTTCAACATAACACGATGAAAAAATAACACAATACGATAATATTAAAAATCTTGATAAATTTTTTAAAAAGATATTATTAAAATAAATCATGTTCTCAAATATAAGTAAATTTTTATTCCACCTTGAATATATTTTAGTCTGTGAGATTGGTGCTGAATAGTGGAATGAAAACATGTACTAGAATATTATTGAAGATGAATTGTGTTCTATAAGTATTAGGTATATTGAACTTTTATTACATTTATTTTTTTTATATTTAAAAAAAAATTGAACCTATTACATTTATTATAATTAAAAGTTAAGTATACTTTGTGCTTTTTGCAATATTATTGTAAACAAATTGCTTTAACTAAAATTATATTGTAAAGTATAAACCAAAAAACTATTTGTGTTTTGTGCTACTCACATAAAGTCTCTAGGCTTGAAATTTTAAAAAAAATTAAAGATCACAGGTTCAGCTGAGGTAGGTTAGCAAATTTTATTTGATACTAATTTTAGTCTATGATAGAGTTAAAGCTTTGGACTAAGCTCATTAGTCAAGCAAATAATTTTAAATTAATATTTAAGTTAAAATGAATAAGAAAAAATTAATAACGATATCATTTATTTATTCTATAGTGTTAATTTTTAGTTCTTGTGGTCCCAATAATATTGAAGATCAAGTTCAACAATTAATTGAATCTAATGATACTAAAGAAAGAACAGAGATTGCCTATTCATTAGCAGATTCATTAGATACAAAGGCTTCTAAATTGTTGCTAGATTTTCATTCTACTACTAAATCAAAAAAATATTTAGTTATTAATGCATTAGAAGAAATGTTAAAACGTTATTCAGAAATAACGAGTACACATCTTGATAAATGTATCTCGTCTATAACAGATCCAGACCCCCAACATTCAATTTCTAATAAAGAAAAAATTTCCTTTATTGTAAATGGGTTAATGATAAAAAGTAGTTCTACTATTTTTCAACAATCTTTAGCAAAATCGATAAATAATCACGGAAAATATGGAATAGAGGAGATTATAAAAAAATGGAACAAAAATAAATCTTCAAAAGAATTATTTTATGCAATTTCTTTATACCCAGACCAAACGATTGAATATTTAAGTGAGAAAATGGTTGATGATAAAGATGCTATTCAATTATTAGCAAGAATAGGTGAGCCAGTAGTTAATATAATGAAGCAAAAAATGCGTAACAGTAACCAATCCATTCGATTTGCTGCTGGTGACGTTTTAGTTGAAATGTTAAAGTATCATCCTGATGCAATAACGAATTTAACCTCAGCTATTGACAAAAATGGAGTTAGAACCATTGCTAGAAACTATCCGTTTTATATTCGTTTGGGTCAGCCAGGTTCAGAAACAATATTATTGAAAGCATTACGACAGAATTTTTCGACTAGCATGTGTGTTGATTATTTAAACTGTGGTAGTAAAATGTTAGAGAATGGTGCTACAAACATTGCTCGTATTAATGGATATAAAGTAACCTCTGGCTTTATGGGGCATTCAGGGCCCAGGTGGGGAAGTGGAAATTAATTATTATATATATATTAAATTTTGAATAAAAATGATGGAAGCTTTATTAAGAGAATTAGTGCTAAGATATTTTTTGATTTTCTAATTATTTACATATGATGAATATTTCTGAGGCCATTAACACACACGGAGTTTCTGTAGTTTTAAAATCAATTTTCCCAAATCTTAATGGACTAGATTTTAATAAAGTTAAATACAATTCAGATTTTGATAAATCTGGATTTACTAATTCGGATGAATTTCAAGATTGGTCTTTTGCCGTTGGATCTATGCCTTTAATCTATAAACATTTTAAAGCTAAAACCATAAGTGTAGAGATAGATAAAATTTTAATTAGAAATGGTATAAATATTAAAAGTGCCTATAAAGATCCGTCTGGAAATATAACTTACTGGGATGGAGAGGGATACAAAATTGAAAAAGTTATTGTCAATGATTTATGTCTAATTGTAATAACAAGTGTTAGTTCAATAACTAAAGAGAGTGTTAGTTTTAATGAAACACAGCTTGCTAATGTTACAAAATCTCCTAATTGGATTTTGGGTATAGAGCCAATTTATGACTCCAATTCCATCAATGAAAATGAAAGAAATTTTTCAAGATTTATTTTATGCCCTTTACTTTTCCGTAGCGATAATGAACATATACTTATCCCTATTCAGGCTGATGAATTTGCAAAACCTTTAATTGATAAAATTATTGATGATAATGGCGGATTGAAAGGGTTTTCAGAGAAAAAACACACTGATTGGCAACATCTTAAAGAAGGACATCTTTTTGTCATTGGTTATTTACCTAAACAAAAATGCATAAGAATTAACAGAAAACAAATAACTGCATCATCAACTGATGATCAAAATTTAGCCTCTGGAATTCACCCATTAAGTAATCAAATTAATTCTGTAGTAAAGGGATTGAATAAACAGATATACAATCCAGCAGATGGAGCTGTCCCTGATGGACGTATGGTTGCATCGTCTGAAAAAGCAACTAATGTTGTGGCTTTTGATGATAATTTTTTAAATATAATTACAACTTTTAAAGATGTGGTTCTACAGTACAATCAGGAGGATCCTTTTTTGAAAATTAATTCAGAAAGTATTAAAACATGGATGGATAGGAATCCCGAGGAGTCGATTTCCTTTTCAGTTCCCAATAATTTTCAGCTTTTGCTTTCCAAGGGTAATGCAATGTATAGACTTAATCTTTTTCCACCTGGGAGTCATTTAGGTGTGTGGCCAAATGATCTTCCTGTCAATGATTTTGAGGAATTACCAGTTGTCAATTTTACCAAAGAAATCTCCACAAAACAAGCAACACCTCGAACTAGCAATGTTAAAATTATTAAAGAGGTCTCTTCAGCTAAAAAAGAACAGGAGGCAAAAAAGGCTGCTTTTATCAAGTCTTCTGTTGTCATTGATAAAGATTTGAATAAAAAGCCTACAAAGTCTTTTGCTTTTTTAAAGTGGTTGCTTATCATTATTGGTGTAATTCTACTTTTCTTATTATTGAGAAATTGTTCATCCAGAGATGCTAAATACTACCATAATCGAGGAGTAGACCGGGCCGAGTCTGGCAAATATGATAAAGCAGAAAAAGACTTCGAAAATGCAATAGATATTGATAAATCATATATTGATCCATATATTTCTCGAGGAGAAATGTATCTACAAAAGGGTGACTATCAAAGAGCTAAGTATGACTTAGATGAAGCTATCCTTATAGATCCAGAAAATTGGTATGCATATTATCTAAGGGGGGTAGCTAATATGAGATTGGCTACTTCAAAATATAGCAGAATGAACGAATATGCGATCAACGATTTTTCGAACTCAATAGCTCTAAAATCATCCTATGAGAATGGGAAGTCCTATTATTATAGGGGTAAAGTCTATCAGTTTACAAATAATGACAATTCCTGTACAGACTTTTATCAAGCATGTGAGTATAACACCCTTGATGCTTGTGAAATTATAGACCAAATATGTAGACCTAAAACAGGTTTTAAGCCTTATGATAAAATTTTTGGTCCTGGAATTACAACTGGGGATAGAAATTTTGAAGTGGATAATAAGTGTGATTATGATATGGTTATTACTATTAAGAATATCAGAACAAGGCGTCCAGTCAGAACTGAATATGTTAGATCAGGGGAGAAACTAATTATAGAACAAATTCCAAATGGACGCTACGTTGTACAATATTTACAAGGAACCAACTGGAGTTTTAATAAAACCCTTTCTGATGGAATTAGTAAAGGTGGATTTTTAATTGATCAAAAAACAAAAGTTATTAATGCAGTATATGATTACAATAACTTCAGGATGCGGGGGTTTGAAAATTGTGTCATTGATGGTGAGTTAACAATAGATGAGATTTCTGAGGACCAGTTTTTTAATAAATAATGGAAAAAGTTAAAATACATACATTTAAAAATTTATCAAAATATCAAATTTGTGGAGGGATTGCTCATTTGAAATGGGAGGTAAGTAATAATATATGTACATTTTTAGTAACTAATAAATCAATACGGTTTTTCACAAAAACAACTGAAATTAAAATATTTTCACAAAAACCTCAAAAATATAATTTGATAGCTTTAGGACTGTTTTCATTTTCTAAAAAAACAATTTGGACTAATCCTTTAAAATTAAATAGTTTTAAGAAAAAATTTAGAAAAACTAACTCAGGAAAAATGACAATTAGTAAATTAAAAAACAGTACGATTTCTCCCATTATAAGAAATAGTTTCCCCAAAAGAATTAATATAAAAATAAAAGAATTAAGACCATAAAAATAAAATTATGAAAAAAGAGTATTATTCATCTCCAAAATCAAATTGGATATCAAGGATGCTTTGGAAGGCTGCTGGTGCTGATCAGTATATTCTAAACAAAGCTACTTATTCAGATCATGTTAAATACGCTACACTAGGCGGTATTGTTTGTTCAACAGGTTTTATGGCTGCTATGGCTGGGGGCTATGCCTTTTATGTTATTTTTTCACCCAAAGTCTCTGCTATTTCGTCTTCTGTAGATGGCGCTTTAAATTCGACTACGGATATTCCTACTGTATTGATGTCTATCATCTTTGGAATTATTTGGGGCTTGATTATATTTAATATAGATAGGTTTATTGTAGCCAGTACAGGAAAGGGGGATGGTACTGAAGCCATTACAATGGGTGAGTTTACAGGTGCAATCCCTAGAATAATTATGGGAATTATAATTGCTATTACTATTTCAAAGCCCGTAGAGTTAAGAATGTTTGAAACAGAAATTAACGTCAAACTCTATCAAAAACAGCAAGAACTTTATCTTGAAACAAAAAAAATTGCTGAAAATCAAATTCAACCCGAAATCGATAGAGTTGATGCTGATATTAGGGGTCTGAAATCAGAAATACAAATAGCAAAAGAAGAATATGTAGTTGCTGAAAAATTATATCTGTGTGAAATGGATGGAACTTGTGGTACAGGTGATATTGGTGATGGTCCTCAAACTGCAGCAAAAAAAGTTAGAGCTGAAAATTTAAAGGAAGATTGGGAAGACTTGAAACAAAAAAATGGCGACAAAATAAAAAACCTAGAAACTCAAATCACAACTTTTCAAAATGATAAACAAAAACGTTTTGAAAAAGCTGAGGCTTCTTCTAACAGTTTAAATGGTCTTTTAGAAAGAATTAAAATAGCTCACGAAATCGCAGGTTTTTGGGTAACACTTTTTATAACCCTTTTATTTATGGCTATTGAGTTAACACCAATTTTCTTTAAGATGATGCTTATTAAAAGCCCCTATGACTTTATGAATGACAATATTAAGGCATTAATTAAGGCTGAGCGGGGTATTGAAATTAAACATGATTTTTATAAAGACAAAGAAGGAGTTCAAAGGGATTTAGTCATCAACCATGAATCTGAAAATTTAATTCGAGAAAAAGTTAAGCTGTTGCAAACTCAAGCTGATTTAAATGAGATTGTTTTAGACGAGTGGAGATCTAAAGAAACAATAAATATTAAAAAAGACCCCTCTAAATATATTGACTCATAAAAATGATTAGCTGGCTGTGTTATTTAGTAGGAATTGATTATTCAAAGATAAAGTCTGGGAATAACATATTACTTGTTTTTTCTATAAACATTGTATTTACTTTATGCTTAGCTGCATTCAGCTTTTATTTCGCTATATACAAAACAACTGAAAGTTTATTTTTAGGGGTTTTACTTGGATTATTTTTCAGTCTTTTTATTTTAAATATTTATAGACTAATTTTTTCCATTTCAGAGGGAGAGCTTAATAAATATGATAAGTTTTGGGATGTAACTAGGTTTGTTTTAAAAAGGGGGGGTATTCTTATCGCTTTGTCGTTATTTATTTCCAATTCTTTAGGAGTTTATGTTTACAAAGACCAGCTTGATTTTCATATGCTAAAATACAAACAGGATCTCAAAAAAGATTTTAATAAGACAGTAGAACTAGGACTTCTAAAGGAAAGGATGGAGGTTATTGAAGAATTTAACAGAAAAGTTTCTGATGATAAATTGTTTGATAGATTTTCAGAAGCGAAGAGAGATAATTACATAAAAGAGAGGGAGACTAAGTTAGTTGCTTTACAAGAAAAGGTAAATCTAAAAAATACAATAATTGAAAAGAAGATTTTAGAATCAAATTTTTTTATTACAAAAATTAAACTGTTGAATAAACATGTACCTGAAAGCTTGTTCTTGATTCTAATTATTATTTCAATCTTTTTATCTCCTTTTTATTTGTTTTTATTAACTCCACTATTTACAAAATATGATACTGAGTGTGCTAGTGTTAGCAAACAAATTATCACTGAAGAATATATTTATTTCAAGGAGTTATATTCTAAGTTAATGCTAGAATCTACTGGAAAAAAAATGGAGTTCGTTGAAAATTACGAAGACCCTCCATTTAATAATATTCAAATTAAACCATCATATCGAGTACTTAAAAAAGGTTCTTTATTAAAGTGGATCGAAATGTTCAATTAGTATGAATAACTCTAGAATAAAATTATTAAAAAACATACACTTCCGTGGAGATTTAAAGGGGAAATATGAAGCAAAAATAATTAGTAATGCTAATAATGATTCTAAAATTTCGCTTATAGAAACAACTATTTCGGAAACTGAAGTTTGTTCAGAGTTAGATTTTTTTAATCATAATTACAATAACTTAGAATATGCTAAAGTTGAAGATGTTACCATTAACCTTGCTAATAATAAAGACTTAAAGGATTACAGGTTTGTTGAAGACATTACAAACTTAAAAATAGGCGATGTATCATTATCTAAACAAATGAAAGATGGCTCTATAACCTTTGGTGTTATTCAGGGTAGAGCTATGTTTACACTCAAAAAAGAAGATGAAGTATTAATCAATTTTTATAGGAAGCCTAAGGAAGATCTTGAAATTATTTTTCCTGATATTGAGAAGAAAAGGCGAAAAGAGGGCTTGTTAAAACTTCTCAAGTCTATTAGTTTTCTTTTTTTAGCAATTTGCTTAGTTTTCTTTTTAGTATTTATAATATCTAATATTGATTTTGATGTCAAGAAAAAACAGTTTTATGAATTTAAAGATAAAGTTGAAACTAAACTCACTTCAAAAACAATAAAACTAACTAATTCGGGCGGTCAGAACTATGCTCTGTTAACCATAGATGGAATAAAGCAAAAATTTTTACTAGATACAGGGGCTTCTATGTCTACTGTCCCTTCAGACTTTATAGACCAACTCATTAAAAAAGGGTATATAACTCCTGAGATTCATTTTATAAAACATGAACAGTTTAGGATTGCAGATGGTAATATAATCAAAGGAGGAATTTGGAGAATTCCAAAGATAAAAATTGGAAGTGAAACGATTTATAACGTTGAATTTTCTTCCGTATCATCTAAAAATGCCCCTTTTTTGTTGGGAATGTCAACATTAGAGAGACTTGGTAATTATTCAATAGTTCCTAATGAAAATAAGATTATAATAAATAAGTAATATGGGAGAGGCATTAGCAAAAGGCTTAATAATTGGACTATTTTTTGGATTTATAGGCCTTATTAGATATATCATCAACTGGATTCGTTTTAAAAACAGGGAAAAGCTTTTAGAGGAAGATGAGAAAAATTCTTTTTTAGAGTATAAATTTAAACATCTCCTGAATACAAAAGAAGGGAAAAAAGAGATTACAGATATTTTTGTTTCACAACCATTTAACTCAAACAAGCCATGGATTGTTTACAAGACTATGAAATGGGGAACATGGCCAATAAATAACAAAGAGGAGGATAAAATTCATTTCTCAATAACAGACAAAGAACTTCAAAATTTAGAAGAATTCACCAAACACAAAGAGGAATTGAAAAATATAAAAACAAATAACTCAACTATTGATAGCTCAATGGATCATAAGATAACAATAGATTGAGTAGTAAAGAAAAATAAATTTAATCTAATATTATGAAAAAAGGATTTTGGACAGGTTTTTTAGCTTTTATCATAGCTAAAATTTCTCATTTAATAGTTACATATGCATTGGGTTATGGATTTGGATTGGCTATCGGTGATAAGCCAATTTTATGGGATATAATCAGCATAATAGACAACTCTTTAGTTGGAATTATTTACTTAGTTCTTGCCACAACTTTCATTTACAAAAAATTAATAAAAAATCAAAAGTCAACAGTTGTTTCTCATGAAAATTTCGAATCAAGTTTGAGTCCTGAGGATTTAGACAAAAAAAATGAAGATTTGAAAGTAACAGATAAGATAGTAGAAAGTTTAACTTCGAAGACTGATACTGTTTCTGGGAATGATGACATTAGTGCTTTCAATGCAAATATAGAAACTTCTTGGGGTGGTGAAGAACGGGGTATTGTTACTTTTTTTAAAAAATACATTAGTGATAAAGAAAGATTAGAATTAAAGAAGCAAGACACTTTTAAGAACAGTACTTTTTATGCAAAGGAGGAGACTAATGAAAAGGGACATATTTTCATTTTCTTTGAACAAGCTGAAGAGGCGATTGAAAAATTCAAAAGTATCATTAAACCGCACTTAAATAATAATCTTTTTTTTAAATTAAAATCAGAACAAATATCTAGTTGGATAAGTCAATATAAAAGTGAAATACAGTGTTTAAGTGTAAAAGGTTGTTCAATTCAATTGTCTAAAGGAGTTAACCTGTATAGAATTGATATTTCAATTAGAGATTCATTTACATGGGCTAAAATAAACTCTGTAAATGCAGATAAAGCATTGATTTTTACTTTCCCTTTTTCGTCTCCAATTCAAAATGATTTACCTGATATTGAATTTAATTTCGATTTATCAGAATCTTTGATGATAGCCTCCACTTATTTCAATACTCTAGAGGATAATAATTTAACAATCCCTATATACAAGGATTATTATAGCGAAGATGAAATTAAAGTTTTTGCCCATACTAAAGATTTTAAATCATTTTGGAATTTTTCCCGTAATTATGTTTTAGTTGACAAGATTGACCCTCTACAATCTGATGTTTTTAAACATATTTTTCAAAAATTGAATACAGAGTTTACACTTTTTGATAAGCTAAATTTAAGCTTACAATTCGTTCAAAAACCAAAACAAAGTTTCAGAATAGATAATGATGACTTAAAAATTATTTCAGAACAATTTAAATACACAGAAAAGACTTTTGAATTACTAAGATTAAATAAGTATTTAGGTATTCAAGATGGAGAGTTTATTCTTTTTTCAATGATGAAAAGTAGAATGGACGAGGTACAATCCTATTTAGATAGTTTTAAGGATTTGGAAGACTTATTTATTTCTATGAAGAATGAGTCAAACGAATTGGCAGTTGAATTGAGAAAAAAATTAGTAGGAGATTTACCTTTAAATTTAATAGATAGACCTACAGATATTAAAGTTGATCAAAACGACAATGATGATGATAGTACTTTTTCTACCTACAGTCAATCCTCAATAGAGAGTTACAATGCAGCCCTAGATAAGCTTCAATCTGGCAATTATGATGTTGCAGCTAAAGAGTTGGAAGATGTTATTAAGCAAGAGAATTATATGTTACCAGCATATTATAACTTGACTGTAATCAAAATTAATTTTGAACAAGATTATGATGGAGCGATAAAAATTTTGGATAATATTATTAAAAGTCAAGGGTATGAACAAAACCCTGATGTCGTTTATGCTAGTTTATATTTTAATAGAGGTTTGGCCAAGTCTTATTTGGAGCAAGAAGAGGATGCAATTATAGACTTTAATGAGGCTTTGAAAATTGATTCAGAGCATGCTTCAAGTTATGGAAGTAGAGGTTGTTCTTTAATGAATATTAACAGAAATAAAGATGCTTTAAGCGACTTTGATAAGGCAATTTTACTTGGAGATAAGTCTTTTCTAAATTATGCTAATAGGGCTAAATGTAAACAATCTTTGTCTGATTTTAAGGGAGCACTTGAAGATTATAATATTGCATATGAAATAGATCCTGATAATGATAACATTAGTTTACAAAGAAATTTGTTACTGGCCATGAACGAAAGTGGGCTGATGGATGAAATTAATAATGTTTTAGAAAATAACAATGATAAGATTTCTATAGAACATGAAAAGTTATCTTATATTTTTGAAATTCTAATTAGAATTTCTATGGCCGATAATAAATTAGATAATTCTGAGACTGAACTAATTTCCAAATCAATTTCAAAGTTAAGAGATATCTATGATTTCCAGGATGAAATTAAAAGGCCTGATTCACTTTCATTTATAGATAAAGTTGGTGATATTTTTTCTGACGAGGAAAAGACATCAATCATTACTCTCCTTATTTCATTAATCTTTGCAGATAATACTGTAACATATAGTGAATTGAGTTTGGCTATAGCATTTATTTTATTTTTTCAACTTCCAATTGATAAAGCTGAGGAATTAATAAGTTCTATTTGTGAAAACGAAAAACTTGATGAAAATACATTTTACTTTTATATAACTCAAATCTATTCTGAAATGAAAAGTGAGATTCCGGAATTTAATGATAAAGATGGCTTGTTGATAGAATCAATCTTAAATATTGATGATGATAAAATTTCTTATGAATTTAAGTTGCTCCCTGAGAAGCTTAAGTCAAATGTTTTCTTGGCTATTATTTTTTACGACGAAAAAAGAAAACTTGAACGTAAAGAAGCAGATGATATTAATGATATTGCATGGGTAAAGATGGAGCAAGGTGACTATGATGGTGCTTTGATTGATGCGAAAAAATCAATTGATATCATGTCTTTGAGCAACAATAATGATACAATTGCATTAATTTATTATCATTTAAAAAATTACAAAGACGCCAAAAAATTTGCTGATATATCAATAGATTTGGATAAGTCTAAAAGTGACCATTTTGTTACTAGAGCAAAAATTTTGTTTAAATTAAATAAAGTTAATTTGGCTAAAGAAGATTTGATTAAGGCAATTCAATTAAATGCTGAAAATATGGAGGCTATCACATTACTTAAATCTATCTAAATAATTCAACTAAAATTGATTCTATGAGGAAACTATTATTACTATCATTAACTATTTTATTATTTTCTTGTGGATATTCTGAACTAACAAGAGGGGAAACTATAAATAAAATGAATAGAGAAGTTAATTCCTTTCTGCCGCAAGACTTTAATAATGGAATTGTATGGACCAAAGCTATTAATGAAGATAATTTAAGATCTGTAAAAATTTATGAAGTTTCTAAAAAAGGAATATCAATTGTTGAAAATAATATCTCAAAAACCCAACTTATACAACAGCTAAAGTCAGTTCCCAAAAAGGCTGGTTATAAAATTTCTCAAGAAAAGAGAATAATTCTTGTTTTTAGATACTTTTACAAAAATACTTTGATAAAAGAAATTATTATTAATCCAGAAGATTTTAATTAAAGTTATACACATTAATATAATTTAATAGAGGTTTTTTTGATGAGGTTGCTAAGGTTTATTAAAAAGATAATCTAATTCAAGCTCTTTAAGCATTTCGTTAAGTTCCTTTTGAGATATATCATTGTTTGTATTTAATAATTCCCTCACAGCACCAATATCATCCTTTAAACTTGACTTGAGTTTTAAAGTTCCTTTATTAAACATAAATAATTCAGAACCTCTGTAAACTAATTCAATATGTTTAAAACCACCTTTCATTTTAAAAACAACAAACCTATTATTCACTTTAACATATTGAATATGCTTTTGTGCAACTTTTTTAAATTCCGTTAGGTTATCTAAATTTGTTGTTTCAACATTACTATCAATAAAATTTTTAGTATTTGCTATTTCTATTTCTATAGAGTCTAATTGTTTTAAAAGTCTAGATTGCTTTTTTTCAATTTTATTATACCTTTCTTTATATATGTCCTTTGAAATAGTTCCATCAAGTAAATTATCCAAAATTAGATTTTCTTTTCTTTTTAAACTTTTTAATTCCTTTGATATTTCTCCTCTATTAACAATATATATATCTAAATTATCCTTTGCTTTTTCTTTATCTCTTTTAAACCAGGAGCTACTTGATCGATTCAATAACGATTTTTTGATAACTTCAATTAAATGAGGCCTATTTACTGCTTTTGATTTACAACTCTTAGTAGGACATTTATATTTATTATTTCTACTTTTAGGTGCAACAAACTGGTGTAGTTTATTTCCACATTGTTCGCAGAAAATTATTGAAGCGAAGGGATTTATGTGAACATTATCTAGTGTACTTCTCTTTCTGTTTTTTAATAAATCTAATGATTTAGTAAAAGTATCTAAAGATATGATTGGTTCTATTTCAATAATATGTTTTCCGTTATTATGAGTTCTTTCCCCTGTATATAATTTATTTCTAAGTATAGACCTTAAACCACCTTCCGAAAACTTTTTAATATTAGAATACTTACTATTTAAATAGTTAACCATTTTAAATAAGGACATATTCTCTTGATGTAGTTTAAAAATCTCCTTTATTATAGGAGCTTCATTGGGGTCTATAATTGCCCTGCCATTTTCATCTCTTTTATATCCAATTACTCTAGCATTAAAACCTCTTCCATCTGCATACCTTGTCTGTAGAGATGATTGCACTCTGTACGAAATCTGCTCACTCTCAATTTCTGCAACAGTAGCTAACATTGAAATCATATTTGTATGAAGAGTATTTTTAGTACCATCACCATTTAAAGTAATTATTCTCTCTTTAAGTATGTGCAGACAAATTCCTTTTTCAGTGCAGTCCCTAATAAATAGTAATGTCTCAATTAATCTTCTTCCTATTCTTGATAACTCCGAAACAATAATATGAGAAATATCATTGCCGTCTACATAATCAATTAGTTCTGAAAATTCACTCCTTTTGTTATAGTCAATTTTATAGCCACTAATTTTCTCAATAAATATTTTTTTCAAATTAATCCCGTTATCTTTAACGTAGTATTCAGCATCTTTGATTTGACGAGCCTCGTCTTGTTCTTTATTAGAAACCCGTATGTATATAACTGCATTTTTATTCATCATATTAACAAATATAATGCAAAATATGAAATTTTATAGCCTAAGAGTTTGCAATATCTGCTGTAACTAAAGAACCTCCTTTAGAGGCAGATTCTACTACTATTGTGGCATCAGAAATACCAGCAACAATTCTATTTCTTTTGAGAAAATTTTCTCTAAGTGGAGTT
>Ga0206127_1001943_pt1 | contig 21454 bp, 23 predicted proteins | sample Helgoland_Spring_6_FD_148646 | JGI IMG/M metagenome (GOLD analysis project Ga0206127, IMG submission 148646) | Pelagic subsurface seawater microbial communities from Kabeltonne, Helgoland, North Sea - Helgoland_Spring_Bloom_20160419_1 | ecosystem: Environmental > Aquatic > Marine > Epipelagic ...
CAGTAATCCGCGTCAGGATAGACGTCATGGATGTAAGCTGTGGGCGGTAGATAGTCAGGTGGGGTGAGAGTGGGCGATTGCCCCGGTTCACGTCGGCCATTGTTGATGTCCTTTTTTAGTCCTTAACATGTTCTAGCGCTTTTTACGCTGGTGTCACCTAGGCAGAGGTTAATTTTTCGAAGCGTAAAACGCATCTTTTGCACTTATTTTCATCTTTTGAGTATTTTGTGATCACGCGTTACAAAAGTGTGATCACGTTTTAGGTCAAGGTGTTTACCGACCTATTAGCCACTTAAAAACTATTCTACTGTGGAAGCGGCAGGTAGCGCAGCGATTGTGCATGCTCAGCACACATTAGAACACGCAGCTCATTAGGAATGTAAATCGCATTTGGTTTACCATACTCTTCAACCGCAACAGTCAGCGTATTTGGAAAGGCAAAGTCCTCGTTCAAGGCCACAACTTCTTCCATGATCATCTTTTCAGACAGCGTTTCTGTCCCGCCTTCATAAACGATGCTTTGCGCTGGTGCGTTTTCAGCAAGTTCCTCAAATACAGTACCCCAGCTATTTTCTGCAGCTTCAAATTCGATTTCACACCAATTCATGCTATCATCAAGCACACCCTGGTCTTCCCCAATGTGGGCGCGGGCGTCCATATTCGCACCCAAAAACAAGCATGCCTAGTTGTATTAGCGTTGCAAATCTGGCCCATGGGTAATTGCCCGATAAGGTTCGCCTGTCTCTTTAACCAACGCTAAAAACATGTCGGCCGCAGCATATGTAATCTCGATCGCAGCTTCTTCTTCACACAGCGCATCGATCAAAACACGGAGGCGACGTCTGCCGCATCTTTTTCTTGTCCCAAAAGCGACAGCTCAAGCTGATCGATCATGGCATGACCAATCTCGTGATAGCGGGTTGCAAGCAGGTTATCGTGAACAAATTGATCCGAGTTGGATTCACCGAAATAATCGAACACTGGCGCTGATGGGCCAAAAAAATACTTTTCAACCCCAATCGACACAACCGTTACGACGGCAACACCGGCCAAAATTTTTACATGCGAACTAAGAGTGGAAAATTCTTGAATTAAAGCGGGATCAACACCCAATAATCGAGGTCTAAAAGAACCTCCGGCAGGAATTTGCCATCATCAGCGCGCAAATCAAATGGCTTGCCGCCTTTCGTTGCCACGAGGCGCAATCGCAACGCGCCAACACCAGGTGCGTCTGTTTGCGCTTTATCCAGAACCTCGGACCATGCTCGAATTGTATCGCCAGCCAAACATGGATTTGCATGTGCTCCGCTATTAAGCCCCGCCACAATTTGCGCGTTCGCAAGGCCGTTAAAAGACAGCGCGCGCGCCATCGAAATAACATGGCCGCCATAAATTAGGCGTGATCCATCTGGGCGTGCAGAGGTGTCAAAATGGACCTTGGCCGTGTTTTGCCAAAGCCGCGTGGCCATCATGTGTTCAGCTTCTTCCATGGTGACGCCATCAACGTGGTCAATCTTCTCGCCGATTTTATAGTCATCCCAACGATGCGGTTCCCCGGCCAAAGTGAAATCATAATTCGTAAAATCAAGGCCTTTGGGGATTACCAATTGGTCAGCGGTTAGCGCCTTCGAAAGATCTGGTACAACGGTCACAGGTGCAGGTACATCCACATCCTTTTTGCGCACCATGACCCAACGCACGTATTCCAACACCGTTTCATCATGTTGGTTCAGTCCAGTCGTGCGCACATAAACAACGCCTGTCTTCCCGTTTGAATTTTGCTTGATTCCAATCACTTCAGATCGCGCGCGCAGGGTATCCCCCGGCCAAACAGGTAACAGCCAGCGCCCTTGCGCATAACCAAGGTTCGCAACCGCGTTGAGCGAAACGTCAGGGACGGTTTTCCCAAAGACGATGTGAAACGCGATCATGTCGTCCAGTGGACTAAACGGTAGCCCGCAATCTTGGGCGAATTGGTCAGACGAATACAGGGCATGACGCGCGGGATAGAGCATGTGGTAAAGTGCCCGCTCCCCCATTTTCACCGTCCGAGGGACCGCATGATCGATCACTTGACCAACAGTGTAATCCTCAAAAAAGCGCCCTGTATTCGTCTTAATCATTAGTGTTGACCCAGTTTGGTTTCGGACGTGTATGTGCCTTCAACTTCTTTCACTACGGATTGACCGCAACGCATGATACCTGCTGCGTGGTCCCATGTTTGGGTCGGAGAGCCGTATAGCTCCCACCCCTTATTCAATGCATCCGTTACCTTGTGGCAAAAGGCTGCAGTGTCTTGTTCAGACAAAAAACGATATAGTTTCATGACTTTTCCTTACCCAAATGGATTGACGCCCAACGCGATGTGAATAGCGACAGCGATAGTGAAAGTGACAACGGTGATGACAATCAGCAGAATGTCTTTTGACTTGTTACCGGGTTCTGGACGGACCCAATTTGGCTCAGCCTTATTGATCAAAATGACTGAACCAACAGCCCAAGCGAGCATACCGCCGAATAGGATGATTGCGGCCAGGTCTCCGTTTACCAAAAGGTGGGCAATGGCCCAGATTTTAACTGAGATCAGCATCGGGTGACGCAGGTATCCGCGCAAGCGTCCCGTTGTAGCAGACATACCAAAGACGAAAAACGCAACCAACATCAGAACGTGAGTGGCGTGTTGTATTGCGCTTGGTGGGTTCCAAACTGCGATAAAATCAGCGCTGCGATAACCGATGATAATCAGAACAATGGCCAGCACGCTAGCGCCTGCAACGATCCCTTTGCCCTTGTCGCCTAGCTTGGCGCGGTGATCGGGTGCCAAAAATTTCCAGTAATGTGAACCTGTCCATAGGATCAGGCCGAGAATGATTAGTAGCATTGTGTTACTCCGTGGCTAGGGCTGCGATTGCATCTACCTTTGCCAGAGTATCACGTGCGGTTGCAACATGCAGGTTTTCCACGATTTTTCCATCGACCACAGCAACGCCCTGCCCCGCGGCTTCTGCCGCTTGGAACGCGTCGATCTGGCGTCGGGCCAATTCCACCTCTTTATCCGTCGGTGAAAATGCGGCGTTGGTGACGTCGATTTGTGCCGGATGGATCAAGGTTTTGCCGTCAAAACCCATATCGCGGCCCTGCTCACATTCGATTTTCAGCCCCTCATCATCCTTGAAGGCATTATACACACCGTCAACAATCGCCAACCCATGCGCTTTTGCAGCCAACAGACATAGCCCCAAGCTGGCCTGAAGCGGTAGACGATCTGTGCGGTGCCGGGTTTGCAACTCTTTGGCTAAATCATTGGTACCCATCACCATGCCTTGCAGCTTTGGATGGCTAGCAATGGAGGCTGCGTTCAACATCCCCAGCGGCGTTTCCATCATGGCCCAAAGTGGAACATCACCTGTGATTTGCGCCAATGCATCCAAGTCCGCTAAGGCGCTTACCTTTGGCAACAAAATCGCATCTGCGCCCATCGAAACAGCCGCCTGTGCATCGTCAAGCCCCCAAGGCGTGTCAAATGCATTGATACGGATGATCTTCATCCGTGCGCCGTAACCACCTGCATTCAGCGCCTCGGCCAATATCATCCGAGAAGCGGTTTTTTCATCCACCGAGACCGCGTCTTCCAGATCAAATATGATCGCATCCACCCCTAGCCCACGCGCCTTATCAAGCGCGCGCGGCTTGGATGCTGGGATATATAATACGGATCGCAATGGGCGTGTGGTGGACATGTTGGGATCCTTCACTGAGTCATAAAGTTGCACACAAATGGTCATTTTTGCACGAAACATTCAAGATGAATTATCATCTAATCCGGAAACCTAACCACAATTTGAACTACCAAACGTATAGTTGACCAATGATCCAGCGTTTTACGCGCAATTTCAAAGCAACAAAAATTATCAACTCAAATCTTATTGGCAGCCCAACTCGCGTAGCCGGCACCTCTGCGCGAAGGTAAATTAAATGAACCGCGAAATGAAAATATTGCACATGTCAGCCCTCATGAAGGCGACGGGCCTTTTAATCGCAACAACAGCAAATCCATCCACCCAACAGGTGCGCAACTGCGGACCACAGCCCCAAGTCGTCGCAAGCCTGACATCAAACTATAGTGAAACACGCCAATCAACTGGTATAGGTGACAACACCCCAATCGAAGTTTACGCGTTTCTGAGTACAGGGAGTTGGGCCATCATGATGACACGCGCGGGCGGATTGACCTGTTTAATCGCGTCGGGACAATCTTATGAAACATTGGTTGAGGCTCCGCCAAATTCAGACAGCGAGGCCTAGGTCAGACCATCAAAGATTAACTTGAGCCCAGTGATCATTAAGATCACGTAGGTAAACGCAAAGAAGATGCGCTCTGGGACCAAATAATGCGCACGCACCCCAATCCATGTCCCAAGCAACGCAAACGGTGCCAAGGCAAGATTGGCCAGACCTGTCTCCAACGTGAACATCCCTAAAAATGCATAGGGAATGAACTTGGCGATATTGATTGCCCAAAAGACAACAACCGTACAAGCCTGATACTCTGTCTTATTGACCCCGCGCGACAGCAGATAAACAGCTGCGGGTGGTCCACCGGCATGACTGACGAAACTGGCAAACCCAGCCACAAATCCTGCCAATCCTCCTTGCCAATCTGGGGCATCCTCCGCCGATATATTAACCCACCCCCTCGTGGTAAGTTGCGTCCATATGACAAAGGCCACGGATATCACACCGATCAACACCCGGAACACATCATCATTCACAACGCTGAACAAGCCAGCACCCAGCGCAACACCGGGTATTCCGCCCAAAATAAGCAATCGCGACTCATGCCAGCGCCATTTGCGCCAATAAGGTCGAAGGCTGGCGACATCCATTAACATCAACAATGGCAACATGACCCCTAGGGCTAAACCGGGCGGCAATGTCAGGGCAAGAATCGATGCAGCCGCAAAAGCAGCTCCAGACCCAAAACCACCCTTGGATATTCCTGCAAACACAACCGCAGGTACAGCAATCATGAAAAAGCTTAAATCTAACTCAAGCAATGTTGCCACCTTAAAAAAACCACAGATCACCAGTGTTTAGCGCATTAAGAGGGGGCATAACATACCTCTGAACATGTTAAGGGGAATTCTAGCACCCTTGCGTCAAACCCAAAACCGCACTAGGGACTGCCCGAAATCCAACCCAAATCGGAGAGTATAACATGGCCAGACCTAAAATTGCGCTTATCGGCGCAGGTCAGATCGGCGGTACGCTTGCGCACCTTGCAGCGATCAAAGAACTAGGTGACGTCGTAATGTTCGACATCGCACCTGGCACGCCAGAAGGCAAAGCTTTGGATATCGCAGAATCTGGCCCATCCGAGGGTTTTGACGCGAAGATGTCAGGCACACAGTCCTACGAAGATATCGCAGGCGCAGACGTTTGCATCGTAACTGCCGGCGTTCCACGCAAGCCAGGCATGAGCCGTGATGACCTTTTGGGCATTAACCTCAAAGTAATGAAGTCTGTTGGCGAAGGCATCCGTGACCACGCGCCAAACGCATTCGTTATCTGTATCACAAACCCACTTGATGCGATGGTTTGGGCATTGCGCGAATTTTCTGGCCTGCCACACGAAAAAGTATGCGGCATGGCTGGTATTCTTGATTCCGCACGCTTCCGCCACTTCTTGGCTGAAGAATTCGAAGTCTCCATGCGCGATGTCACAGCATTCGTTCTTGGCGGCCACGGAGACACGATGGTGCCGCTCGAGCGTTATTCAACAGTTGCAGGCATTCCATTGCCAGACATGGTCAAAATGGGATGGACGACACAGGACAAGCTGGATGCAATCATCCAGCGTACCCGTGACGGCGGCGCAGAAATCGTTGGTTTGTTGAAAACTGGCTCTGCGTTCTACGCGCCAGCAACATCAGCGATTGAAATGGCTGAAGCTTACCTAAAAGACCAAAAGCGCGTTCTGCCATGTGCAGCATACGTTGACGGTGCTTTGGGCCTTAAAGGCATGTATGTTGGTGTTCCAACAATCATCGGCAAAGGCGGCATCGAGAAAATCGTAAACATCCAGATGAATAAAGATGAGCAAGCCATGTTCGACGCATCCGTTGCTGCGGTCAAAGGCTTGGTTGACGCATGCAAAGCGATCGACCCCTCATTGGGTTAAGCTATTAAGATCAATCCCTAAGACGAAAAGGCCGCGCATGTTGATTGCGCGGCCTTTTCTGTTTTATGTCTGAGATAACTCCGCTTGGGCTTAAAATTGCCTAGAGAGTCGTTTTTTGAATTTAAATGCCACAAAAAGTTGTGCTTCCTCGTCACTTTCGATTTTTGTGATCACACGATTTGAAAGTGTGATCACAAAAATCGAAAATCTTTGGAAAATTACACTAACACCCTCTTTTTTCGTTTACGCACCCTTCATTGATCAAGTTATACCCATTTTCAAACGTATCTAATCGGGACCGATCTATCATGAACATCCACGAATATCAGGCTAAAGCACTTTTGCGTTCCTACGGCGCACCAGTATCAGACGGACGTGTTGTCCTGAAAGCCGAAGACGCCAAGGCAGCCGCAGGCGAAATGGACGGCCCAATGTGGGTGATCAAAGCGCAGATCCACGCAGGTGGTCGCGGTAAAGGCAAATTCAAAGAAGCAGATGCCGGCGAAGCTGGTGGCGTACGTTTGACCAAATCTGTTCAAGAGGCTGCTGAGGAGGCTAAAAAGATGTTGGGCCGTACCTTGGTCACGCATCAAACTGGCCCAGCTGGAAAACAAGTCAACCGCATCTACATCGAGGACGGTTCCGGCATTGAGAAAGAACTTTACCTTGCTCTGCTCGTAGATCGCCAAACATCTCGCGTTTCTTTCGTATGCTCCACTGAGGGTGGCATGGACATCGAAGAAGTTGCAGCATCAACACCGGAGAAAATTCTATCGTTCTCAGTTGATCCAGCGTCTGGGTACCAAGCATTCCATGGCCGTCGCATTGCGTTCACACTTGGCCTTGAAGGCAAGCAGATCAAACAATGCGTGATCTTGATGGGTCAGCTTTACAAAGCGTTTATTGAAAAAGACATGGAAATGCTGGAAATCAACCCGCTGATCGTAACAGACAGCGGTGAATTGAAAGTGCTAGACGCCAAAGTGTCTTTTGACGGCAACGCTCTATACCGCCACCCAGACATCAATGAACTGCGCGACGAAACAGAAGAAGATGCGAAAGAGCTTGAGGCGTCCAAGTACGACCTTAACTATATCACACTCGACGGCGAAATCGGCTGCATGGTGAACGGCGCTGGTTTGGCGATGGCGACAATGGACATCATCAAGTTGTACGGCGCAGAGCCAGCAAACTTCCTAGACGTAGGTGGCGGCGCAACCAAAGAAAAGGTAACCGAGGCGTTCAAGATCATTACATCTGATCCAAACGTAAAAGGCATCTTGGTCAACATCTTTGGTGGCATCATGCGTTGTGACGTTATTGCTGAAGGCGTTGTAGCTGCTGTGAAAGAAGTCGGCCTAAAGGTTCCATTGGTTGTACGCCTTGAGGGTACCAACGTTGAAGAAGGCAAAGCCATCATCAACAACTCTGGCCTCGACGTGATCGCAGCGAACGACTTGAAAGACGGCGCACAGAAAATCGTGAAAGCAGTTAAGGGCTAAACGCCTTACGCTGCCCACCTCGCGCTTCAACAATTTCGCCGCACAGCGGCACCGAAAACACACGAAGGAAGATCACATGGCTGTTCTTATCGACGAAAACACCAAAGTAATTTGCCAAGGCCTTACTGGCTCGCAAGGTACTTTCCACACAGAGCAAGCAATTGCATACGGCACCCAAATGGTTGGCGGCGTAACACCAGGAAAGGGCGGTCAATCGCACCTGAACCTTCCAGTGTTCAACTCTGTCCACGAAGCGATGCACATCACCGAAGCCAACGCTTCCGTAATCTACGTGCCTCCCCCCTTCGCAGCTGACTCAATCCTTGAGGCAATCGATGCAGAAATGCCGTTGATCGTTTGTATCACTGAAGGCATCCCAGTTTTAGACATGATGAAAGTGCAGCGCGCACTTGCGGGTTCTAAATCCCGTCTTGTTGGCCCAAACTGCCCTGGCGTAATCACACCTGATGCCTGCAAAATCGGCATCATGCCGGGTCACATCCACAAGCGCGGCACATGTGGCGTTGTCTCACGTTCAGGCACACTGACATATGAAGCGGTTAAGCAAACAACTGACCTTGGCCTTGGCCAATCTTCAGCCGTTGGGATCGGCGGCGACCCTATTAAGGGTTCAGAGCACATCGACATTCTAGAGATGTTCCTCGCCGATCCAGAAACACAGTCCATCATCATGATTGGTGAAATCGGTGGTTCTGCTGAAGAAGAAGCTGCGCAATTCTTAGCAGATGAAAAGAAAAAAGGCCGGTGGAAACCAACAGCCGGTTTCATTGCAGGCCGTACAGCCCCTCCCGGCCGTCGCATGGGCCACGCTGGCGCGATTGTCGCTGGCGGCAAAGGCGGCGCAGAAGACAAGATCGAAGCAATGAAAGCTGCTGGTATCGTTGTGGCTGATAGCCCAGCGACACTTGGTGAAGCTGTGATCGAAGCAATAGGTTAAACAACTATGGGCGAGGCCGGGATCCCCCTGCCTCGCCTTTCCCCATCCGGCACAGTCTTATTCAAGGTTCAAACCATGTCCGACAACCCTGCTAACGACCAACTTCACGCCTCCTCCTTTATGCAGGGGCACAACGCCGAATACCTCGAACAGATGTATGCGCGCTACGCCACCGACCCGAATGCGGTCGATGAAAGCTGGCAAACATTCTTCAAGGCGATGGGTGACGATGAAATTTCCGTCAAACGGACCGCAGAAGGCCCCAGCTGGGCCCGCGCCGATTGGCCACCGATGCCAGCGGACGATTTGACGGCGGCCTTAACAGGCGAGTGGGCACCCGAGCCCGAAACCAAAAGCGCTGGAAAAAAAATCAAAAGTAAAGCATCTGAGCAAGGCGTAAGCCTAAGCGATGAACAGGTGAAACGCGCTGTTCTTGATAGCATCCGTGCGCTGATGATCATTCGTGCCTACCGTATCCGTGGTCACCTTGTTGCTGACCTTGATCCGCTCGGTATGCGTTCGACCACGCCACACCCGGAGCTTGATCCAAAATCATACGGCTTTACCGATGCCGACATGGATCGCCCGATTTTTATCGACAACGTATTGGGTCTGCAAATCGCAACCATGCGCGAGATCCTTTCGATCGTGAAACGCACCTATTGCGGCACCTTCGCGCTGCAATACATGCACATCTCGAACCCAGAAGAAGCAGGTTGGCTCAAGGAGCGGATCGAGGGTTTGGGCAAAGAAGTCCAATTCAGCCGTGAAGGTCGCAAAGCGATCCTCAACAAGATGGTTGAAGCTGAGGGTTTTGAGAAATTCCTGCACGTCAAATACATGGGCACCAAACGCTTTGGCCTTGATGGTGGCGAAAGCCTGATCCCAGCGATGGAACAGATCATCAAACGTGGCGGTTCATTGGGTGTCAAAGACATCGTGATCGGCATGCCACACCGTGGTCGTCTATCTGTATTGGCCAACGTCATGCAAAAGCCATACCGCGCGATCTTTAACGAGTTCCAAGGCGGATCGTTCAAGCCTGAAGACGTTGATGGCTCAGGCGATGTGAAATATCACCTTGGCGCGTCTTCTGATCGCGAGTTTGACAACAACACAGTTCACTTGTCATTGACTGCCAACCCAAGCCACCTTGAGGCGGTAAACCCCGTCGTCATCGGCAAGGTTCGCGCAAAGCAAGACCAGTACAACGACAGCGAACGCACCAGCGTTATGCCAATCCTGCTTCACGGCGATGCGGCATTCGCAGGCCAAGGTGTTGTGGCAGAATGTTTCGCCCTTTCCGGCCTTCGCGGTCACAAAGCAGGCGGCACAATGCACATCGTGGTGAACAACCAAATCGGTTTCACCACTGCGCCACACTTCTCACGATCTTCTCCATACCCAACCGACAACGCGCTTGTCGTTGAGGCTCCGATTTTCCACGTCAACGGTGACGACCCCGAAGCGGTTGTACACGCGGCAAAGGTGGCGACAGAGTTCCGCCAGAAGTTCCACAAAGACGTGGTGATCGATATCTTCTGCTACCGTCGTTTTGGTCACAACGAGGGCGACGAGCCCATGTTCACCAACCCGATGATGTACAAGAAAATCAAAACTCAAAAGACATCCTTGTCTCTCTACACAGAACGCCTTGTGCGCGACGGTCTAATCCCTGAGGGCGAGATCGAAGACATGAAAGCTGCGTTCCAGTCCAAGATGAACACGGAATTCGAAGCGGGCAAAGACTACAAACCGAACAAAGCTGACTGGCTGGACGGCAAGTGGTCGCACCTTGATCGCAACAAAGACGATTATGTGCGCGGCGACACCGCGATTAAGCCAGAAACTATGGCTGAAATCGGCACGGCACTCAGCACAGCGCCAGACGGGTTCCCTGTCCACAAAACCGTTGGCCGTCTTCTGGACTCCAAAGCCAAGATGTTTGAATCCGGTTCAGGGTTCGACTGGGCCACCGGCGAAGCCCTCGCATTCGGTTCGCTATTGACTGAAGGTTATCCTGTACGCCTATCCGGTCAGGATAGCACACGCGGCACATTCAGCCAACGCCACTCCGGCCTTGTGAACCAAGACACCGAAGAACGGTTCTATCCACTAAACAGCGTACGCGCGGGTCAAGCACAGTATGAAGTAATCGACTCAATGCTGTCTGAATACGCGGTGCTTGGATTTGAATACGGCTACTCCTTGGCAGAACCAAACGCGCTAACCCTTTGGGAAGCACAGTTCGGCGATTTCGCCAATGGCGCCCAAATCATGTTCGACCAATTCATCAGCTCAGGCGAAAGCAAATGGTTGCGGATGTCTGGCCTTGTGATGCTTCTGCCCCACGGCTTTGAAGGCCAAGGACCAGAGCACTCTTCTGCCCGCCTAGAACGCTTCTTGCAGATGTGTGGTCAGGACAACTGGATCGTCGCCAACTGTACGACACCAGCGAACTACTTCCACATCTTGCGCCGCCAGCTACACCGCGATTTCCGCAAGCCACTGGTCCTAATGACGCCAAAGTCATTGCTGCGTCACAAGATGGCAGTTTCCAACGCCGAAGACTTCACAACAGGTTCTTCTTTCCACCGTCTCATGTGGGACGATGCGCAAAAAGGAAACTCGGACACGACGCTGGTTAAAGACGACAAAATCAAACGGGTCGTTATGTGTTCGGGCAAAGTTTACTTTGACCTGCTCGAAGAACGCGACGCGCGTGGGATCGACGACATCTACCTCCTGCGCGTTGAACAATTCTATCCATTCCCGGCACAATCTGCGGTTCAAGAACTTGAACGCTTCAAAAACGCAGAAGTTGTCTGGTGTCAGGAAGAACCGAAAAACCAAGGCGCATGGACCTTCATTGAACCCAACATCGAATGGGTCCTTGGAAAGATCGACGCCAAACACCCACGGCCAAAATTCGTAGGACGCACAGCATCGGCGTCACCTGCAACTGGCCTTGCCTCCACACACAAAAAACAACAAGCAGCCCTCGTGAACGACGCGCTGACCATCGAAGGAAACTGATCCATGACAACCGAAGTTCGTGTACCTACCCTTGGCGAAAGCGTCACCGAAGCAACTGTTGCAACTTGGTTCAAAAAACCGGGCGATGCGGTCGCAGTCGACGAAATGCTGTGTGAGCTTGAAACCGACAAAGTAACGGTCGAAGTACCCAGCCCAGTTGCCGGTACAATGGGTGAAATCGTTGCGCCAGAAGGTGAAACCGTTGGCGTCGATGCCCTACTCGCCACCATCGGTACAGCCGGCGAAGCTACCGCTTCGGCTGCAAAACCGGCACCTGCTGCGGCGGCCGCCCCCTCATCAGACAGCGTTGACGTTATGGTGCCAACGCTCGGTGAATCCGTAACAGAAGCCACCGTCAGCACATGGTTCAAAGCCGTGGGCGATACCGTGGCCCAAGACGAAATGCTGTGTGAACTCGAAACTGACAAAGTCAGCGTCGAAGTCCCATCCCCAGCCGCTGGCGTTCTGGCAGAAATCACAGCACCTGAAGGCAGCACCGTTGATGCATCCGCCAAACTGGCTGTCATCTCAGCCTCTGGCACAGTGATCGCTGCGGCCCCCGCCGTAGCAGTTGCCACCTCAGCCCCTGCCGGTAAAGACGTTGAAGACGCCCCATCTGCGAAAAAAGCAATGGCTGCCGCTGGCGTGTCCCGCGATCAGGTCACGGCAACAGGCCGCGATGGCCGCGTCATGAAAGACGACGTTGCACGCGCAGTCGCCTCTGCCGCCACGCCTGCACCCGCAGCTGCCGCACCACGCGGTCCTGTGTCCTCTGACGATGCACCACGCGAAGAACGCGTGAAGATGACGCGCTTGCGCCAAACAATCGCGCGCCGCTTGAAAGAAAGCCAAAACACCGCCGCAATGCTGACCACCTACAACGAGGTCGACATGACCGAGGTGATGGCACTGCGCAATGAATACAAAGACCTGTTCCTTAAAAAGCACGGTGTCAAATTGGGCTTCATGTCCTTCTTCACAAAGGCCTGCGTGCACGCCTTGAACGAAGTACCTGAAGTGAACGCCGAAATCGACGGTACCGATGTGGTTTACAAAAACTTCGTCCACATGGGCATCGCTGCAGGGACACCAACAGGTTTGGTTGTTCCGGTGATCCGCGACGCGGATTCAATGTCCTTCGCAGGGATTGAGAAAGCCATCGCTGAAAAAGGGGCACGCGCCCGTGACGGCAAACTGTCCATGGCAGAAATGCAAGGCGGCACGTTCACGATCTCCAACGGCGGCGTCTACGGCTCTCTCATGTCCTCGCCTATCCTGAACCCACCACAGTCAGGCATCCTTGGCATGCACAAAATCCAAGACCGCCCAATGGCAATCAACGGTCAGGTTATAATCCGTCCAATGATGTACCTCGCCCTATCCTACGATCACCGCATCGTAGACGGCAAAGGCGCTGTAACGTTCTTGGTCCGTGTAAAAGAAGCGCTTGAGGATCCACGCCGTCTGTTGATGGACCTGTAAAAAGTGGAGGCGGGGTTCACCCCGCCTCGCTATTTGGAATAGCCGTTCAAAAATTGTAAGCCTGAATTGGATTAAAAGGATGACCACCGAACTCACAGTCCTCACGCTCGCAGGCCTTTTACAAGTGATCCAATTCGCACTGATGGCGATCCCTGCCAACATCGAACTTGGGGTCGCCAAAACCATGTCACCGCGTGACCCCGCCAGATTAAGCAAACCAATCGAAGAACAAATGTCGGTCCGCACTGGCCGCCTCAAACGCGCGATGAGCAACCACTTCGAGGGGCTAATCCTATTCACCATCGCCTGTACTGTGATCACCATCTCGGGCCAATCAACCACCTTCACCGTTACGCTGGCCATCATCTATCTGATCGCACGCATCGCCTACATCCCTGCCTACGCTTTTGGCTGGACCCCGTGGCGGAGCCTTATTTGGTTTGCAGGTTTCGTCCCAACAACACTCATGCTGATCGCCGCTCTTGTCTAATTCACTTTACAAAAAAAATTCTGGGGACGCTGCACAGCAGCGGAGGCAAAGTCCCCAATACCCCGACCCGCAATAACCGACCACGCACCGACGCAATACAGATACAATACCAACGTTATACCGACGTTCCAAAATCAAAGGATCAACCCAATGGCAAACTATGACGTGATCATCATCGGCGCAGGCCCTGGCGGCTATGTTTCGGCCATCCGCTGCGCTCAATTGGGCCTCAAAACTGCAATCGTTGAAGGCCGCGATACCCTTGGTGGTACCTGCCTCAACGTCGGCTGCATCCCGTCCAAGGCGCTGCTGCATGCCTCACACATGCTGCACGAGGCAGAGCACAATTTCGGGGCCATGGGTCTCAAAGGCAAAAGCCCGTCTGTCGACTGGAAGCAGATGCTTTCCTATAAGGATGACACCATTGGTCAAAATACCAAAGGCGTTGAATTTCTTATGAAAAAGAATAAAATTGACGTGATCAAAGGGTGGGCAACCATCCCCACAGCTGGCAAAGTTCAAGTCGGCGATGAGGTCTTTGAAACCAAAAATATCATCATAGCCTCCGGTTCAGAACCAGCATCCTTGCCGGGTGTTGAAGTCGATGAAAAGGTCGTTGTAACCTCAACGGGCGCACTAGAACTTGGCAAAATCCCCAAGAAAATGGTCGTCATCGGTGCAGGCGTCATTGGTCTAGAACTTGGCAGCGTTTATGCGCGCCTTGGCTCTGAGGTCACCGTTGTTGAATTCTTGGACGCAATCACGCCCGGAATGGATGCAGAAGTACAGCGTTCATTCCAAAAACTACTCACAAAACAGGGTCTTAAATTCATCATGGGCGCTGCAGTACAAAAGACCGAAGCCAACAAAACCAAAGCCAAAGTGCACTATAAATTGCGCAAAGATGACAGCGAACACGTCATCGAAGCCGATACAGTTTTAGTCGCAACGGGGCGCAAGCCCTTCACAAATGGCCTTGGTCTGGACACCTTAGAGATCGAAATGTCCCCACGCGGTCAGATCAAAGTTGGAACCGATTGGCAGACCAACGTACCAGGCATTTACGCTATTGGCGATGTGATCGACGGACCAATGCTGGCGCACAAAGCCGAAGATGAAGGCCTTGCCGCCGCTGAACAAATCGCAGGCAAACATGGCCACGTGAACTATGGAGTCATCCCAGGCGTGATCTATACACATCCAGAAGTCGCCAACGTTGGTGAGACCGAGGAAACATTGAAAGAACAAGGCCGTAGCTACAAAGTTGGCAAGTTCAGCTTTATGGGCAATGGCCGTGCGAAGGCTGTATTTGCAGGCGAAGGTTTCGTGAAAATCCTGGCGGACAAAGATTCCGATCGCATCCTTGGGGCCCACATTATCGGCCCGGCGGCTGGCGATTTGATCCACGAAGTTTGCGTCGCAATGGAATTTGGCGCATCTGCCGAAGATCTTGCAATGACATGCCACGCGCACCCCACTTACTCAGAAGCCGTGCGCGAAGCCGCGTTAGCTTGTGGTGATGGCGCTATTCACGCCTAAACACCGTTCCTAAAACCGAAAAGGCGGGCCAACGGCCCGCCTTTTTGTGTCTCAGACACTCTCAAGCGTTACCACATTGTCTTGGCCGCGCGCACCCTCCATTCAGCGTCATAGGCAAGACCACCAGCTTCACCCTCGGTCATCTCTGCAAGGATTTCCCCTACAGTTGGCAATCCGTCTGTATCATCGCCTGACCATGTACCCGCGCGCATAAACGCACGCGCACATTGGCTGTAAATCTCTGCAATTTTGATTACAATTACGGTGGCTGGCTGGATGTTCTTACGTTCAAACTGCGCCCGCAATTCAACATCATCAGTTAGGCGAGCAATTCCATTTACCCGAACAACATTGTTCGATCCTGGGACGACAAACATCAGTGATACGCGCCCATCGACAACAATGTTGCGCAACGAATCCAAGCGGTTGTTTCCACGCCAATCTGGCATCGCTAATGTGTGTTCATCAAGTTCTTTGACCACAGGGCTATCATCGCCACGTGGGCTGCCGTCTGTGCCAGACGGACCCACTGTCGACAGCATGCACAATCGCGACGCCATTATCCACTTGCGGTACTGCGGGGTCATCCGTGTTGCCACCTTACGCAAAGACGCATCACCAGAGTCTCCATAGAGACCTTCGAGGGATGCTATGTCCTTGACCCACTTCATGATGGATCAAATCCACCTTCGACCATCAGCTCATTAGATTTGGTTTCAACAACATCTTCCAAAACTGACATGAAGGCGTCCTTGTCTAAACCAACAGGGATGGTCGGCAAAAACTCAACGACAGCCAGACCCGGCTTGCGCAGCACACCTGTGCGCGGCCAAAAAACACCCGCATTCGTCGCCACCGGCACGCACTCCTGCTGCATCTGATTGTACAACACAGCAGTCCCAACTTTGTAGGGTGCTTTAACCCCTGGGGCCAAGCGCGTTCCTTGAGAATATATAATCAATTGCCCTGGCAACGCATGCCCGGCTTCAACATCACGCACCATCTTGGTAATTGCAGCCCCACGTTTACCGCGTGAAACAGGAACACAACCCAAACGACGGGCATATAGTCCGATTACAGGGGTCCAGAGAATTTCGCGTTTCATAATGAATTTGGCTGTCGGCAATGCCGTAAAAATCATCATAATGTCCAAGAACGACTGGTGCTTGGCAGCAATGATAACCTCACCACTTGGGATCGGACCGCGCACTTCGACGCGCAAACCCAGCATCCAACGTGATAACCAGAAGACATAACGGCTGTAGGCTTTAGCCCCTGCCCTCGCCCCTTCTGGAGAAAGCAATGCGTAAGGCCCCCAAAGTAGACCGATCACAACCATCATAAAATAAATGTGGATCATAAAAATCAGCGAAACAAACCAACGTATCATTAGTTAAGCGCCTCCAACGCTCTTCGTGAGGCGATGTGTGTCGCGATAAGTGCAACACCCCCAGCCATCACAGGAATCAGCAAGGGTGCAAGCCACCCTGCCCCTTGAAATCTCAGTCCAATAAAGAAGCCTGCGTCGTCGCCTGCAGATGGTAACAACAACACTGCGAGCATCCCGAAAATTACGCCAACGCCCGCGCCTATAAAGGCACGAATGGTAAAGCGGCGAATGAAGGCTTCGGCGATGTATCGATCGGTGGCACCTACCAATCGCATAACAGCAACAACTTGTGCGTTTACCGCAAGGGCCACGTTTGCCGCCAAAAACATCATCGCGCCGACCGCTGCACCAATCAGAAAAATTGCGATCCAACCTAACAGCCGCAGGCGATTTGCCGCTTGAACCAACGGGGCATGCCAGCGCGTGTGGTCGTCCCAAAAGGCGGCCGGCACTTCGGCGGCCAGACGAAGACGAAGACTCTCAGCGTCAAAGCCAGATGGATTTTCGACCACTTCTATCAAGCGCGGGACCGGCAAACTACGCAAGTCAATTCCAGCGCCAAACCACGGTGAGAGCAACGCTTGTTGTTCTTCGTCAGTCAACGCACGCGCACTTTCAACGCCTGCTGTTGTTTCCAAAACGCGCAGCGCTGCATCGGTTTGAATCGCAAGTTCACCCGCAGGCGCAGCGATGCGAATGGTGGAAGTACGAGCCAGTTCATCGCCCCAACGGGCAGCTAATCGGCCCGATGCCAACGAAAGCGCCAGGACAAAAACAGCCAAAAATGCCATCGCACCAGCTGCGAACAATGTCAGTTGTGCGTTAAGTCCTGATACTGGAACAACGCGATCAGCCTGCTTATCACCAATGAAAAGAGAGCGTAATTCAGAAATACTAAACTTCACAAATCCGCTCCTGCCCATTGCAATCTGCGGTTTGAAATACGCAATACACGGGCCTGAACTTCGGATTTAACCGCACGGATCAGTGATAGATCGTGCGTCGCAATCAAAACAGTCTTACCCATTTTGTTCAGCCCAATCAGCAACTTCAATAACCGCTGCGACATTTCCCAATCGACGTTTCCTGTCGGCTCATCTGCCAAAACAACATCTGGCGACATAATAACTGCACGTGCTAGCGCCGCACGTTGCCGTTCCCCACCTGACAGTTCAGGCGGCAATCCCGCAGCACGGTGGTTCAATCCAACCCATGCCAGCAATTCGCCCAAGTCCGCATCACCCGCTTCGTCCTGGCGACCAGATACTGTAAGCGGCAGCGCAATGTTGTCTGCAACAGGGAGGTGATCCAAAAATTTAACGTCTTGATGCACTATGCCGAGATTGCGCCGCATCATAGCAACGCCATCACGATCCAGATTACGCACATCATTGCCCATGATGCGAACCTGTCCAGCAGTCGGCAAAAGCGCCCCATAGCATAATTTCAGAAATGTCGTTTTCCCTGCGCCCGATGGGCCAGTCAGGAAAGAGAAAGATCCCGGTGCCAGCCTAATAGAAATATCAGACAACAATTCACCACCACCATAGCTATAAGCAACATTTTCTAGCTCAATCACAAGGTTCCCCAATTCGTTGGACCTGTTGTGCCTGAGCATCGGTCCCGTTGCAATCCACCGCCTCTAAGCCTTTGATCGCAGTTAGTACTTTTCTGCCCATTCACCGCAACATATGTTATGTATCAAGGAATTCACGGGGTCAAAACAGACAATGCGACTGATATGTCCAAATTGCGATGCGCAATATGAGGTGCCAACCGAGGTTGTCCCGACCGAAGGTCGTGATGTTCAATGTTCCAATTGTGGTCAAACGTGGTTTCAACATCATCCCGATCACATGCCCCCAACCGAAGAAGAAGCTGCCTTAGCGATTCCTGAAAACGAAGAGCGCGTTGAGATTCCAACGCAGCCACAACGCAAAGAAATTGACCCCGCAGTTGCAGACATTTTACGTCAAGAGGCCAAGCATGAAGCCAAAATTCGCAAACAAGAGAACACGGGCTTAGAAAGCCAACCTGATCTGGGCCGAGACGACGATGTCGAGGATGAGGCTGCGCGCCTTGCGCGTGAGGCCCGCGAACGGATGGCGCGTATGCGCGGTGAAGCAATCAAAGCGACAGCATCTGCTGCTGCTCTAGGATCGCGTCGTGATCTACTTCCAGATATTGAAAAAATAAATTCTACGCTTCGTTCGACCAATGACCGTCAGTTTGAAACCGATGAAACTGGCGCAGTTCCATCGCGTAAAAAGCGCGGTTTTAAGCGTGGCTTCTTGGCGGTCGTCATTATCGCGATCATTTCGGCCGTAGCGTATACATTTGCGCCAGACATCGCAAAAGCCGTGCCACAAGTTGATCCATACCTAAGCAACTTTGTCGCTTTGGTGGATCAAGCACGCGATTGGTTGGACGGTCAATTGCAAGGGTTAGCAAAGTGGCTAGATGCCACTGCCGCCTCTCAGAACAATGGCTAACCCTAGAACCGGTCAATAAGGCGTTTCAAGTACTCCAACTCGGCTTGTGTGCGTTCGCCTTGAGCAGATCTGCGGCGTATTTCAGCAAGCAGGTCACGGGCACGGCAACACACTTCTACATCAGAAACGTTGCCTCTACCTCTGGATCAACACCATCGCCGTTTTGACCTCTACCAAGTGGATTCTTTGATTGCGCTTGACGGTTGCCGTCTTGCTCCCCTTGACCCGGACTCTGCTCTTCTTGATTTTCGCTCAGCGCTTCGGCCAGCGACTGCAACCCATCACGCAACGCCGACAACGCCTGCGCTTGGCTATCAATGGCCTGCCCTAATTGGTCATGGCGCAATGCCTGTTCTGCATTCCCCATCGCGCGCCCCGCGCGTTCAAATCACATCCCCAACCTTGTAAACCGTAGCAGCCAGCGCAAGGCATTTAACCCGCGCTGGACTTCAGGTTGAGAAGGTTTTGACACCACTTGATACCACTTCCAAATCTCTTGAACGCATCAATGCGCCTAGAGCCATTGAGGTATGGTATCTCGATTAATCATTTCGTCAAAGGTTGGGCGTGCGCGAATAACCGCAAATTGGTCACGGTTGACCAAAACCTCAGGAACCAGTGGGCGACTGTTATATTCGCTCGCCATAACAGCACCATATGCACCGGCACTCCGAAAAGCGACCAAATCACCTGACTTCATCGGTGCCATTTCGCGGTGTTTCGCGAATGTGTCACCAGACTCACAAACCGGACCAACAATATCATATTTTGCCATTTCAATACCAGCTGCAGCTTCAACAACAGGTACGATATCATGGTGTGCATCGTACATTGCAGGACGAATCAAATCGTTCATCGCACCGTCAATGATTAAAAACTCACGGTCTTCACCTTCTTTGACGTAAATCACTTCGCTGACCATCAGGCCCGCGTTGCCCGCGATCAGACGACCAGGTTCAATTTCGATTTCGCATCCCAAATGGCCAAGCGTACGTTTCACCAAAGCACCGTAATCACTTGGCAATGGCGGGGCTTCGTTTGAACGCTCATATGGAATACCCAAACCGCCACCTAAATCCAGACGTTTGATGTTGTGGCCTTGGGCACGCAACTCTTCGGTCAGTTCTGCCACTTTATTATAGGCGGCCTCAAACGGTGCCAAATCTGTTAGCTGGCTGCCGATGTGAACATCGATGCCAATGACATCTAAGCCCTTCAGCGCGCCAGCCATGGCATAAACTTCATGAGCGCGCGAAATAGGAATACCAAATTTGTTTTCAGATTTTCCAGTCGCAATCTTGGCGTGAGTTTTAGCATCAACATCAGGGTTCACACGAATGGTGATCGGCGCAACGACACCCAGCTCAAGCGCGACAGCGTTCAGCACCTGCATCTCAGGTTCCGATTCCACGTTGAATTGGCGGATACCACCGGTCAACGCGAGGCGAATTTCATCAGCCGTTTTACCGACACCAGAAAAAACAATGCGGTCACCCGGAACACCTGCGGCTTTGGCCCGCATGTATTCACCACCAGAGACCACATCCATGCCTGCACCAGCATCGCCCAACGTCTTAAGGATCGCTTGGTTGCTGGCCGCTTTCATTGCGTAGCAGACCAGATGGTCCATACCTCGAAGGGCATCATCAAACAGCTTAAAATGGCGCAGCAATGTCGCGGTTGAGTACACATAAAATGGCGTGCCCACGGCGGCGGCAATCTCAGCCACCGGAACATCTTCGGCGTGCAATTCGCCGTTTTTATATAAGAAATGATCCATACCCGTGAATAGCCATTAATTAGGGGTCAGATCAATGGCAAGTAGCTTATATTACAGGCCGCGTGCGTAAAAATAGATACAGTGGCAGACCGCATGAAACGCCGATGCAGATCGTTGCTGGAATTGCGATCAAACCGATCCAATTGCGCCGCACGGTGACTTCGGCAATGATCCATACGGTCAGCGCGATAAATGCAATCGTTAAATCCCAGACCAAACCGCTAGACGCCGCATTCACATGCCACGCATCAACCATACCCATAAGGTCGAAACCTTTTTGGGCAAACCACTGAATAAAATAATACATCGGATGAATAGCGCCCCAGATAGCGAGGGCCAAATAGATCATTCGCAACGGTGACGGCATCAAATTAGGCTCCAATTGACAGACAACTGAGCCTTACTTGCGCCAAGGTTTACAACCGTCTTCACGCCACCTGAACCAACGTTAATACCAGCTTTGGAACTAGGCTTAAGCGGCGCACCATCTACGCCGCAAGACGCAAGTGCTGCCACTGCAATAAGGGCAATAAAACGGATCATTTCAATATATCCTTCCAGCGCTGCACCTGAATGCGCACTTGCGCAGGTGCTGTTCCGCCAT
>Ga0206127_1001944_pt1 | contig 21443 bp, 15 predicted proteins | sample Helgoland_Spring_6_FD_148646 | JGI IMG/M metagenome (GOLD analysis project Ga0206127, IMG submission 148646) | Pelagic subsurface seawater microbial communities from Kabeltonne, Helgoland, North Sea - Helgoland_Spring_Bloom_20160419_1 | ecosystem: Environmental > Aquatic > Marine > Epipelagic ...
ATAACTCAAGAACAAGAAAAGGTAAACGTAAAACTGTTGCAAACAAGAAAAAAGCAACTAAATAATAGATAGCGTTATGGCAAAGACAAATCCAAAAGCGAAAAGCACAAAAAAACGTAAAGTGATTATAGAGTCTGTAGGTGAAGCTCACGTTACAGCATCTTTTAACAATATCATTATTTCGTTAACAAACAAAGGCGGAGATGTAATATCTTGGTCTTCTGCCGGTAAAATGGGCTTTAGAGGATCAAAGAAAAACACTCCTTACGCGGCACAACTAGCTGCAGAAGACTGTGCAAAAGTAGCACACGAAGCTGGAATGAGAAAGTGTAAAGTATACGTTAAAGGACCAGGTAATGGAAGAGAATCTGCAATTCGTAGTATTCACAATTCAGGTATCGAGGTTACAGAGATTATCGATGTAACACCAATGCCGCACAACGGTTGCCGTCCTGCAAAAAGACGTCGTGTATAACTCACACACGTAAAGAGGTGTTGTTTGAAAGCAACTCTTTACATTTTTATTACTACCTTTGCCGGCTGTAATAAGAACAATAATTCAAGATGCCCTGGGGCATCTTATGTTGTAAATAATAAATATCAATCTGAAGATAACAGAAACTAAAGGATTAACGTAAGACCTTAATTTAGTTTTCTCTTCAAAATTTTACTTAAAATGGCAAGATATACTGGTCCAAAAACTAAAATCGCTCGTAAGTTTGGTGAAGCGATTTACGGAGATGACAAAAACTTCGAAAAAAGAAATTACCCTCCAGGGCAACACGGTAATAACCGTCGTCGTGGAAAAAAATCTGAATATGCAATACAACTTGCTGAAAAGCAAAAGGCTAAATATACCTACGGTATTTTAGAGAAGCAATTTAGAAATATGTTTAAAAGAGCAACTGCACTTCCTGGAATTACAGGAGAGGTATTGCTTCAATTAGCAGAGTCTCGTCTTGATAATGTAGTATACCGTATGGGTATTGCTTCAAGTCGTCCTGCGGCAAGACAGCTTGTTTCTCATCGTCATATTACTGTGAATGGTGAAAAAGTAAATATCCCTTCTTACCAATTAAAGGCAGGTGATGTTGTAGCTGTTAGAGAGAAGTCAAAATCTCTAGAAGCTATCGACGCTTCATTATCAAACGCTAACAATGTGTATGAGTGGCTTACTTGGAATTCTGATAAGAAAGAAGGAACTTTTGTTTCTGTTCCTCAATTAATTCAGATTCCAGAAAACATTAACACACAGTTTATCGTTGAATTATATTCTAAATAATAAATAACACACAGTCACACTATGGCAGTATTTAATTTTCAGAAGCCTGATAAAGTTATCATGATCAATTCAACAGATTTTGAAGGGAAATTTGAATTTCGTCCTTTAGAGCCTGGATATGGTCTAACCATCGGTAACGCACTAAGACGAGTATTACTTTCTTCACTGGAAGGTTTTGCAATCACTTCATTACGTATTGAAGGAGTTGATCACGAATTTTCTACCATCTCTGGTGTTGTAGAAGATGTTACTGAAATCATCCTAAACTTGAAGCAAGTTCGTTTCAAAAGACAGATTGACGAGGTTGACAACGAAACGGTAACAATATCTATTAACAGTGGTGAGCAATTAACCGCTGGAGATTTGCAAAAACATATTTCTGGTTTTCAAGTTTTAAACCCAGATATGGTTATTTGTAACATGGATGCAAAAGTGAAGCTTAATTTTGAGGTCACTATAGAAAAAGGGAGAGGGTATGTTCCTGCAGAGGAGAACAAAAAAGCCAATGCGCCTTTAGGTACCATCTTTACAGATTCTATTTACACACCTATCAAAAACGTAAAGTACAGTATTGAAAACTTTCGTGTAGAGCAAAAAACGGATTATGAAAAATTAGTTTTCGAAATCCAAACAGATGGTTCTATCCATCCAAAAGACGCTTTAACCGAAGCTGCTAAAACATTGATTCACCACTTTATGTTATTTAGTGATGAGCGTATCACCCTTGAGGCTGATGAAATTGCTCAAACTGAAACATACGATGAAGAATCATTGCACATGCGACAGTTGTTAAAAACAAAACTAGTAGATATGGACTTAAGTGTTCGTGCTCTTAATTGTTTAAAAGCTGCAGAGGTTGATACACTAGGAGACTTAGTGTCATTCAATAAAAATGATCTAATGAAGTTTAGAAACTTTGGTAAAAAATCTCTTACAGAATTGGAAGAGCTTGTAAATATCAAAGGCCTTAACTTTGGAATGGATTTATCAAAATACAAATTAGATAAAGATTAATTATAAATGCAAGCATAATTTGCTCCTCAAAAAGAGTTGCAGCAAGATGATTGTTTAAAAAAAATGTCATGAGACACGGAAAAAAAGTAAATCATTTAGGAAGAAAAACTGCGCATAGAAAATCTATGTTAGCCAACATGGCTTGTTCCCTAATTGAGCACAAAAGAATTAATACTACAGTAGCCAAAGCAAAAGCTTTAAAAGGTTTTGTAGAGCCGTTAATCACAAAGTCTAAAGATGATACTACGCACAACCGTAGAATTGTAATGGCTAGATTACGCCAAAAAGATGTAGTAACACAATTATTTAGAGATGTTGCTGTAAAAATTGGCGATCGTCCAGGTGGTTACACCCGTATTATCAAACTAGGTAATCGTCTTGGAGATAATGCAGACATGGCAATGATAGAACTTGTTGATTACAACGAGGTATACAACCCAGGAAAGGCCAAGAAAACCAAATCAACACGTCGTAGCCGTCGTGGAGGTGGTGCTCCTAAGGTTGCTACTCCAGTAGTAGAGGCAACACAAACAAAAGAGGAAGAATAAATGAATTTTCTTCACTAGATATAAAGGGATAAACATTAGGTGTTTATCCCTTTTTTTTTGAAAAATGTTTAAAAATTATTATAAGTCGATGATTAAAAAAAACAACTAGAATTGTATTTTTGTGTAACTATTTAAATTATGATGAAATACCAAACAAGAAAAAAGGCACTCATTCTCCTTGCAGATGGTACCATATTCCACGGGAAGGCAGTAGGAGGTAAACAAGGATCTGCTTTTGGCGAAGTATGTTTCAATACCGGAATGACTGGATATCAAGAAATATTTACAGATCCCTCCTATTTTGGACAACTGATGGTTACAACCAATGCCCATATAGGTAATTATGGTGTCAATAGTCAAGAGATGGAATCTGAGGATGTAAAAATAGCGGGTTTGATTTGTAGAAATTTTAGTTATAATTATTCAAGAGACCTTGCAGATGATTCTTTAGAGAATTTTCTAGATCAAAACAATTTACTTGCCATTAGTGATGTAGATACCCGAGCCTTGGTTGGATACATTCGTGATAATGGATCTCAAAACGCAGTAATATCAACAGAGGTTGAAAATATAGAATCACTAAAAAAACAACTGGCAGAAGTTCCAGATATGAAGGGATTAGAACTTGCCAGCAAAGTATCTACCAAAGAACCTTATTATTTTGGAGATAAGGACGCGAGCTATAAAATCTCTGCCCTCGATATCGGTATTAAAAAGAACATCCTTAGAAATTTGGCTCAAAGAGATTGTTACATCAAGGTATTCCCTTACAATTCTTCTTTCTCTGAATTATCTTCTTTTAATCCAGATGGTTATTTTTTAAGTAATGGCCCTGGAGATCCAGAGCCACTAACCCAAGCAATTGCAACAGCAAAAGATATATTAGCTTCAAATAAGCCATTATTTGGTATTTGTTTAGGGCACCAAGTTTTGGCCCTTGCAAACGGCATCTCTACCTTTAAAATGCACAATGGACATAGAGGTATAAACCACCCTATAAAAAACCTGTTGACTGGTAAAGGAGAAATAACATCTCAAAATCATGGTTTTGCGGTAGACAGACAAGAAACCCAACAACATCCAGATGTAGAGATAACCCATGTACATCTTAACGATAACACAGTGGCTGGTATTAGAATTAAAAACAAGCCTGTTTTTTCTGTTCAGTATCATCCAGAGGCAAGCCCTGGACCCCATGATGCGAGGTACTTGTTTGACCAATTTATAGAAAACATAAAAAATCAATAGCCTCTTTTTAAACCCGACTGTTAAAATAATAATACAAAAAGCAAAAAAAATACAATTATGAGCATAATCATAGATATTCATGCAAGACAAATATTTGATTCTAGAGGGAACCCAACTGTGGAGGTTGACGTAGTAACCGAGAACGGCTTTGTAGGCCGCGCAGCGGTCCCTTCAGGAGCATCCACTGGAGAACATGAGGCAGTAGAGCTTCGTGATGGAGGCCCAGCTTATATGGGCAAAGGAGTTTCAAAAGCTATTGCTAATGTAAATGGTATTATCTCTCAAACTCTTTTAGGAGTATCTGTTTTTGAACAAAATCAGATAGACCAAATAATGATTGATCTGGATGGTACCCCAAACAAATCTAAGTTAGGGGCAAATGCTATTTTAGGTGTTTCACTTGCTGCTGCTAAGGCTGCTGCCAATGAGCTAGGATTGCCTTTGTACCGTTATATAGGTGGAGTTAGTGCAAATACCCTACCGGTTCCTATGATGAATATTATAAATGGAGGCTCACATAGTGATGCTCCTATTGCTTTTCAAGAATTTATGGTCATGCCAGTGAAGGCAACTTCTTTCTCACAGGCAATGCGTATGGGTTCTGAAATTTTCCACAATCTAAAAAAGGTGTTACATGATAGAGGCCTTAGTACGGCAGTTGGAGACGAGGGTGGTTTTGCACCAACACTTGATGGTACAGAAGATGCATTAGATACCATTAAAAAAGCGGTAGAAAACGCAGGATATAGCTTTGGAGATCAAATTATGGTAGCCTTAGATTGCGCCGCTGCAGAATTTTTTGTGGATGGAAAGTATGACTACAAGAAATTTGAGGGTGATACGGGAGTAATACGTACTAGTAAAGAGCAAGCAGATTACCTTGCCCATCTTGCTGAAAATTATCCTATTATCTCTATTGAAGATGGTATGGATGAGAATGATTGGGAGGGTTGGAAATACCTTACCCAAAAAATTGGGCATAAAGTCCAGCTTGTTGGAGATGATTTGTTTGTAACAAATGTGGAAAGACTCTCTCGTGGTATTGAGCAAGACACTGCCAACTCAATTCTAATTAAAGTAAACCAGATAGGGACTCTAACAGAAACTATTGCAGCAGTAAATATGGCGCACAATGCAGGGTACACCTCTGTGATGTCTCACAGAAGTGGAGAGACAGAAGATTATACCATTGCAGATCTTGCAGTGGCTCTAAATTGTGGTCAAATCAAAACAGGTTCTGCTTCTCGAAGTGACCGTATGGCAAAATACAATCAATTATTACGCATAGAAGAGCAATTAGAGGCAGTTGCATATTTTCCTGGTAAAAAAGCCTTTAAAATTTAAGCCTTTACATTTACTTTTTATACAAAGCCAATGAATCACTAGATTTATTGGCTTTTTTTATCAAAAGAGCGACAGAAAATCTTAAAAAAATTGCTCAAAATTTCGTATTTTTGCAATCCTTTTTAAAAGAATAATTTCAAAAATTTACAATATATGTCAAATAATGCTACACTAGAAATTAACGGAAGCACCTTTGAATTCCCGTTAATTACCGGTACAGAAAATGAAGTTGCAATAGACGTTAAAACACTAAGGGCCGCCACGGGTGGTGTAACCACTATAGATCCTGGATACAAAAACACAGGAGCTTGCCAGAGTGCCATTACGTTTTTAAATGGAGAAGAGGGTATTTTAAGATACCGTGGGTATGCTATTGAAGATTTGGCTGATAAAGCAAATTTCTTGGAGGTTGCTTACTTGTTAATTTTTGGAGAACTACCAACTACAGATCAATTAGAGAAGTTTCATGCAGATATCAAAGAGCAAAGTTTTGTTGATGATGATATTAAAAAAATATTAGATGCTTTTCCAAAGTCCGCCCATCCTATGGGTGTTTTATCCTGTTTAACAAGTGCACTTACTGCCTTTAATCCTTCAACAGTAAATGTGGACAGTGAGGAAGAAATGTATAATGCCATTGTAAAAATACTAGGAAAATTTCCTGTGCTTGTAGCCTGGACTATGCGTAAGAAGAAAGGATTGCCATTAAACTATGGGGATACAAGCCTAGGGTATGTAGAAAACATCATGAAAATGATGTACGAAAAACCAAATGAAGAATACAATCAAAATGATATTTTATTAAATGCATTAGATAAGCTACTGATATTACATGCAGACCATGAGCAAAATTGCTCCACTTCTACAGTGAGAATGGTTGGTTCCTCTCATGCTGGTTTATACGCTTCACTTTCTGCTGGAATATCTGCACTATGGGGGCCACTTCATGGAGGTGCAAACCAAGCAGTATTAGAGATGCTTGAGGCTATTAAAGAAGACGATGGAGATACTAAAAAGTACATGGCAAAAGCAAAAGATAAGACAGACTCTTTTAGACTAATGGGCTTTGGACACAGAGTATATAAAAACTTTGACCCTCGTGCAAAAATTATCAAAGTAGCCGCAGACGAGGTACTTGCAGACTTAGGAATAGAAGATCCAGTTTTAGACATTGCCAAAGGTTTATCTGCTGAGGCCTTGAGTGACCCTTACTTTGTGGACCGCAAATTATATCCTAATGTAGATTTTTACTCTGGTATTATTTACAGAGCAATGGGTATCCCTGTAGATATGTTCACCGTAATGTTTGCACTTGGTAGATTGCCAGGTTGGATTGCACAGTGGAAAGAAATGCGTCAACGTAAAGAACCAATTGGACGTCCAAGACAAATGTATATTGGAGAAAATCATAGAGTATTTAAAGAAATCTCGAAGCGATAAGTCTTCAAAAAGATATCTAAAAGCTCAAAACCTTAGTACTGGTTTTTGAGCTTTTTTGTTTTAAAAAATAGCCTTTCATATTCTCACATTCATAATTAAAATTATATTTGTTATTATGTTACAATTAAATGTCACAAATGAATTTTCAAGGCTTCGAGCTGTTGTTTTAGGGACTGCAAATAGCAATGGTCCAACTCCCACCCTAGAGCAGACCTATGACCCTAAATCTGCGGCGCATATAAAAGCAGGTACCTACCCTACAAACCAGGATATGATTTTGGAAATGGAGGGCGTTGCTAAGGTATTGGAACGTTATGGTGTAACTGTGTATCGTCCTAGCGAGATTGAAAATTACAATCAAATATTTTCCAGGGATATTGCCTTTGTGATAGACAACATCTTTATTAAAGCTAATATATTATCAAATAGAGCTCGTGAGATACAGGCTTTGCAATATGTAATAGATCAAATACACCCACAAAAGGTGGTCACCTTTCCTGAGCAGGTTCACATAGAAGGAGGTGATGTGATGCCATACGGAGATTACCTATTTGTTGGCACTTATTACGGTGATGACTACTCAAGTTATATCACTGCCCGTACCAACATGGCAGCAGTAAGGGCATTGCAGGAGTTGTTTCCAAAAAAAACAGTAAAACCTTTTAATTTAAAAAAGTCAAATACAGTACCTCAAGACAATGCCCTTCATTTAGATTGTTGTTTTCAACCACTTGGTCATGGTAGGTGCATTATCCATAAAGATGGTTTCTTGTTAGAAGAAGAGTATCAGTGGCTCGTGGATTTTTTTGGCCCAGAGAATTGTTTTCATATAGACAAACAAGAGATGTATCACATGAATAGCAATATCTTTAGTATTAGTGAAGATGTGATTATTTCAGAAAAAAACTTTACCCGCCTCAACGCCTGGCTTATAGAGAAAGGCTATACAGTAGAACAAGTTGCCTATGCAGAGATTGCAAAGCAAGAAGGTTTGTTGCGCTGCTCTACTATGCCATTATTTCGGGACTAAGGAGTCTGGTTATGTGGTCAAATGCTGCTTTTTTATTTTCTTGCTTCGATTCTGTTTTTTCCTTTTTGGTTTAACTAAAAGAGTACCTTTGTATTTAATATTTTAAATCTGTGTAGACACATGAAACAAATTACCAACACCATATTAATGATTCGCCCCGTTGCATTTAGAATGAATGAACAAACCAAGGTGAATAATTATTTTCAAGAAGATCTTGATTTAAAATACACAGAAATTAATGCTAAGGCCCAGCAAGAGTTTGACACATTTGTGACAAAACTTCGTGGTGTGGGTGTTGATGTTATTGTTGAAGATGATATCATGGGGCTTGACACTCCAGATTCTATTTTCCCTAACAACTGGGTTAGTTTTCATCAAAATGGTACTGTTGCTCTGTATCCTATGTTTGCTCAAAACAGACGTAGAGAAAGACGTGAGGAGATTATCACTAGACTAGAAAAAGAAGGATTTGTTGTAGAGGGCTTCATGGATTATACCCAGGCAGAGGAGCAAGGGTATTTCTTAGAAGGTACTGGTAGTTTGTTGTTGGACCGTGAAAATGGCAAGGCGTATTGTGCCATCTCCCAAAGAGCAGATGAGGAGCTCATCGTAGAGTTTTGTGAAGATTTTGAGATGGACCCTGTTATATTTGCCGCCAACCAAACAGTCTATGACCAGCGTAAGGCAATCTACCATACCAACGTTATGATGGCTTTGGCTGAGAATTTTGTGGTTATTTGTCTTGATACCATTGATGATAAACATGAAAAGAAACAAGTGCTTAGACATCTCAAAGAGACCAAAAAGGAGATCATAACAATCACTGAGGCTCAAATGCATCAATTTGCAGGAAATATGCTACAGGTTTTGGGTGCAAACAATCAAAAATATATGGTAATGAGTGAGGCTGCTCGCTCTAGTTTGAGAAGTGATCAAGTAAAGGCAATCCAAAAACACTGTAAGATTTTAAGTAGCGATTTAACAACAATTGAAACCTGTGGGGGAGGAAGCGCCAGGTGTATGATGGCTGAGGTGTTTTTACCCAAAACCTTGACAAAAGCATAGGGCTATTATTTTTGTGCAATACGTTTAATCATTCCATCAAAAATAAAATAATGAAATGGCAACATGATATACCAATACGCTCTACCAAGTAGGCCCTTTGGTCTAAAGGTTGCTGTTTGATGTAGCACATTGTATTTGTCTATTTTAAATTCTAGCCAGGCCTCTCCCGGTACTCTCATCTCGGCAAAAAGTAATAACCTTTTTTGATTTTTATCTGCCAAGATTACGCGCCAAAAATCTAAGGAATCTCCTTCATTAATGGTGTTTGTATTGGTGCGTCCTCTGCGCAGCCCAACACCACCAAATAGTTTATCTACCCCTCCTCTCAAGCGCCACAGCCAGTTTGCGTAATACCAACCACGTTGTCCTCCTATGGACCAAATATTGTCAAGGGCCTTCTGTGGATTTTCAAGTATGATGCTTTGTTTGTCTTTCACACAACCATTGACGGGGACTTCCACATATTTTTTAAGATCATTTCTAAAACGGCCACTAATCATAGAGTCTTTCCAACTGGAGACCACTTGGTTTTGTTTTATTTTTTTAAAAGCTAACTCTATGGCTTTTTGGTATGATATCGATTCAATTTTTAAAATATCTTTAAGTCTAGTATCACTTGTTATTACCTCAATGCGCATACTGTCTACTAAATTAAGTGCCAGTTTGTAGGAGGTTGATGTCACAAAGTAAAGCCAGTAACTTGATAGTTTGGGAGATAAAAAGGGCAGGGTAACGATGGATAAGTTTAACTTTCTAAAACGGGCATATCCCTCCATCATTTCTCTGTAACTAAGCACATCAGGCCCACCAATATCAAAACTCTCATTGTAACACTCTTTGTTACCAAGTACCCCTGTAAGATAATTAAGTACATCTCTTATGGCTATGGGTTGACACTTTGTTTTAACCCATCTTGGGGTAACCATTATTGGAAGTTTTTCACACAAATCTCTAATGATTTCAAAAGAGGCGCTACCACTTCCCACAATAATTGCTGCTCTTAAAACTGTTACTGCAGCGCTTCCTTGGTATAAAATATTTTCTACATTTTTACGAGACCAAAGATGTTTGGATAAACTTTTCTCATTGGCAATGCCTCCAACATAGACTACCTGTTTGCAATTTGTTGGCTCCAGGTAGGTGTTAAAGTTTTTTACTGCACGTTCTTCTTTTTCATCAAAATCACTCGTAGAGGAGCTCATGGAATGAATTAAATAATAGGCGGCTTCTATATCTTTTGGGAGTGCATTTGGTGTTACGGGATTAAGAAAATCTATAACAACTATTTCAATTTGTTTTTTTAAATCCTCAGAAATAGATAACCTATTGGCATCTCTTACAGAACAAACTACCTGATGCCCTTGATCTAATAAAAGTGGAAGTAGGCGCATGCCTATATATCCATTTGCTCCTGTAAGTAATATTTTCAAATCAGCTGTTTTTTTAAAGATACGCAGGACTTGCTGAAAGATAAAACCTTATAAAGGTATTAACGTGACTTTAAGTTTTATTTTTTCCTTGTTGACTTATAACCCCTGTCTTGATTGTTTTTTAAAAAACACTATCTTCATGTTTTCTAAATTGCAAAATATGAGGGTTTTAAAGTGGGTGCTACTTCTTGGGGGTATTGTTATTTTTTGCTGGGGAATATATTCTATCTTCCAGTCTCAAAAAACTCCTGTAAGTCAACTAATTGGTATGATGGGTTTGTCTGTTGTAGGAGTTTTGGCTAGTCTTGCCATAAAAAATAAGTCCTAGTTGTTATACATCTTCTATTCTGTGGCCGCTTGAGAGGGTTTTTGCAGTAAGTATTTTTTGAACAAAGCGATGTATTTCTTTGTCTTTGGTCCGCGCTTGTATTTTAATAAAATAATCGTCTTTGTAGATAGAATACTCCTCTGCTTTGCCTTTGTAGAGAACCAATTTATAATAAGGAATAACAAGTGCATAACTTTCAAGCAGTGATCTAAAACCAACAATGATACCATTGGGGCGCATTTCTATATTGCACTGATTTCTGTTATTGTCTAAAATAAGTAGGTTGTGAATTTGTATGCTTGTTTGGGTAATAATTAGCTTAGGAGATCCAATACCTTTTAACTTAAAACGCTCTATTAAAGAATAGGGTTTCCCAACCTGCTGGGTAATTTTTTGGTCTATTTGTTTGTTGTTGTACGAGACGTTTACCAGCATATATTTTTATATTAGATTTCTACTACAAAAATAACAAACCAAAGTGCTTTAAAAAAGACTTTAGGAGCTTCAATGTTGTTAGACAACTTTTCTTGTGTGATTGCACTTTGGTTAAGTTTGCGGTTTTTTTAATTATGCGACATTGTATTGTCGTGTATTTTTTTGGTGTTTACACGTGTTATCAGTTTTATTTAAGTAAAGTTGTTTGTATTTTTGATTGACAACCACAAGATTATTTATCATGAAAAAGATTATTTTACTATCAAGTTTATTTTTGTTTTTATCTACTGGAACTTTTGGGCAAACAGATGTGTCTGGTGCACTAAGTTCTGACACCACTTGGAGCTTATCCAATAGCCCCTATACTGTAACTGGAAGTATTTTAATCCCTGATGGGGTTACTTTGACTATTCAGGCAGGGGTAACGATTAAGGTTAGTTCTTCTGCTGTTATCCAAAATAATGGAACCTTGATTGCCATTGGAACATCATCTGACAAAATTACATTTACCTCAAATGAGTCAAGTCCATCAACTGGAGATTGGAAATATATATTTTTTTCTAATACTTCCGTAGATCCAACATATGACGGAAGTGGAAATTATTTAGATGGTTCAACTCTTCAATATGTAGATATTTTATATGGCGGTTCTGATACTTCAAAAGGTGCTATTGATATTACTGATTCATCTTTATATGTTAAAAATATTACCGTAAAAAACAGCGCTTCTTATGGGATACATTTTTATAAATCGTCAGGAGGAAGTGTTGGAGTTTCTAAAATTATCTCAAGTGAAATCTCTAATAATTCAGCTACAGGAGTTTATTGTAATTGTTATCAATATAACAAGTCTATAACAGTTGAAAATTCAACAATAAATAATAATGCTGGATATGGAATTTCAACAGGAGGAGGTGATGCAGGAGGCACACATATTTTTAATTACAAAAACAATATTATAACTAATAATAGTAGTTCAGGAATATTAGCAAATGCAAATGGAACACAAAACATTTCTGGCAATATAATATATAATAATACTGGGTATGGAGTTCGATCAAGAGGAAATGGGACTTATACAATAGAAAAAAATATTATTGTAGGAAATAACTCTGTTGGAGTTCACGGAATTTATGCAACTCATATTATTGATAATAATGTAATTGCTAATAACGTTGGAGGAATAGAGGTTTCACAAGGTGGAAACTATACGGTTTCAGATAATCAAATAGTTTTTAATAATAATTTGGGAGATGGTTCTGGATTTGATCCATATGGTGGAAACTCACAACAAGCCTGGTCACCTGATGTTAGTCTTACAAGAAACACATTTTATTCAAATACTTCAACATACTCAACTATACTCTCTTTTCAACCTCAAAATGGAGATCCTTCATTTGTTCTAAATAATAATAATATTTACAAAAATATTTCCTCTTATGAATTTAAAAATTATAGAAATTCATCTACATCAAGTGTTGATGCAGAAAACAATTATTGGGGGACGATTAATGAATCAGAAATACAAAGCAAAATATTTGATTGGTCGGATGATGGATCCTATGGAATAGTAGATTACACACCCTTTTCAACTTCTTTAAACACAGATGCTCCAATTTCTCCACCATCAAATGTTACTAAAATTGTTTCAGGTTCTGATCTGGTTTTAACTTGGACAGAAAACACAGAATCTGATTTGACAGGCTATAAATTATATTTTGGTAATCCAACAGGTTATTCTTATTCTGAAAGTATTGATTTAGGCAATGTAACAACACACACAATAGCTGGAGGCGATATCAATAATGAATTCGCAATTACCGCTTACGATTCAAGTATAGATGGCACCGATGACATGGTTGATGGTAATGAAAGCTGGTACTCTTTAGCAAACACCGTCCCTGAACTCCCTTCAGGTGTCACTATTGAAGCGGCTCCAAGAAAATCGAGGCTCAACTGGACCCCTAGCGCTTCATCTGACATTAATAAATACATTATTTACAGAGGAATCACCACAGACCCAACAGAGGTCCTCACCGAAGTGATTGACCCAACAGCTGTGTTTTTTGTTGACACTGATTTGACTCAAGGCAGCAATTATTTTTATAGAATAAAATCTGTCAGCACCGCAGGGGTTGAAAGTGATTTTTCTCAGAATTATTCGGTAGCTATCCCCGATTCTTGGATTGTATCATTAACTTCTGGACCATTAGACCTATTTGGATCGATCCAAAACCCCTACAACACAATTCAAGCCGCTATAGATCAATCCATAAATGATGATATTGTTTTAGTTTCTCCAGGAACTTACCAAGAAAATATTGTTATTAACGGAAAAGTAATTACTATTACTACACCAGACCCAACAGTGTCAGCTGAAACTACCATCATTGATGGAGGATCGTCAGGGTTTCCAGCAGTATCTATAAACGGTAATAATGTAAGTTCAGATTCATCTTTACTTTTTAGTGGGTTTACTGTGCAAAATGGATTATCGCCAACTTTTGATCAAGGCGCAGGTATTGATGTGAAAACATTTTACCCAACACTAATGTTTGAAAATTTAATTATAAGAGACAATATATCAACAACTGATGCCGCAGGCTCTTTTTTATATTTCACTGGAGATGTTTTTGTTTCAGATGTAATTTTTAAAAACAACAATGGGGATTCCGCATTAAGAGCTTACAATAGTTCACTTAAAATGTCTAGGGTTGAGTTTTACGATAACACCTCATCTTCTAGTTTATTAAGAGCTAATCAGTCTACAGTGATTGATAATACCATTATTAGAAATAACACCTCTCTAGGGGCCTTAGATGTTGATAATATGATTATATTAAACTCAACAGTTATTAATAGTGGAAATCAAAACTCATTTGATGGCAATAGCGCTATAGTAAATACAATTATAGGTTCTGGTCAATTTATATCTTCTGATACTGGCTTATTAGAAGTTCATAATTCTCATATTGAAGACGGACAAAATTCTATAACTATTTTTCCATCATTTTTAACTTATGAAAATAATTTAGAGGGTGATATTTACTTTACTGATGCAGAGAATTTAGATTTTACATTATCTGAATATTCACCAGGTATTGGAGCGGGTTTAAATTCAATTACGCTCTATGGCGTAACTTATGATTTGAGCTCAAATATAGATTTAAATTTAAGTGACAGGCCACTACCTCAAGAATCAAGCATAGACATTGGAGCTTATGAGAATAGCCTTGGAATTAACACACACAATAGTAATATTTACGTTTCTATTAATGATGGTTCAAATGAAGGTTCTGTAGGTTTAGAATCACAACCTTTTCAAACAATTCAGGCCGCAATTAACTATGCCATAGATGGTGACTCTATTTATGTGCTCCCTGGAACGTATCCAGGAGGTGCTTCTATAATTAATAAAGGGATTAATTTTATCTCTACAACACCACTGGGTGCTATTATTAATAATAATGTAATTAACAGCTACACTTTTACGTTTTCTTCAGATATTGGTGCTTTTTATTCCAGTATCACTGGTTTTGATTTTTTCGACGCAACTGGAGGCCAATCTGTTGGGATATTTTCATATAGTGAAAGTTACGTTTCAGTTTATAAATCGAAATTTTATGGTTTTAGTGATTGTCTTAAGGCAGGAATTTCAGCAATTCAAGCAGAGAACTCTTTATTTATAAATAATTATTTAACTGCTTCTAATGATAATTGTTCTTTAGGAGGTGGAAATTTTCTTCCACTGTTGAAAAACTGTACAATTATTAACTCAACAATCGTTCATGACTCTTGCCCAACAATTTCAATAAATGTTTTAAATTCAATTATCCTTATTTCTAACACTAGTCAAAATGGATTTACAACTCCCCCACTTTTAAATGAAGTCATCACAAACGATAGTAATGTTGTCCCTCAAGAAAATTCAACTTGGGAAGTTGCTTTAGATGGAGAAACAGATATTTATTTTACTGATTACATAAACGGAGATTATAGTTTACAAAATTTTTCACCGGCAATCGGTTTCGGGTTTTTTCCTGTAACAGAGGATCTCTTGGGTAACCCTAGGCCAGTCCCAACAGGTAGTGTCCTTGATATTGGCGCATACGAAAGTCCACTTGGAGAACCATTAAACGGCGCACCAAGGTTTAACAATATTTCTGCTGTGAGCATTACCGAAGATTCGCCACTTGCCTCATTCGATATTACGGGAGTTGTGGATGGAGATATTCTATTAACCCAGGACTTGCTTTTTAGCGTTAGCTCAGACAATCCAGACCTATTTGACACCCTTGAAATCACTTACAGCCAACAGGATAATATCGCAACATTGGTGCATTCGCCAGCACTAAACCAAAACGGAACAGCTAATGTAACTGTTTCATTAAGCGATGATGGAAGCGGAGATGCAAACAACATAAGCTCTATCACAAAATCTTTTATTTACGATGTATCTCCTATCAATGATGCACCTACAGAGATTTTACTATCCAATCAAACTATCGAGGAAAATAATTTCAACTTTATTGTAGGGGAATTGTCTACTCTTGATATTGACGACACTTTATTTACTTATAGTTTTGTCTCAGGCCCCGGAGATCAAGATAACCTTAACTTTGGAATAAATGGAAGTGAATTGCTAGCGATTGTTCCCTTTGACTACGAGACCTCCACTGAGGCATTCATTAGACTTAAGGTTACTGATACAGGCGGGCTCTCCTTTGAAAAAGAGTTTGTTATTGCCATTACGGATATCAACGATGCACCCATTAGCATTGACCAGAGTGTAACCACTAATGAAGACACCCTTTATATCGATACACTAACTTCAACTGACCAGGATAATGATCCTCTTACCTATATTATCATTGATCAGCCACTTAATGGAACCGTTGTCCTAAATAATGACCAGATTGAGTATACTCCATCACTGAACTACTATGGGGTAGATTCATTTACATTCAAAGCAAATGATGGATTGCTCGACAGTAATGTTGCCAATATAAGTATCGATGTCTTACCGGTCAACGATGCCCCAACAGATATTGTGCTAAGTTCGTCTTCCTTGTTGGAAAACACAACGTCATTTATTGGCTTGCTAACTTGTGTTGACCCTGATTCCGATGATCTCTATACATTTGAATTAGTGAGCGGGACAGGTGACACAAATAATATTTTGTTTCAGGTGTCAAACAACGAACTTTATAATCTAAATCCTTTCGACTTTGAAACTCAAGAAACCCTTTCAATAAGAATTAAAGCAATTTATGGGAATGATTCCATAGAGCAAATATTCACAATTGATGTGATTAACGATAATGATATTAACATTACCTTCAATATCCAAGACTCGTATTGTGTGGGAGATTTGGCGGATGGTCAGGTAAATATTACAGAAATCAATGACACCTCCGGAGATATAACATTCAACTGGACAGGACCTAATGGATTTGAATCTCAAAACCAATCTTTAATTAACGTAGAACCTGGGATTTATTCACTGGAATTATCGGATTCATTTTTTACTTATCAAGACAACTTCACAGTTGGTTTGCTGCCAATATACAGTAGTCTTGAAATTTGTTATGTATCTGGAGATGAAATTGACATAACAAAAAATAGGATTTTTTTAAATAAAGAAGGGAACTATAATGTAGCTGCATATAAAATATTGAGAGAAACAAACATCGCAGGTGAGTATGAACAAATTGGTTTAGTATTACCCTCACAGGAATCATATTTAGATAATGAATCAAATAATTTCATCAAACAATATAAATATAAGGTAGTTACTGTTGATAATTGTGGGGAAGAATCTACAGAGAGCTCAGTTCATTATAATACCTTTTTGCAAGCTAATATATCTTCAGGTAACTTTATAAATCTTAACTGGGAACCATATTTTGGATTGGATTACGACTCATTTTATATTTATAGATCTGTAAATGGATCGTCTTTTGAAATATTAGATATTTTACCTGGGAATCAAACTGTATATAATGATACAACAGCTGACGTTACTATTAATAATTACATTTATTATGTTGGTATAATTGTAGACCAATGTGATACTCCTGATCCATTTGTTGGTAACGATGTTGAACTAGACAGGACACTTTCTACAACAGTTACTAAGTCCAATACAATTAATATTATTGATGGCACTCTTGGTGTGAGTCAAAACAATTTTGATTTTGATATTTTTTTATTTCCAAATCCAGCTAGCGAGATAGTTACAGTTAATATTCCAGATAATATGTTATTTAAAAAAGTAAGTATATTTAATAATCTGGGGCAATTAGTTTCCAAATTTGATACAACTACTCTTGATGTAGAAAAATTAACATCAGGATTGTACTATGTACAAATAGAAACCAATTTAGGTATATTCAATAAAAGTCTAATTAAAGAATAAGCAAAATAAGCCTATCTAAAACTTTATACACAATTTAATATTATGAGAAGAGTTTATATTTTATCAATAGTCTTTTTAGCCATCTTGTCAGGGCGGCAAATGAGCGCTCAAAACGATGGAGACACTTGTGCAAATGCAGTGTTGGTAACACCAGGTATTTACAGTGAGGCCATTATCACACCAGGTTCTGGGGGTGCTGTGCAGTCTGGCGCATCAGATGCTCTATGGTATAGCTATACAGCTCAAGCAAATGGTACAATAGCTATAAGCTCTTGTGCTTCTGACCCATCTGGGATAGACACAAGATTATGGGTATACACAGATGGTTGTGATACATTAACCTTTGTAGATAATGATGATGATGGTTGTGATGCTCCAAATGAATATGGATCTATCGTTACAGATGTTCCAGTTGTAGGAGGTCAAGAATACCTAATAGAGTGGGATGACAGATGGAGTGCAGCTACCTTTGATTGGGAGTTAACATTTATGCCACAACCAAATTTAGAGATTTGTGAGGTACCTTTTGATGGTTTTACATTATTTGATTTAGAGGCTAATACTCCTGTTATCCTTGGTAATCGAGACCCATTAGATTTTGATGTTACCTATCACGAAACTCAACTTGACGCAGATAATAATGTGAATTCTCTTTCTTCTCCTTATGGAAACTCAATTAATCCACAAGTAATCTTTGCAAGAATTACTGAAATTACCTCTGGTGAGTACACTACAATAAATTTTACTATTACAGTTATCGAATGCTCACAAGTAACTGCTACCCAACCACCAAACCTAGAGACTTGCGATGAAGTGCCCTTCGATGGTTTTACATTATTTGATTTAGAGACTCAGACAACTATTATCTTAGGTAATCAAGACCCATTAGATTTTGATGTGACCTATCATGAAACTCAATCTGAAGCTAATAATGGAGAAAATTCTATTTCTTCTCCCTACACAAACCTTACGAACCCAAAAGAAATTTTCGCAAGAGTAACTAATATTAACACTAATGAATACGCCACAACAAATTTTATCATAACTGTCATCAATTGCTTTCAAGTAATTGCTACCCAACCACCAAATTTAGCGACTTGTGACGAAGAACCATTTGATGGCTCTGCAGTATTTGATTTAGAGGCTCAGACTACTATTATTTTAGGTAATCAAGACCCATTAGATTTTGATGTGACCTATCATGAAACTCAATCTGAAGCTAATAATGGAGAAAATTCTATTTCTTCTCCCTACACAAACCTTACGAACCCAAAAGAAATTTTCGCAAGAGTAACTAATACTAACACTAGTGAATACGCCACAACAAATTTTACAATAACCGTTATCGATTGCTCAGCTAATTTTTACCTAAACCCCAACGGGGTTACCTGTATGTGCCCAAATGCAGCTTTTGGAGAAACGGGAGTGGTTAACGGGATTACCTATACTAAAAGGACCAAAGAACAAATAACTGAAGCTAACGCTGCTACTACTTGTACGAGTGGTATTACTAATATGAATCAAATATTTGCTGGAGCTTCTTTTAACATAGATATAAGTTCGTGGGACGTGAGCAATGTGTCTACAATGGCAGGTATGTTTGCGGAAACTTCTTTTAACCAAGATATAAGCTCTTGGGATGTAAGCAATGTGATTAATATGATAGCTATGTTTGCAGAAGCTTCTTTTAACCAAGATATAAGCTCTTGGGATGTGAGCAATGTGATTAATATGAGTTTTATGTTTCTTTTAAATTCTAATTTTAATCAACCCCTAGAAGATTGGAATGTGAGTAATGTAACTTCAATGGAGAGTATGTTTGAAGCTGCGGAGAACTTTAACCAAGATATAAGTAACTGGCAATTTAACGATGATGTGTCACTAGATAGATTTATATATGACTCTGGTTTAGATATTAATAATTATGATGCCCTGTTAGAAGCTTTTTCTAATCAGAACCTTGTTAATAAAACACTTGTAGCCCAAAACTTAGTTTATTGTAATATAGCAGTAAGAGAAGATTTAATAAATAATAAAAGTTGGACAATAAATGGAGATTTCTACTCTCCGCCTATCATTACATCACCAATTGATTTGAATATAGACCCAGACCCTAATTCTTGTGTTGCCGCAAATGTTTATCTAGGTGAACCTACTGTTATTGGTTGTGGTATACAGACAATTAGTAATACTGCTCCTAACGTATTTCCTATAGGTCAAACACAAGTGATTTGGACACTAGTTGATGAAAATGGTGTTGTGTCTACAGACACACAAACAATAACAGTAATATTTAATGACCCAATTATAATAGCACCAAATAATTTGAATATAGACCCAGATCTTAGTTCATGTGTTGCTACAAATGTTGATCTAGGTACACCTACTATTACTGGTGGATGTGGTATACAAACAATTACTAATAATGCACCTGTAGAATTTCCCTTAGGAAATACGCAGGTGACTTGGACCCTAGTTGATGGAAGTGGTATTGAAACTACAGACACACAAACGGTAACCGTTACTTTAACAGTAGATGTAGCAGAGGTATGCTATGTCTCTAGTGATCAAGTACAGGTAACCAATAACCGAATATTTATTACCAATGACCCTGCCAATAGCGGTGTTAATGTTGAGTATTATGAAGTGCTAAGAGAAGCTCCTTCGGGTAACTACGAGACTATTGGCTTTATTATACCTCCAGAGGTTTCTTTTTTAGACACAGAGTCTAACAACGCCTCTCAAGCATACCGTTATAAAATTAAAACTACAGATATATGTGGGGCAAATTATCCAGAATCATCTTTCCATAAAACCATATTATTGCAAAGCGGTATTGCTTCAGATAATTCTATAAACTTATCTTGGACACCCTATCTAGGTCTTGATTTTAGCACCTACAATATATACAAAAACACCAATGGCACAGGGTATGAATTACTAACCTCTCTCTCTTTTAACAATACAACCTATAATGATACCTCTGCTAATGTAGTAGATAATTTTTATGAGTATTATGTGTCTATTGAGGTAGCATCTTGCAGCAGCGATCCCCTTTTACCTTTTAATCTGCGCTCAAATTTGGAGTTAGTAAACCCAAACTTATCTATAAACAACGTCAATTTGTTGGGTCAAGAGATCCAAATCTATCCAAATCCAGCGAGTGACTATCTTAATATCTCAATCCCAAAAGGGGTAGAAATTACTGCTGTGTCAATCTACAACGCTGTAGGTCAACGTATTTTTGTTACTGTAGAGTTTGAGAATATAAATATATTAAATCTATCTGCAGGGTTATACTACATCTCTATTAATACCAATAAAGGGGTGGTAAATAAAACAATGATTCGTGAATAGTAAATGAATATCTTTACGTAAAAACTATGTTTTAAAACCTTCCAACAGTATGAAACCCTTGCAGAAATGTGAGGGTTTTTTATGTCAATTAAGCAATGATAACCTTTATAAATTTATTGATGAGTGGGTTGAAAACCAACGCAACAAATAATGTAGTTATTAAAGACCACAAAAGAGGCCATTAAATAAAATTTTGGTAAGTTGGTTAAGTATAAAAATTATATATTTTTCAATGGCAGGGTTATCATGACTTTTAAGTAAATTTGCTGACCAATAGCATAAGAGCTAAAATATCTCAAACCAAAAGTTGTAGACTATAAAAGGTTTAATTAGCTAAAATAACAAATCAAACGATAGGCACTATAGGTAGTAGACCATACCAAAAAAGCCTTAAAAAAACTATCTTTACACCTTTAAAATAAATTCATGACCCTGCAAGATATCCTTAGTACTAAAGTTAAAGATGCTGTCAAAAATCTTTATGATAACAGCCTAGAAACTATA